>Ga0209645_1001597_pt1 | contig 11227 bp, 4 predicted proteins | sample ETNvirenome_6_30_FD_184070 | JGI IMG/M metagenome (GOLD analysis project Ga0209645, IMG submission 184070) | Marine viral communities from the Pacific Ocean - ETNP_6_30 (SPAdes) (version 2) | ecosystem: Environmental > Aquatic > Marine > Oceanic | place: Pacific Ocean | collected 2013-06-19
TGCTCAAGAAATACAGGCTAATAGATTAATGTACGGTAATCATACTCAAGACTATAATCTTATAGATGGTTCTAATCAGTTTGTACAGCCTAATATTACTACTCTTGTAAAAAACAATACTTATAGTGACTTTTTAACTTCGTTTGAATCTCCTAATATAGCCACAGCATACACCAATTATAGAGACTTTGTGGCGACTAACGCATCGACAGTTAGCTTAGAAGATATTTTAAGTGGAGACGCAACATTTGACTATGGGTCAGAGCATTACAACACTCAAGAAATTGACGTGCCACCTGTTAATGGCGTGCAAACTAGTTTAGCCATACAGATGTCAGGCGAGCACGATCCTGGTGATAATTTTAGTCAAAGATCTGGATTAAACGGAGTGTCAACAGGATCAAGTCTTTACTACGCTCCTAAAAGTGGTTATTATACAGTAGAAGCTACAGCTAGAGTTGTTGCTAAAATTTCAGGTGCCAACGAAGAAATAACAAGAAGAAAAACAAGACTAGCTATACTTCCTGTAATAAACGATTTAGTAGACTCACCCGGACAAGCGTTTTACTTTGGCAATTGGCAGGTAGGTCCTGCTGAAGATGGAACTCTATTACCAGGAAACGGAAACTTTGCTTTAGGACCGTGGAGATCTCAAGCTAGTATATCTGAAGAAGGATATGATATAGCTAGCTTTATACAGCAACATCTTAATGACGCTAACGAGTGGGTTACTCAATGGGACCCAGGTGATAACCATGAAACTTGGACGCTAACAATACCACCAACACAGATATATTTACAAGAAGCCTATGTGGAAAATGGCGCAAGTTTTGGAAACATAGGCTTATTTGTTCAAACAGATAATGAGACGCCCGGCTCTAACGACGATGTTATAATAGCAGACGTGCAGTTTAGCGTAACAGAAGCTCCTGTTTCTACTCCTGATGATGTTGCTTCTCTTAGGGGTAGAAGATCAATAAAGTCTGAAAGAAACTACAACTTAGGTGTTGTTTATAGAGATGAGTACGGAAGAGAGTCTTCAGTTCTTATAGACGAAACAAATGATTTTAAACTAGAAAAAACTTACTCTAAACTCCATACTTCTCTTTATGCTAGAGTTGAAAATATGGCTCCAGCCTGGGCAACAAGTTATAAGTTTTTTATAAAAGAAAATACGTCTAAATATCAAAACTTAGTTCTTGAAGCTGCTTTTTCATCACAAAGCGCAAACTACATATATTTAGTATTTAACTCAGCAGATAAAGACAAGGTTAAATCTGGAGATTATTTAGTTGGCAAAAAAAGACACAATACAAACTCTTACGTTTCAGATCCAAACGCAAAGTGGAGAGTAATATCTGTAATAGGAAATATAAATCCTGATGATGGCACGGTTGGTGGAGATCCTGTTCCGGTTGATATAAATGCTTCTCAAGACGAGCTAGACGGTAAGTTTTTAGTTAAAGTAAGAAATATAGAGCTCACTGGCCCACAAAATATATTAGGTAACTTTTCTTCAGTTGACGCATTAAGCGGTGACGAACAGGTTCAAGCAACTTCTTTTAACTCTAATAATGGAGCGGTTTTTGAAGTAGAGCCAGAAACAACAGTTGACTTAGATTTATACTACGAAATTAGCGATGCATATCCAATAAGACTAGATTTACACAATGCTACAAAGTACATTAGAAATGGTATGAAAGTTTGCATTCCAGAGCAACAAGGTGTTAATGTATCACCGGACAGCAATTTAAAATTTCACTCTAGCTTAAATCCATCTGTAATAAAAGTTGTTGGCTCTAAAACAGACTCTCCTGTTGCTTCTGAAACTTTTGACGCTGATTATCTATGCGAGATAACTTTAGATGCTCCGCTTACTCATGGTCAAACTTTTGTTAACAAAAGAATTAGATTTTACGATCCAGAGTTTGGTAATAAAAACATGAGGTCTTATGTAGAGTGTATTGTTACAGGTGCTTCGTCATTAGCTTATAATAGTAGCAAAATTTATGTTAGACCTGAAGTTCACAAAGTTCCAGGCTGGGCTTACTCCAACTACATAGGTCTTGGCTGGTACAATTGTTTTTCTTTTGGAAACGGAGTTGAGTCAGATACTATTAGAGATGATTTTAACGGTGCGGAGCTACTAAAGTATGTAGCGGCAGGTAAACAAAGCGGCTTTAAAGCTAGCATGCCTGTTGAAAACTACAAAGAGCACCAACTAACTAATGAGATAATATTTTCTGAAATATATAACGAAAAATATGGCCTTAATAGATTTAACGAGTTTTTAGTGGCTAATAATATTAAAAAACAAGTTAACAAAGATTACGGTAGCATACAAAAGCTTTTCTCAAGAAATAATGATTTACTTACTTTATGCGAGAAGAAATGTTTGAAGATTTTATCTCAAAAAGATGCTTTATTTAACGCAGACGGAAAAGCTCAGCTTTTAGCTACAGATAAAGTTTTAGGTCAAGCTATACCTTTTGCCGGAGATTATGGTATATCTAAAAACCCTGAAAGCTTTGCTGCTGATGAATATAGATGTTACTTTACTGATAGACAAAGATCAGCTGTTGTTAGACTTTCTATGGACGGTATAACTTCAATATCTGACTACGGCATGAAAGATTGGTTTAAAGATCAATTGTTAAGAAGCGAAGCTATAATAGGTAGCTTTGATGGAAATAAAAATGAATATAACATTACGCTACACGAAGTCACTAGTAGAAACTACTCTAAGAACGTTTACACGTTATCTTTCAATGAAGATATTGATGGTTGGTCGAGCTTTAAGTCTTTTATACAAGAAGCTGGTATTACTTTAAATAGTAGATATTACACGTTTAAAAACTCTAAGATTTACGACCATAGCGACGAAGAGCAAAATAAAAACTATTTTTACGAAAAACAATATAACTCTAGTATTACACCGTTGTTTAACGACAACGTTAGTGATGTTAAAACGTTTAGAACAATAAGCTATGAAGGGTCTCAGGCTAAAGTAGATAGTTTTGTAAACGAAACCTATGACGGCAATGTTTATAACGATGGCGAATACTTTAACTTAACAGATAAGCTTGGTTGGTATGTTGAGTATATAAACACAGATATGCAAGATGCTAAAGCTAAAGGTTTTGTAGATAAAGAAGGTAAGTGGTTTTCTTATGTGAAAGGAAACCCGACAATACACACTAATATAGCTGACGGCGGAACTTCTTCAACTAGTAACATAGATACTTCAGAGTTTTCTGTTCAAGGTTTAGGTAAGATGACATCTGATGTAACCTTAATAAGTGGAACATTGCCATCACAAGGTTTTAATGTAACTTTAGATCCAGGTTTTAGTTACACCTCAGAATATGATGATGCGTAAATATAAAGAATAAATTATGCCGAATATAGTAACTGCGCAACCGCAGGTTTTTTATAACATAACTGAAATAGGTACCACAAGCACGACTGGCACAACTAGTATATTGCAAATAACACCTAACGACGGTTATACTATTGCCGCTAGTCAATTCGCGTGCAGTGACTTAGAAGATGTTTATACTATATCATTTGTTAACACTTCAGAACCTTTTGCTGCTGGAAATAAAGTAAATGCCGTTGTAACGTGGGCTGGAACAATAGCGTTAAATGAAGACACGTATTATGACTTAGACATTAGCTTTGACGATACCGGCTTGAGCTACTCGTCTACACAAACTAATTTAGATTTTATAATAAAAAAACATGCTCCAGACTTTGACTTAACAGACGACTTTGGCACGCCTGCATTTGACTTGCTCTTTTGTCAATCTACAGGATCTTTTCCTATTGCTGATGTAACAATAAACGGTTACCACCCTGAGCTAGCAACAAATGTTTCTTCTTTTAGAGTTCAAAAAACGGTGTATGGTTACGAACAAGTAAACGTTGTTAAAATAACAGTGCCTTTGCTAGAAGGTCTTTACTATTTCGATAATAATCAACCTATATCTATATCTGTTGATGGCGCAGAGGGTGAATTTGAATTTGTCCCTGGTTATCTTAACTACGATAATTATAATAAAATATATTATCAAACTGGCTATATAGCTTACACTCCACCTAGTGATACTGAAGAAAACGATGACGTTGTAATAACTGTTTATCTTAATGACAGAGTAAAGTATTACGCTACGATACTTGAAGGTCAAGGAAACTACTCAGCTATATCTCATGAAGAACAACAAATAAATTTTGCAACTAATATACCAACTTCTAATTGGTTTTTTGAGTTTGCAGACACTTGGGCAAACGCTGGAGAAACAAGTTCTACTAGCACTTCTGCTTACATAGATATTACAGCTGTGCCAAGCGATGCGTTGTTTAATAGAAGTCAAGTAATAACACTAAGAGACTTTTCGTACGACAACATTAGCAGAGACACGCTTACTATTAATCAAACTATAGATCCAGTTATAGATCTGTATATTCAAACTAGTCCTCCAGGTGAATACGTGCTAAACGATGATCCTACACAAATAACTAGTTCTTCAGCCGCTAAAGTTATAAGTAGACCTAACATAGGTGAAAACACTTTTGCTTTTTCAATGAATCAAGGTACGCAAGAATATTACGAAGTACAGCTTGACACTAGCATAATGACTGAGTACTGTTTATACGCGCAAATATCAACCCCTGGAAATCCAGTTACTGTTGAACAGTTGAACACTGATCAAACTTTTGAAATACAAAACTTACTATATCCTGTAAATCTTGAGAGCGAACCTTTTTTTCAGTATCAAGAAACATCTTTCGTAAACTTCGATCTTCATACATGGGAGCTTGTTGCTACCGGTGAGAATAACTCAAGCTTGTTGTTTAAAAGAAAATTTTACATAAGAAACCAAGATAGATATGGTTTCGACGGCTCTGAGCTTACTACAGCTGATAGAGTTGCAACAATAACTTTAACGCACCCAGAATATCCAAACGTTTCTGATTCAGTAACTATAACTCAAGACAAAAGATCTGCCAACGGAGAAGACATTAAGATTAAAGCTAGTAATGACCCAAACTATCCGGCTACAACTACTACTATAGATAGTGTTTCTGGTTTAATAAACGACGAGGAAATATATAAAGTTAGAATGGACGGTTATGAAAATGATTTTAACTTATTTAACGCTCTGACAACAGATCCTAACGCTAGCAACTATAAGCAATATCCAGACATGAGTTTTAGCGTATTACCTTCAAATACATTGACAGGAACATCTATAGATAACTTGTATATTCTTAATGACACAACCTGGTTTGATATTGCTGATTTTGAGTACAACTCTTCTTACGATGCTTCTAGCTCTGACAACGATCATCAGTACAGTTTTAAATTGCAAACAAGTATTAACGACACTTATAGCACAAGAAGCGTAACATTAATGTTTTATCACTCTGAAAATGAAAACGATCAAACTTTTATTAATGCCAACGGATATTTAATTATTTCTCAAGCTGCTTTACCAAAATTAAACGCTTTTATTTATCCAATAGATCCTGACACGTACGATAATCCAGACGGAAGTTCTGCTTTTATTGTAGATGGAGGCGATACTAGAGACGTTTATATAATATATAACGGTAATACTCCAACTATAGGTATTTGGACGCCTCCAGTAGACGACGAGTTTGGTTTTTATACGCCTTTAGCTGTTGGAGATACTAACAACGGTCTTTCTTATACTAGTCCAACTACAGTAATTAATAATTACAATGGAGGTTATGTTCAGAAGACGGTAGTATCTTTAGCTGCAAATCCAGTAGGAAATCCAGCAAGAAATATAACGCTTGGATTTTGGGGACTTAATTCATCTCCTCAAGATGACGAGCCATCAGACACTATAACGTTCCATCAACCAGCTGCTTTTGTTGATCCAAACTTATACTACACGATATGCAACGTGTCTGGGTCAAGTGTTCAATCAGGAGACACAGCTGGAACAGTTGAATTTAACGTAACTGTTTCTAACTACTCAGCAACAGATTTTCCTAACGATAATTTACCTGTAGTAGAGCTAGTTGCAACAGATGTCTTTGGCAATGTTATAGAAGACACAAATAATATTCTTAGCAACAATATTTCTATCACTGTAAATCCTTTTTGGAATACTGGCGATGGTCAGCACACGCATACTGTAACAGTAAGTCACACTGCACTACCTGATGGAAATCAATTTTTCTTTGATCTTAGAACAAGACATCAGTTTATAGAACAATTTCCAGGCGGCGCTTCAACAGCTAGCGTAACTTTAACTGGAGCAGAAACATTATTCTTTTCTTCAGCTACTTATTTTTCACCGACGGCAACTGGCGTATTAAACTATGGAAACACTGGAGAGACTAAAACTTTTGCAATAGCTCCAAGTGCTACTACTCTTAATCTAAATATTTCAACTAACTTTGGCGGAGAAACTGAAGATGAAAACGCAATGATATATCACTCGCCAGTAGACTATATTGTAGGTAGGTTTATAACTAGCGATGATCAAACTTCTTTAACTACTAAAGTGTTTGAAAACGGTGCAGTTGAAAACGCTAACAACCAAACTTACGATATACCACACACTTTTTATGTTCTAGGTGATTTAAACTTTGGAAATAGTAGACATGTAATTGAAAGCGTAACGGGAAGTAAGTCTAGGTGGTTCGGCAATAATTCGTTTGGTTATAATGGTACTTCTGGCTCTGCACAAGGTATCAATTGGGTGAGCTACGGGGCATGGCCAAACACTAATTATAGCCTTAGCTTTAATCTTGCGCCTAACGAAACAGGTTACGATCTTACAAGTTACATTGGAATATGGACTGGTAACAGAGCTCCAAAAACTAATTTAGTTAATCCGCTTAGACCTTTTATAGGGTTTTCCAGCAGTGGTGGTGAGTTTTCATCACAAACTAATAGAATTTCTTGCAGTACAAGCAACAATAAAATGGGCCAGACTGTAAAGGACGTATATGCTGGTATTTCTGGTGGCATTGCCACTGTGTCGGATATTGGCTCTTCTGCAGAACAACTAATAGACGTAACATCTTCAGGAGAAATTAAATTTAATCAATCTACAATTCCAGTTCAAGGAACTGCTGGTTTATTTGATTGCGATTTATTTGTTCCGCAACAAAAATACTCTCTTATTTTATTTAACATACTAGACCCACTGGACTTAACGGCTGATAACTCTACTTACGGCACAAACAAAGTTCTTGGTATAGAGTATACTATTACAGATTACGAAGCGCACCCTCAGTCTTATGACCAATCTACAAACTTTGGTATTAGCACTGGCTGGTGGCAAAGCCCGGCCGGCTTGTATAACGACGCTGATTTTCCTAGCACTGATGAGATTATGGACTCTTTAAGAGGCAATGGAAATGGCACTTACGAAGGTAAAATACGAATGAATAGTGGCATTAGATGTTTTGGATTTTTTGCAAGAGCAAACACTAGATTTACTATAAGTAATATAAAAATATGGGAGATAGACAACGATAAAGGCTTACAACCTGGTCAAAGCACAGTAACTAACTTAGACGGAACAACAAACAATAGACCTAATGACATTATAAAAGTAGTTCAAGCTCCTATTACTCCTGCTTTAAACTTTGCTGACACAGGTGATTTTGGAACGCCTTTGAGTGGCAATGAACAGTTAGGCGCTATCATTAACTCAGCAAGTACTTTTACAGACGTATTTATAAATAAAGCTGCAGCTCCATACGCTATAAATTTAATAAGCTACGAAGGACAAAATCCAGTTCTTAAAATATGGGACGGTACGAATAACTCAGATATTACAAGCATATCTTGGACGTGGGGAGCTTTTGGTCCTCAAGGTGGCGGCACAGGCTACGACGAAGATAATGGAATCTTTTTGTTTGGAGTTGAAGAAAATGATTATCTTTCACCCGAAACGTTTATAGGTGAAAACAGAGAAATAACTTTTGGTTTATATAATTACGAACCAGCAAGTAGTACTCAAGCACCTTTAGCAACGCTTAGAATAGTACAGCAGTTTATTAATTTAGCAGCGGCGTAGCATAAAAATAATTAAAAAAACATGTCATATACAATAAGAATACAACTACAAAACATCAACGACTCTTTAAGCGTAGGAGACTCCGTATACTACTCTAGCTATAGCAACATTGGCGGTTTTGACGTAACTGCACCTGGTTTTAGTGAAATAGTTTCTATAGGCACTGTTTCTTTAATAAACAAGCAGCTAAACTTTATACATGTTGAAGGTGAATTAAACGTTGAACCGCCAAGCACTACAGATTATTTGTTTTTTACAAAAAATAATTCTGTAAACTTAAGCAATGTTAAAGGATATTACGCTGAAGTTAAAATGGTTAACGATAATTTCGAAGATGAATCAGAGCTATTTCAAATAACACTAGACGCTGACTTAAGCAGTAAATAGAGCACCTAAACTGTAACTATATATAAATAAATTAAATTATGGCAAGAGGAAGTTTAAAAGATCCATTTAAAAAAGACAAAGATTCACCCTTAAAAAATACAGGCTCAGACGTAGGCTCTACTATTGGTGGTGTTGCTGGAGCCGCTATAGGTGGCCCAGTCGGAGGGTTAATTGGTTCTACATTAGGTGGTTTTGTTGGTGGTCTTTTTGATAAAGACGAGCAACCTTCAACTCCATCAGGCCCATCACAAGCTCAACTTGATCTTGATAAAAGAATGCAAGCTTATCAAGACTACGATTTTAAATCTATAAATCCTTATGAAAATATGCAGGTTGGTCTTCAAGCCGCAGAGTTTCAAAGAGATATGCAAGCACAAGCTCAAGCTGACACGCTACAAGCTCTTAGAGGCGCAGGCGGTGGTGCTGGTGCAGCAGCTTTAGCAACAGCGATGTCAAGGCAGGCTGCTGAAAAAGAAAGAGCTATATCAGCAGATATACAAAAACAAGAAATAGAAATACAAAAAGCAGCTGCAGAGCAAGCTGCTAAAAACCAAGTGGCAAAACAACAATTTGAATTAAGTAGAATGGAGACAATGCTAGGTATTAGCATGGGTAAAGTTACTGCAGAGGAACAAGCTAGACTAATGGCTGAACAAAACAAAGCAAATCAAGGTTCTCAATTACTAGGAGTTGGATTAAATCTTCTAGGAACTTTAGGTAGCTCGTTTATAGAAAGTGGTGGTTTACAACCTAAAACAAGCACGACATCAACTCCAACTCAATTTGCTGATATGAGCGATATTACAATAGATACCAGCGGTTTAGGGCAAAATTTAACTTTAACCACGCCTAGCTCAGGATTAAGTTTAAATCAATAAAACATGGCAAATCAAGCATTAATAAACGCGGCACAGCGTATGTACAGCGCTAAAGCAGCTAAAGCGCAAAAAGATATTACGCCTATACTTTCTGGTGTAGCATCTGCTACGGACAATATCATGAACGCTGTAAAGACAAAGAGAAAAGAGCAGCAAGAAGAAAGTAAAAAGCAAATAGAAAGCTTCAAAGATATTTTATTAAAAAATCCTAAGCTTAGACCAGAGCTTACAAGTAGATTAGAAAAACTGCAAGAAGAATATTATAATAACTTAAAAATTGCAGAAGGAGCTTTTGTAGGCAAAAAAAGAAAAGCTGATGCTATTGAAGCTAACAATAAAATAGCAGATCAATTAAAAAAATACGAAAGTCAATTAAACAGTGTAGATTTAAATAAAAAGTTAAATACTAGTTTTTCTAAGTTTAACATGCTTGGAGATCAAGTAGACGACACTATATACAGAGACAAAACTTTAATTGACAATGTTGTCTTACAAGACGACGGGTTTTACTTTAAAAATCACAAAGGAGAGTTAATTCCTTTAGACGAGTACAAGCCGTTGATGCAAGTTAATGAAAAGGGTATATCTAGCTTAGTAAATGGATTTGTTTCAGCTGAAAACGCTGGCTTTAAAGGCAAAGGATATGAAGGTAGTATAGAAGAGCAAGTAGAAACTTTAATAAACTTTGAGCTTGGAGCTGACAAAAACTACGAGTCAATATTGTTTGATGATATAGGAACGTTTAACTACGCTGAAGCTAATTTGCAGCAAGAAATAGATGCTGGTCGTATAGACGGTAAGTTATCAAAGTCAGAACAGTTGGAAAAGTTTAAAGAAAATATTAAAGCAAACCCTGATTTTTACAGACAAGATTTTAAAAACGATTATGTTACTGTAGTTAAGCAAGCTAACGCTAATGCTTTAGCTAAATATGAAGCTGAAAAACAAGAAATTCAAAATCGTAATCTAAAAGAAAAGCCTTATCAACTTACTACACCAGGTGCTCAATATGTAGGGAAAGATTATATTGAAGATGTTTACGATCAAATAAGAAGAGGCGATATTATCGTAGGTAATAATACTTATTTTAGAGACAAAGACGGTTTATTCTACGCGTCTGATAGTAATGCCAAGCTAGTTAAGTCTGAAAATGCTGAAGGTCTGACTGATCGAGATATAGCTAGACTGAGAGGTGTAGATACTTTTGCTAATGAGTTTGGCTATGAGTTTACATCATCTAAAAAAGAAGATGCTAAAGAAGAAACACCAGAAGAGAAACAAATAAAACTAATTATGAGCACTGGTAAGACCAGAGAAGAAGCTAAAAAACTTTACAATTTGTATTTTGCTTCTGATGATTCTAAAAAAATAGATAATGTTAAAAAAGCTTTACAAGCGCCTAATCGTAATCCATAATATATGTTTGAATTTAATGGTGATATTTTAACAGTAGAAGATATTCAAAAAGCTGCTGATAGCTTGAACATGTCTTACGACGAAGCATTTGCTAAACTTACGAAGCAAGGTTTAATACAACCTACGTCTACAAACAATATCGATCTTAGTGAAGATGAAAAAAAAGACATAGGCGCGCTTCGCCCAATACGGCCAGATGAAGTTCCAACTGGTTTTGGTAGAGTATCTCCTTTTGGTTCGGTAAAGCCAGAGCAAGACCTAACTCTTGAATCTGAAGTAGATCTTTCTTTCAGACAGCAAATGGAAAACGTTGGATCAAGACTAAGTCCTACTTGGCAAAACTTTTTAGACCAAACCGTACTAGGTGCTTCTGATGTAATACAAAATCTTTTTGGAGATGAAGCCGCGTACAAAGCTTTATCGCCAAGAGTTGTTGGTGAATTTTTTGAAAACTTCAACATTGGTCCTTTTACAAGTAGA
>Ga0209645_1001598_pt1 | contig 11222 bp, 10 predicted proteins | sample ETNvirenome_6_30_FD_184070 | JGI IMG/M metagenome (GOLD analysis project Ga0209645, IMG submission 184070) | Marine viral communities from the Pacific Ocean - ETNP_6_30 (SPAdes) (version 2) | ecosystem: Environmental > Aquatic > Marine > Oceanic | place: Pacific Ocean | collected 2013-06-19
TTTTTGATACCTTGTAGTACTTCAAAACCTATCCCTATCAAGCAGATTGCTGCCAGAGCAGGGATGCAACAATCAAGTGCTTCACGCAACGTGATGGCACATACCGAATGGAACCGTAAACGTGCCAAAGGACACGATACTCTACGGACCTTTGAGAACCCAGAATTCAGAGTTGAGAAGTTAGTTGAGTTGACTCCTAAAGGTGAGTTACTCAGGGATAAGATTGTCGCAATAATGAATCAGTAATAAATTCTATGCCGATAAAGCAACGAGGAACCTCGTGGGAAGCATCGTTTTCCTACGAGGGTAAACGGTATCGTAAAAGTCTAGCCACTCATGCATTGTGTGCAGAGTGGATCGAATCCAGAAAGTACGAACTCAAAAAGGGTATCACAGTCTACTCTGAGTCAAAGGACAGTGATAATTGGTCCCTCAAAAAAGCCTTTGATAAGCTTTTTGAAGTCGAATGGAACGGTCAGAGATCCCAAAAGGATAACATCTACAAGATGGGTCAGATCTTGGATTACTTTGGTGAAACCAGGCCGATACGATCCATCACAACTGAAGATGTGGATGAATGGACTACTTCTCTTAAGAACAGAGGAGATAAGAACACAACCATCAACAGGAAACTTGCTGGACTCCGTAAAGTCTTGAAGTTTTCCTTGAAGAGAAAGAAACTTGATGAGTGTCCTTACTTTACTCTTCAAAGCGAAAAAGAGAATCAGAGATACCGTTGGATTACCGCAGATGAAGAAAGGTATATCCTAGAGTATTTTAGGGATTTTAAAGGTGACGAAGAGATGGAAGGATTCTTTATCGTTCTGGTGGATACTGGAATGAGAAGAGGAGAATTATTGAATCTCACAAAGAACGATGTGAACTTTAATAATTCAATGGTTTCTATATGGGAAACCAAAGCAGATCTTCCAAGATCAATCCCAATGACTCCAAGAGTAAAGAAAGTAATGGAGGAAAAAATAAAGGTTAACTCTCATAGATTATTTAACAAAGGAGTCCATTACTATCGATGGAGATGGGATAAGATGAAGGAAGAACTAAACCTAAAGGATGTGGTAGTTCATACACTTAGACATACCTTTGCATCAAGGCTTGCTCAACGTGGAGGTAACATCTACCACATTCAAAAACTCTTAGGTCACCGTGACATTTCCAACACGATGATCTATGCCCATTTAGCACCCCAGGATCTAGCATCATGTATCAAGCTCTTGTGCTAGTTCTCGTGTGTCAAATTTGTGTCATTTTTGTGGCATTTTGTGTCACCCATAAAAAAAGGTGGTCCGTAAGTTACTGATATTATTGTGCGAGAGTGATGGAATTGGTAGACATGCAAGATTTAGGATCTTGTGAGTCATTGATGCACCTCTGCATTTAGTCATAAGTAACTCACCTCATTACCTTTTTTCCAAGACAATACCTTTGATGCTAGAGTGCATCAATATTGGTCCTTTTTAACCCTTGTGTCATAGATGTGTCAAATGAACGAATGGTTTGATGGTGGAAAAGAGTATTGGAGAGACTTGGTAGAGAAGCAGATCAAGATTGAAGAGGATATGACTTCCAACTCAATCGAGAGGTTCCATAAGTTTGCCAATAGAGCAAAGGAAACTGGAACTGAGTCTAATGCACTTCATGGAATCATGCTCATGAAGTACTCAATAGAAAACCTTTCAAAATTTATAGAAAATTTTTTGGAGGAATCAAAAACTGGAAAAGCAAGTAGGTTAGCTAAGTCATCTTTTGTTATTTCAATGCTTGATTCTGATGTATCTGCATTTATTGCTCTTAAGACAGTGATGAATAGAATTTCTACTTCACAACCTTTAACTGCACTCAGTAACCAGATTGGTCAAGAAATATGTGATGAGATTAGATTTAATATTTGGAAAGAGACTGATAACAAAACTTTTACTAGGTTATTAAAGAGGTGTGAAAGGAGAACAGCATCTAAGCATTACAAAAGATTTGGATTAATTAAAAATTGTAAAAGATTCATTGAAGCTGAAACCATAGAAGTAGTACCAAGACAAGAGAGAATACACGTTGGTATTAAACTTATTGAGCTTTTAATACAGAGCACTGGATTAGTTGAGATGTACTTAGCAGATAAAAGGAAATCTGCATACATGGTCCAGCCTACTGAGAGCACATTAAGGTGGATAGAAAAAGTTAATCTTCAGGGTCAGGATTTATACCCATCGTACTCACCTATGGTTGTGGTCCCTGAACGATGGAGTAACCCAGAAAACGGAGGTTATCTGAACAAGCGTATTCCGTTTGTTAAAACATGGAAGAAGGATGGTCTAGAGATATTTAAGAACAGAGATCTTTCTTTTGAATACGATGTAATTAATGCACTTCAGGGTACATCTTGGAAGGTAAATAAGAAGGTCTTAGATGTCATGGAAAGAGCATGGGACATGAATAGAAATTGGGAAGGAATTCCTAACAGACATCCCATAGAAATTCCTGTGTGTCCGTTCCCTAAGACAGTCAAGTTTTCTGAGATGACCAATGCTCAAAAGAATGAGTACATGGATTGGAAGAACCTTGCCATAAGTACACACAGGATGAACACAAGCAGGACTTCCAAAGCTATTGCATTCACAAGAACTCTTTCGATGGCGAAGGATTACAGTCAGTACGATCAGTTCTATTTTCCATACCAGAATGACTACAGAAGCAGAAAGTACGTTGTGAGTAGCTTTTTATCTCCGCAGGGTACTGAGTACTCCAAAGCACTCCTTCTGTTTAGCAAAGGACAACCTATAGAGAACAAAAGTCATGCAGATTGGTTAGCTATCCACGGTGCTAACTGTTTTGGAGTTGATAAGTACTGCTTTCAAAGAAGAATCGATTTCATAGAGAGAGAAAGTGATGAGATCGTGAAGATAGCAGAAGATCCTTTCCAATGTTTATCATGGCAGGAAGCAAGTGATCCTTGGTTGTTCCTTGCGTTCTGTTTTGAGTGGAGTGAGTTCTTGAGGGTAGGGTACGGATTTAAATCCTATATCCCTGTGTGTGTAGATGGGAGCAACAACGGACTTCAGCATTTTGCTGCAATGCTAAGAGATCCAAGTTCTGCAAAAGCTACAAACCTTACGGATGAACCTTATCCTCAAGACATCTACCAAGATGTCGCAGATAGATGTATTGAAGAACTAAAGAAAAGAAGTTCCAGAGAACTCTTGGCAAGACAATGGTTAGAGATAGGTGCAGTAGATCGTAAGTTGTGCAAGGGACCAGTTATGGTTGTCCCATACGGAGGAACCAGGCATACGTGTAGAGAAAAGATTGAGGACACCATTCACGATAGAGTGGGATCGGGCCAATTGAAGACTCCTTGGATGCATGATGTATTCAAAGAGACATCTTACTTAGCCAACATCATGTGGGTTATCATCGAAGATACTGTTTCATCTGCTAGAGTCGCTATGGATTACATCAGAGATGTCGCAGACTTAGCTTCTAAACATAAGAAGATGTTGAGTTGGGAGACACAGACAGGATTTCCAGTACTTCAGGATTATCCTTCTCAAAAGATGAAAAGGGTTAGAACCCATATTAATGGAGTATTAATAAAACCAGCAGTTTTAGAACCCGACAAAACATCTATAGACTCCAAAAGACAGAGAAACGGTTCCTCTCCTAATTTCATTCACTCCCTAGATGCCACAAATTTATCCAAAACCATCCACTCATGCATTAAGTCTGAAATCAAAGACTTTATGGTGATACACGATCAAGTAGGAACCCATGCTTGCAACATGGAATACCTAAACAAGATGCTGAGAGAAACATTCGTTGAGATGTATTCGTCAAGGGATGTTCTTGAGGTACTGTGGGACTTTGCGAAGACCTTCGACAAGGATTTTCCAAAACCTCCCACTAAAGGGAACTTGGATCTGTCAGAGGTTCTCAGGTCTAAGTATTTTTTTGCATAAATTTATGCATGAATGCATTAAAAGCCCACTATAGAGGAAGACTAAAGGATAAACCTTAGTAGTCCCAAGTTTGATAACCAATCATGGAAGAATGGATTCAAATGCCACAAACAAAACTCGTTACACCGATAGGTAAAGCTGAATATGCTCACGTTCATACTCCTGACACTCGTTTCAATAGCGATGGAGTCTGGAGTATAGCTTTGCGACTCCCTGCTTCATCGGATGAAGCTAAGACACTCATGGAAGTTATGGATGAGGGAGTCCAAGAAGCTAGTAAGCAGTTCAAAGAAAAGAAGGTCGCTAATCCTCCTTACAAGGAAGATGGTGATGACATTCTGTTTCGTTTCAAGCAGAAATCAATCATCAGATCTCGTTCAGGAGAAGAGTGGAGCACTACAGTCAATGTTGTTGACTCAAAGCTCAACCAGATTCCTAAGTCAATCGCAGTTGGCAACGGAAGCAAGGTACGTGTCTCCTACACATTAAGACCCTACAAATCAATCAACGGTGCTGGCATCGCTGCGGATCTTAGCGGAGTCCAAGTCATCGAGTTGGTTGAGTACAATCCTAATCAGAACGAGTTTTCTGAAGCTGATGGGTTCACTGCTTCAGAAATACCAACGAATGAGAAGGAGAACTTTAAGGTCGAAGAAACGGAAGACGAAGACTTCTAAATATAGGTCAAAATTTGAGGAAACAATTGCTGAGAATCTTTCTAGAAGAAAAGTTTCTTTTGATTATGAGTCTCAGCAAATTCCTTACACTCTTCAAAAAAACTACAAACCAGACTTCATACTTCCCAACGGAATTTTAGTGGAAGCAAAAGGATGGTTTAGATCTCAGGACCAAAGAAAACATAGGATCATCAAAGAGCAAAATCCTCATTTGGATATTCGATTTGTGTTCATGAAGCTTACTTCAAGAGTCCAAGGGTCAACAATGACATGCCAAGAATGGTGTGAAAAATACGGTTTTAAATATTCAGAATCAACAATTCCAAAGGAATGGATTAAAGAAAGGCATTGAAGCTTATGAGAATTCCAAGGTACTTAGAAAGTGGAGATCAGAAGTACTCGTTTAAGTACGAGGATATAGCAAGTGATACTTCTGTCTCCATGGAAACAACAACAGAAACTTTGACTGATTTGCTAGAGCACTTCTCAAATTTTCTGAATGCATGTGGATTTTCTTATGTCACCAAAGTATCAGCACTGTATGACGATAGTTCTGGAATAGATAGTGAGGGAAACACTTTCTATGAGGATGATCTGGACTACTTTGAAGACTATGAAGATGAAGAAGACGAACACGAGTGAGTTCGTTGGACATGAACCATGCCCTAAGTGTGGATCGCAGGATAACTTAGCGAGATATACGGACGGTCATGGTTTTTGTTTCGGATGTCAATACTACGAGCACGGTGATGATACTCAGGAATCTGTAGTGAAGGATAATAAAATGGAATTTATTGAAGGTGATGTTTCTCCACTTAATAAAAGGAAACTTACTCAGGAGACAGTTGAGAAGTGGGGTTACAAGCAAGGCACGTACAAAGGGAAAAAAGTACACCTCGCTAATTACCGTGACATTCAAGGCAACCTAGTTGCTCAGAAAGTACGGTTCCCTAATAAAGACTTTCTTTTCATTGGTGATACCCAGAACTCTGGGCTTTATGGACAACATCTCTGGAGGGATGGTGGAAAGATGGTTGTGGTAACTGAAGGAGAATTGGATGCTCTTTCAGTATCACAGATTCAAGGGAACAAATGGCCTGTGGTTAGTGTTCCTAACGGATCAGCAGGGGCCAAGAAAGCGTTAGCAAAACAACTGGAATGGCTAGAAAAATTTGAGTCAGTCATTCTCATGTTTGACAACGATGAAGCAGGACTCAAAGCTGTTGATGACTGTGTAACCTTGTTCTCACCAGGGAGAGTGAAGATAGCCAAACTTCCTCTCAAAGATGCTTCTGAGATGCTCCAGAGTGGAAGGTCAAAAGAAGTAATTGAAGCTATCTGGGAAGCAAAGGTATTCAGACCAGACGGTATCGTGGATGGAAAGGATCTCTGGGATCTCGTGTCATCTAATGATGTCAACGATAGCATCGATTATCCCTATCCCGGACTCAACTCCAAGACGATGGGAATCCGAAAAGGAGAAATAGTCTGCATTACCGCAGGGTCAGGAATCGGAAAGTCTCAGGTATGCCGCGAGATTGCCTACCACATGCTCCTTCAGGACAAGAAGGTTGGTTACATTGCTCTTGAAGAGTCCAACAAAAGAACCGCATTAGGGTTCATTTCTTTATACTTGAATCGGCCCATTCATCTTCAGAATGTTGAAGTGAATGATGAGGATCTCAAAGATGGTTTTGAAAATACCTTGGGTACTGGAAATCTGTACTTCTATGACCATTGGGGTTCAATGGATGTAGAACACCTTCTTTCAAAAATCCGATACATGGTCAGAGGATTGGGTTGTGAGTACATCATCCTTGACCACATTTCCATAGTAGTCAGTGGTATGGAAGGTGGAGATGAAAGAAGGATGATTGACAACGCAATGACCAAGCTTAGAAGTCTCACTGAGGAAGTCCAATGTGGGATGATCCTAGTGTCTCACCTCAGAAGACCTTCAGGTGATAAGGGTCATGAAGACGGTGCAAAGACATCTCTTGCTCAACTCAGGGGAAGTCACTCGTTAGGTCAGTTATCTGACATCGTTCTTGGTTGCGAAAGGAATCAGCAAGGTGAAGATCCAGATGTAACCAAGGTCAGAGTCCTGAAGAACCGATGGACAGGAGAAACAGGAATTGCAACTCAGCTACATTACTCAAAAGCAACTGGAAGGATGAGTGAGGTTGAGTTTACAGAAGAGGAGGAATCTAACCAAGATTTCTAATAGATAGTCACTCCAGAGAGAGGATATTTTTATGAAAAAATTTTTAGTGGATTTAGAGACAGACGGTTTGCTTGATGAGCTAACAAGGATGCATTTGATTGTCTGTAAAGATGTTGAAACTGGTGAGTACTTAATCGGTAGAGACAAGAAGGGAATCAAAGATGTTCTTGAGGTCATACAAACTGGTCACTTAGTTGGTCATAACCTTCTTGGGTTTGACCTTGAGGTTCTAAAGAGACTCTATGGTTTCACAGTTCCCACTCACCAAGTCACCGATACCTTAATACTTTCAAGGTTGCGTTACCCAGATCTCCGAAACAGGGATTTTGAGAAACGTGAATTGGATTCCAAGCTTCAAGGTTCACACTCCCTTAAAGCATGGGGATTGAGACTTGGATTTACCAAAGGTGACTATGGTGAGCATGAAGGTGCTTGGGATTTCTATGACAAAGAGATGGAAGAGTACTGCATCAGAGATGTGGACTTGACCCATAAGTTGTGGGAGTTCCTTGATACGGATCGTGATCGTGAGGATGTAAACCTAGAGCATGAAATAGCAAAGATCTGCTATGACCAAGAATGGTTTGGGTTTCCGTTTGACACTGAAAAAGCAGTGAAACTTTACGCAAAGATTATTGAACGTAAGGACTCACTTGAAAGTGAACTTCAGGATGCTTTTGGTTCATGGGTTTTGGATGAAGGAGAACGGAAGAAAGGATTGTACCACAAGATTTCTATCATCAAGTTCAATCCTAACAGTAGAGCACATATAGCAAAACGGTTGAGGGATCTCAGAGGATGGGAACCTAAAGACTTTACTCCTTCTGGTGAGCCTAAAGTAGATGAGAAAGTCCTATCTAAATTAGATTTTCCAGAAGCAAAACTAATGAGTGAGTACCTTATGCTTGCCAAAAGAATAGGTCAGATATCTGAGGGCAACCAAGGTTGGCTTAAACTTGAAAAGAAAGGAAGACTACATGGCAGGGTCAACACGATGGGGTCAATCACAAGTCGTTGCTCTCATTCGCATCCGAACACGGCTCAAGTTCCTAGCATTAAAGCACCCTATGGGAAGGAATGCAGAGAACTTTTTAAGACAGATCCAGGCTTTTCCCTTCTGGGATGTGATGTTTCTGGCCTTGAACTGCGGTGCTTGGCTCACTATATGGGTAGGTTTGACGGTGGTGCATACGGTAAAGTGCTTCTTGAAGGAGATATACACACTGCCAATCAAGAAGCTGCAGGACTTCCATCGAGGGATGCAAGTAAAACTTTCATCTATGCATTTCTTTACGGTGCTGGAGATCAGAAAATTGGGTCAATACTTGGGAAAGGTGCTTCAGTTGGTAAGAAGGTAAAGAACCAATTCCTTAGAAAAACCCCTGCTCTTAAAGAACTCAGGAAAGCAGTTCAATTGAAAGCAAAGAAAGGGTTTCTCAAGGGTTTAGATGGCAGGACTATTCCTGTTAGATCTGAGCACTCCGCTTTAAACACTCTATTCCAGAGTGCTGGTGCAATCATCTGTAAAAGATGGGTTGTTGAACTGCATAAGTTGCTCCAACTGGAAGGATATACTTATGCCCAAGACTATGCACAAGTGGCTTTTGTGCATGATGAGATACAAATGCTAGTCAAGGAAGATTATGTCAGAGATATCGGAAACCTCGCAGTTAAGGCAATTGGAGTTGCCGGGGATGCCTACAACTTCCGAATCCCTCTCACAGGAGAGTGGACATGTGGAAGAAATTGGGCTGAGACACATTGATGGAATGCACTATACTGGACAAGCAGGAGAACACCTTGTTTGTTACTTATTCCACATGTGGAAGTACAATGTGTTTCAACCACTTAATCCTAGAACTAAATGGGATTTTGTAGTTGAGAGGAATGGTGATTTTAAAACAATCCAAGTTAAGACTATTGGAACGGACAGAGAATATACAACTCTTTCACACGGTACTAAATACCTTGGAACTAAAGCAAAACATGTTTCAGAAGGAGAATACGATTATCTTTGTGTGTGTAAATTCCCAGTAGTCTACGTTATTCCTTTTTCCAAACTATCCAGTTTTAGTACTGTCAGTTTAAGAAAGTACCCAGAATATGCTTGGGATCTAAATGATCCAGAGACATATAAAATCAGACACCTAATCTAAAAGAAAGGATTCTTTATGAGAACAGAGTTACTAATCGATGCAGATATCATGATTTACAAGACTGCAAGTTCTACAGAAGTTCCTATCAATTGGGAAGGTGATTTCTGGACACTCCACTGTGATTTTGCTCAGACCAAGAAACTTATTTCTGACCAAATCCATGCACTTGTGGATAAAGTGAAAGCAGATAGTGTATTATTATGCTTCTCTCATCATGAAAACTTCAGAAAGTTACTGAATCCTGAGTACAAATTAAACAGGAAAAAGGTACGCAAACCCATGTGCCTTAATGCTGCCAAGGAGTACTGCAAAGATGAGTTTATGTGGTTAGAAAAACCTTGGTTAGAAGCAGATGATGTAATGGGAATCCTTGCTACTAAAGATTCCGAAACTAGATACGTGATCTTTAGTGAAGACAAAGACCTTTTAACCGTTCCTGGATTCCATTGGGATGCAGAAAATGAGGTTGTGTGGGAGCAAACTAAAGATGCTGCTGATTACACATTCTATAAGCAAATCCTCACTGGAGACTCCACAGATAATTACACTGGATGTCCTGGGATTGGTCCTAAAAAAGCTGAAGCACAACTTCAAAATCTTAAGACTGAAGTAGAACTGTGGAATGCAGTTAGAAACTGTTTCATTTCAAGAAAACTAAGTGACCAGTTTGCTATTACTCAAGCAAGAATGGCAAGGATTCTTAGAGATGGAGAGTACTCAAGTAATTACAATGAACCTATGTATTGGAATCCACCATTGGAGAGATAGGAAAATATGGCAGACTACAATAAAGATGAGGTAGAACGAATGGCTAAACGTAAAGCAGATGAGTTTAATAATCCTACTCACTACACCAACGGATTAGAGATTCAACCATTAGATTATATCATAGGTAATCAAATGGATTTCCTTGAAGGAAATATTATTAAATACGTTACTCGTTATCCACAGAAAGGTGGAATCAACGATCTTTATAAAGCAAGAGTTTATATTAACAAATTAATCGAAAGAGAAGAAAAGAATGCATGAACTACCTACACAGTACCAGCAGTACATCCACCTTTCACGATACTCAAGATGGGACTACGTTAAAGAACGTAGGGAAACGTGGGAAGAAACAGTAACGAGGTACTTTGATTTCTTTAAGGATCACCTTGAAAAGAAGTGTAACTACTACGTTGAACCAAAAGTTTTAAAAGAACTTAAAACAGCAGTTCTAAAGCAAGAAATTATGCCATCGATGCGATGCTTGATGACCGCAGGACCAGCATTGGAAAAAGAAAACATCGCAGGGTATAATTGCTCGTACCTTCCTATTAACAATTTACGTTCTTTTGATGAAGTACTCTACGTACTAATGAACGGAACAGGAGTTGGCTTTAGTGTAGAAAGTAAATACACTGACCAACTTCCTTTTGTTCCAGAAGAACTACATCAAACTGATACAGTCATTGATGTAAGAGATAGTAAATTAGGATGGGCAAAGGCATTCAGGGAACTGATTAGTTTACTCTATGCTGGATTAATTCCTACTTGGGATCTAAGTAAAATTAGGAAAGCAGGAGCACCACTCAAAACATTCGGAGGTAGAGCAAGTGGACCTGATCCTCTTAACAAACTATTTCTTTACACTTGTAAAATATTTGAAAATGCAAAAGGACGAAAACTTAGACCAATCGAATGCCATGACATTGTTTGCAAAACCGCAGAGTTGGTTGTCGTGGGTGGTGTTCGCAGGAGTGCTCTTATTAGTCTTAGTGATCTTGGGGATGAGCAAATGCGACAAGCCAAAGCAGGAGCATGGTGGGAAGACTATGGACATAGAGCTTTGGCAAATAATTCCGCAAACTATCACTCCTATCCAGACACAGGGACTTTCCTTAAAGAGTGGACTTCCCTTTACGAATCGAAATCTGGAGAGCGTGGCATATTCTCAAGCTTCAACTCCAGAAAACAAGTTGAACGATTCCAAGAACGAAGAGAATCTAGAGATGACTTCGGTACTAATCCATGTTCTGAAATAATCCTTCGGCCCAGAGAGTTCTGTAACTTATCAGAAGTTGTAATACGTGCGGAGGACAGTAAGAGTGACATTAAGAATAAAGTACGGTTGGCAACGATTCTTGGGACTTGGCAAAGTACTCTCACAAACTTCAGATATCTCACAAAAGAGTGGAAAGAAAACTGTGAAGAAGAA
>Ga0209645_1001599_pt1 | contig 11219 bp, 9 predicted proteins | sample ETNvirenome_6_30_FD_184070 | JGI IMG/M metagenome (GOLD analysis project Ga0209645, IMG submission 184070) | Marine viral communities from the Pacific Ocean - ETNP_6_30 (SPAdes) (version 2) | ecosystem: Environmental > Aquatic > Marine > Oceanic | place: Pacific Ocean | collected 2013-06-19
AAATGGTTAACAACAGATTCTATGGTCTTATCACTATAGATGGTGTTAGAACTTTCGATATCAGAGAGTTAAGATAATAAGTAGTAATACTTTATCATAAAAAAAACCCCTCATTAGAGGGGTTTTTATTATGATAAAGTATATAATACTTATTATCTTAACTCTCTGATATCGAAAGTTCTTACTCCATCTATAGTGATAAGACCATAGAATCTGTTGTTTACCATTTTCTTCGCGTATCTGGTCATAATACCTTTGATTGGTGCGAAGTTGAACGGGTTATACATTGTTGGTGTAAGTTGAAGTGGTACATACGGTGCGTATACATAACCAGTATCAAGTAGAGATGTTCCTTTGTGACCTAACAAACATTTGTTTGCTGGGAAGTAAGGGTCTCTGTATACTGTGTAACGACCTGAAAGTGAACCTACTTTCTCGATACCCATGTTATATTGGTCTTGCTCTGGAGACGCGTTAGATACGTGGAAGTATTCTAAATCGTCAAAAATTGCAGAAACTTCAGAAGAACATACAATCCAGTTAGCTCCACCTCTCAATGTAGACTTGTGAATCTGAGCTGAGATTTGGTTAATCGCAGTAATCAATGTTTGATTCCAATCCTTTTGAGTGTATGGTGCTTGACCAGCTGAGAATCTCTTCCATCCGTTGTAATCCCATCTTAGTTGCCATGCTGCACCTTTTCTAAGGTCTCTCAAGATTTCTCTATCGATTTCAGCTGCTATCTCTTCAGATAATAAAGCTGTTAATTCAGCTTCAGCATCAATGTTATGGAATGCACTAACGTCTTGTGCTAATTCTGGTGACCATTGAGCTCTTAGTTTTCTTTCTGTAACCGATACAGTAACTGCGTCAAGGTCGAAAGAAACTTCAGCCAATTCAGTTTCGAATTCCAAATCTTGGTAAATTCTATACTGAGCTTGGAATTCAAAGTTTGGCATCGTGAAGCCGTTAAAGTAAGCTCCCATATAACCATCTACTGAATTACAATCGATACATGCTGGACATGATAAATCTAAATCAATCCAGATTGCCCCATCAACATCACAGATATCTTCATAAGAACCACCTGGGAATGTTGTATCTTTAGTAGAACCATACTGTACAATAGCTTTACCATACTTCTGAGTTACTACTCTAAATGGTATTTTAGTAGCTGTTGTAATGTAAGTTTTACCTGTGTTTGCACAACATGCGATATTTTGGTTAGAGTAGAACTCTAATGAAGATAAAAACTCTTCAGAATCCATCTCATTACCTGAAGGACCGATTAATTTACCTGCACCTGCAGTAGAGAATCCTTGTAATTTAACAATTACACTTCTAATACCACCATCAGTACAACCTGTAAACTGTGGATAAGCTGCTGCAACACTTGCTGCGTCCTCAAATTGAGTACCTGCTGTGTTCCATACTTGAGCTGTTGTTGGTCTAGTTACAGCTGAAAAAGCTCCTTTTGAACGGTCAAATAAACCATCTCTACCATTTTCATAGTAAGCGTCATAAAGGTCAACTGGGTCAAAAGTTGTAGTATCATTACCTAAACCTGAACCGATTGGGTTAGTATGACCAGCCATACCTGTAGCAGGGTCACCACCTTTACCAGCAGCGTTTGTAGTTCTTTCAGAAATTTTAGGTACAAAGTAGAACAATTTACCAATTGGTAAGTTCATAGCTTGTACAGAAACGATATCGTTTGCCAATAATTTAGAGAATACTCTCCTAATGATTGGGAAAACAACTGTTTCGAACGAACCTGAAGCGTCAGATGACGTAGCCTCGTTAATTAAGTGTGTAGCTTGATTTTCGTATAATTGAGCAACGTTTTCTTTTGTGTGCCCATTTAATCCGTTAAGGAACCCAAGCTTGTTCCATTTTCCAATAGTATCTTCGCGGATAACTTTAAGGTGTTTTAAACCTATGTTTCCGACCATACCTGATTCTAATAATGCTCCCATTTTAATATATTTTTTTTAGTTAGCGTTTATTTAATTATAATTTACTCATGATATCCTTCATTCTTGCGATTTGTGGATTTTCATAAGTTTTAGTCTCAATTAAATTAATTGATGACCCTCCTGATGGAGTTTTAGTAATGGTTTTTTGAACCGACTCGTTCAATTTATTAACCTTAGAACCAAGTTCTTGATTAATATTAGTGAATAAGTTTTTACTTTCGTTGAGAGTTTTTACGTTATCAAAACGTCTAAGAATATTGATTTTCTCTTTTTTAGTTGTTGTGTTCTCAGTAAATAACTTAGTTGAATAAGCTAAATTAGCGTTAAACACAGCTACCTCGTTGAGTTTTTCTCTAAACAATTTAAGCGCTTGTCTATATTCTTTATTTTTCTCTCTGTAAGCCTGATTTTCTTCTTGTAACTGTTTTGCAGTTCTTATGATGTTATTGACGTGTTTCTTAGTTGATTCATTCATCGGGTACTCATAGTTCCTGTTTGGAGTAATGGCTTTTCTCAAACCTCTTCCAGACTTAGAACCAAAACCGTATGTTCTTGATGCTTCTCTCATTTCTTCATCATGACCTTCACCATGACCTTCATTGTGGTGATGTCTAGTTTTTTGACTTAGTCCTCTTGAACCGAAGTCTACTCCACCTTGGTCACCGTGAGATGAACCATCATGTCCGTGGTACCCTTTATCAGTACCTTTGTAGTGTGGGTAATCTACACCACCTTGGTCACCTTTAAACATACCACCTTCTCTCATGTCTTCGTCATAAGCTTCATTGTGGTGATGTCTAGTTTTTTGACTTCGCCCCCTAATACCAAAATCGGAACCTCCTTGGTCACCGTGAGATGAACCATCATGTCCGTGATAATTTGGGTCTGTGTCTTTGAAGTGTGCGTAATCTACACCACCTTGGTCGTGCTTATACATACCACCTTCTTCAAGGTCCTCAGCTGTAACGTCATCTTCTACTTCTAGTTCGACTTCGTACATTGGTTCGTCTTCATCAAATTCATACATGTCTTTTTTCATACCTTCTTTGATTTCATCATCTGATTCATCATCAATAACTGATTCGTGTTTATCAGACTTGTAGCTTCCTTCGTTTATTAAACCTCGGAAACTGTTAAGTTTATTCTCGGCCAACTCAATTTTATATTCAGTACCAGCTTCCTGGTCTTCAATATCAATTGTGTCCCCATCTTGTGTAACAACAATTCCGTCTTCAGTTCCCATAGATTTGAAAACTTTCAATACTTCCTCATCGGACGCAAGGGTTAGGTCGAGTGGTTCATCCGCATCCATATCCATGGATACCATTGCTTCTTCTTCGTCAGGTAAATTAACGCTTACCTCATCTTCTAGGTCTTCATTTTCTTCGTCATCAAAATCCTCATCATCAAAATCAAATTCTTCTTCTTCCGTATCTTCTACGTCTACGAAGTCGTCTTCTTCTTGTTCAGTGAGAGATTCTTTAACTAGTTCTTCGATTTCTTGCTTCATAGTAGCAGCAAGTATTCCCTTTGCATTAGATTTAACAGCCTCTTCTAACTGTTGTGCCTCTAACAAAGCTTGTTCTAGGACTGATTTATTATCTGCCATGTTAATTTTTTTATTAGCGCTTTTTATGTTTATCTTTGTTAATAAATATGATGAATATGGGAAAAATTCCCATTACACATGAAATATAAAAGAAAAAGTAATTTTAATATCCAGATAAAAAATTATCTAATTTATTCATTAAGTTTAATGAACCACTTAATGCGTTACTTGTTAACTCTTCTTTATTAATTTCATGACTTAAAGATTCATCATAAATTTCTTTATCTTCTAAATTTTTAAAAAGGTATGCTCCTGGTGTAGATGGTGATGATACTAAATCAAAACATATTAATTCAAAGTCATCCTGTACCATGTTTTGGCCATTTTCTCTTTCTAAAGAACCCACACCTCTAGATGAAATTCCTAGAGTAACTCCGTGTCTTAATAAATTAGCGGCAATGTCACCGACACAAGATAAAACTCCAGTATCGTGATAAGCGGGAGAAGTTAGTATTTCTAATTTACCCATAAGAATATTACCGTCCCAAAAAGTTTCTATTACTCTATGAGAACTTCTTTCTAAATCTACTAAAGATGATTCTGGGTGATTTAATTCTGATAAGGCACTGCCTTTTTCTATCAAAGACTGATAGTTTTCCACTTCTCTTCTTAATATCTTATCTGGGTATACTCTCCCATTCCTATTTTCAACACCACTTTTTTGTAATATGGCATGAAAAATGATAGGTCCTTGTTGAATTGACCTATCCTCCATTTCTTTAATTATTTTTTTATTAAAGGTATTTTTTGGTGAAATGTGTCCCGCATCGTATTCTATAAGAATTCCAGTGCCTACTTTTCCAGGTTTTATTATTTCCATTTTCCTCTTTACCAATAAATAGTAAAGTGTTAATAAAACTTCTCTTATTATTTTTTAGTTAAATAGAAATTAAATTTTTTGGAGGTAGTTAAATTTTTACTTATAATATCATCTAGTAGGTTTTTTACAAGGACTTTGATTCCGTTGGATTTTATATCTTCTTCTTGTTTAAGAAAAAGAGTTATTTCACAATTCATGTAACTACGTTTATTTTTTCTAATTCCACTAGTCCTTATATCTAAATCCACTATATGTTTATTGGATAAAAAATAGTCGGTAATGGGTACGTCAGTAATTGTGTATTTTATTTGTCTTTTGAGTTGTCCTACTATTCGTTCCCAGTTTTCTTCTTCCTCTAAAGGTGAAAACCAAGAAGCTATATTAACGTATATTGATTTGGGTTTTTTGTAATCCACACTCCCATAGTATGTCCTAAAATTAGGATTAAGATTAAGTTTAAATTGTTTTCCTGTTTTCATAAAAAATGCTGTTATACATAATTATAACAGCATTTAATATTTTTGTCAAAATTAACTTTATACTTCCTCTTCATCACCATATTCATACTCATGAGTAATTGTGGTGTGTGACGGTGAAATTTCTTCTTTTATCTCCTCTTTTTTACCTGCAAAATTTTCAGAAGCTGTAAATCCTAATCCAGCCATTACAATCCATTGTAAAGCTTCAAATAAGGAATCTTTAACATCAAAATCCCAGAATAGATTAGCGGTATATCCGATAATCATAAATAGTAGACATGTAAAAGTAACAAATCTTTTACTAGAAATCTTACCTTGGCTACTTAACATATTTTGTATAAAATTCATATTATAGTGTTTTGTTTAGTTGTTTTATTTTATAAAAAGAAACTTTACTTGTTTTACTTTCGGTAATTTTTTTTCTTGTTTCTTCTAGTTTAGTTAGTAAATTTTTATCTTCGGTATTTTTAATTAAAGTATTTATTTTTCCAGTAACCTCCTCAACCAAAGAACTCATTTTATTTTCTAAATTATTAATGTCGGTATTGAATAGTTCTTTAAATTTTCTTTTGTCATTTTCTGTTAGGTTGGAAAATTTTTCATTAAATTTTTTAGTAGATAAATTTATTAATAAAGAATTAGGAATTTTAGACTCAGTGACGAATTCTTTTTTTACTTCCATAATAGATTTTAAAATATTACTTTTAGCTTCTATTCTTTTTTCAATATTCAAAGCACTGTTTTCAAATATTAAAAGGTCCAAGTTTTCGTATAAGGAGTTTCTATTTTTTTTGTGGAATTTATTAAATTTACTGAGAGTAGTTTCTAATTTTTTTAGTCTAAGATGTTTCTTTTTTTCTTTTAAAAAATCTAAAGTTTCATTAAGATATTTTTCTGCTTTAACTGGGTCACTAATTTTTTTATTTTCTAACTGTGAATAGATAACAAAAAATTCTCTACTAGTTTTGTTACTTTTTAAAGCTGACATAGATTCGTGAAAAATTTTTTTAAACTGTCCTTTACTATTAAAGGATTCTACTAAGATATTATCTAACTTGTTTTTTACTATACCGAACATATTAATTTATTTTTGCAATAAATATCTATTCACTTAATAAACTTTCTATTTTGCTGGCGACTTCGTTTAAATTATCTTTTCCTTTATCAACATTAAAATTATTGTTATCTATTTTTTCTAAAATTAGAGGTAATTCTTTTTTTCTTTTTTCAGCTAGTGTATCTCCCGCTTCGGTGTCTGAACCACCTAAGTCTGTAGGTGGGGTTTCATCCATACCACCTTCTAAACCTGTGTCGGCTGGAGATTCTTCTTCTCCACCTGCAGCGGCTTCTTCCGCACCACCTTCGTCAGGTTTCATTTCACCATAAAGTTTATCTATATTGGAGAATATTCCAGTATTTTTAATGATTGTAGCAGTTTGATTTAATTCTTCACCTACCGCTTTTTCTATACGTTGTTGTTGTAAGTCTAGTTTAATTTCTTCGTCCGAGAACCCAAGTATATGTTTTTTACCCCAAGTAGCAGATACAGCTTGTATACCAGAACCCGGGTCAGTAACAGCGTCTTTATATAAAGTAATTTTTTCTTTCCATTGTTCAATCTTCAATAATTCAGATTGGGTTGACGGGTTAGTAAGACCTAAAGTGAAATTACCTAACTCCTCCTCAAACCCTAACATATAAAGGTGTATTATCGCTATTTTGTTAAGTTCTTGTATTATAGACTTTTGAATTCTATTAATACTTCTAGCAAATCTAATGTCTTGAATTGCTAAATTTTTACCTTCTCCCACCACATCTTCAAAACCAAGAAAAGCTTTAGGTATTCGTAAAGCCGCTAATAGTTTTTTCTGTATATATTCAATATCTGCAATTTCTGCAAGGTTAGTGGCTCCAGGAAGAGTTTCTATAGGATTAGGTGCAGCTAAATCTCTAACTGGTATAAAGAAATCTTGGTCTACAGCCATTTGATTGTAACGTAAATCTACATTTCCAGTATCTTTATCTACAATCGGGTCTCTTTTAAATTTATTAGCTACTCTTTGTACATAAGCTTCTACGTCTTGGTCTTCCATATTACCCACATAAACTTTAAAAACTCTACGTTCAGGAGCTCTAGAAGTTCTGTAAATTAACATGGCATCTTCCGCTAATAGTAACTGTTTCCATATACGTCTAGATTTTTCTAACATAGAAGTACCATATGGTAATCTTCTATCGTCGGATAATAATCTAAAATGTGCTACTTCCCAGGTATTGAATTCCATATTTTTATTCTTCCATATAAATTTAACTTCCCTTTCTTCAGATTCAGTGTGATTAGTCTGGTAAGTATTCATACCTTTTTCTATCCTCTCAATCTCAATATTCGGTAATTGACTTGCTCCTACAATACCTTTTTCGGGGTCAATTTTAAGATAAACAAAGTTATCACCGTATTTACATGTGTTCCTTACCCACATTGGTAAGTTAGATTCTATGTCCAAAACGTTATTAAATAAATCACCTAATATAGCTTTTATTCTTTTAGATTCTGAATATATGTTCAACATATAACCTCTTTCAGAGATGGTACAAGCTTCTTCCGATACAATATCTAAAGCTGCTGAAATTTCTGGAGTAAACTCCATAGATTCATAATCATAATAAGCAGCTAACCTAGTAGGCTCGTAATATACTGCCTGAGAATAAAGTTGTGATTCTATCTTTTGCCATTGATTAGCTAAATACTGACCTTGTTGTAGTTCTAATTTAGTACGGTCATAATCCGCTTTAGATGTAGTTTTTAAAATATCTTTTTTATCAAAACTATAACTACGTTTAGGTGACTGAGGTCCCTCAGCACCGAAAAGGTTAGTTAACCTTTGGAATATTGTCATATTGTTTTCTGCCATAACTTCTTAAACTTAATCAAATATTAATTCATGTAAATAATTAAATAACATAATTACAATCTACGTAAGCTGCTAAACCATTATAAGGCCCTTCTTTACATTTACCTCCGTTAACATAAGTTACACAATTATCTACTACCTGGCCTGAACACGTTTCACAACAAATCACGCTTTTTTTTTGTTTGTCTAAAACATCGTTTTTAACAAAATAATCGGGGGGTGTTGGTGACCAAGTGTAAACAGTAGTTCCCAGTACTTGTCTGAGTTGTTTACCACTTTTAAATCTACCACCTGACCCAAATCCAGGGTTTTTTATTTTAGCCATTTTATTTTATTTTAATCCAGTATATAACCATAAATAGTCTTTAGGGTCATTAGAAGAAGGTGGTAATGGGTTACTTCTTGCTCTAGCGGGTTGGAATACTGGTTTTCCTTTTGTAGTGTTGAATTTTCTTTCGTCAGTAACCCAAGCATCTATCATTGCTTTTGCTTGTGCCACATTCTTTTTTAACTGTGTAAATGAATTTTGAGCCACGTAAAGTGCCATAGCTAAAGACATAATCAAATCATCGTGATGACCTTTCATATGGTCTGGTCTACCGTTTATATAGACAAAAGTTTTTAATTCATTCATCAATCTTTGTGACCTTATTTTAAAACCTGTCCTTAATTGTTCTTCTAAAGCTTGAACTAGTTGTGCTCTTTTACTATTAAAATTTATACCTGGTGTCTTAGTGTCAGGATTAAATTTCCACATTTCATCAGATTTAACCCCATCATAATAAAAATCTTTGTAACCCAACTCCAACATTTTTCTAGAGGTAGCGACACCCATTCCACCCGTAATATCTATCACTACAAAACAACTATACTTGGTAGCCCATTTATTAGCTAAATCTGCTACAATATCTGGTGGAATTTTACCCAAGTATTCTACCACTTCTTCTCTTTCATCAAAATCTATTATAACAAAACCACTAGAGTCTTCACTATCACCCCTAGAAACATCTATTCCCATAATATATTTGTGGTCAGGAACAGGTTCTTTCCAAACCCAAAGACCATTACCTACCCATTTTTCAATAGGTTCACATATATGTTCTTGTAGTTGGTCCATTGTCGTACTGTTAATTACATTGTCTCCTGAACCTAAAAATGCACACTCTAACTCCTGTGAAATTTTTCGTCTATCAAATTTTAATTTTTTACACATAGTTTCAAACCAATCTGAAAATGGTTTGTAACCCTTATCTAGATAAGTTTGATACTCTTCTTTGTCTATTTTGGATACTATATCTTCTTCATTATATTCATCTCTATTTAGAAGGAAATGTACAATATCCTTGGTTTTAACCCACCTTAAATCTTGTGTAAATCTAGGGTCATGGTACCAACTTAAATAACTTATTTGAAAATTATTTAACCCTCTAACTGATTGGTCAAAAACTTCGTAGTAGATTTGGTCGAATCCATTAGGTGTGGAAATAACAATTACCTTACCCCCAGTAGCTAGTGACGCCATACATGCAGCCCATAAATCCCCACCCGATTCTATGTAAGCAGCCTCATCAAATACTAATATTGTGGGTGTATACCCTCTAAGTGCATCCACTGAAGTTGCGACTGCTTTTACCTCAGAACCGTTATTAAGTTTGTAGTGTTTTTGTGAATTTTTGTCTTTATCGAATCCTACATTTATCCAGTCGGGCCATTGTCTTAAAAAACCTTTTATCTTATTTGCCATTTCAGTGGCAGTATCTAATTTGTTAGCAAGTATAAGAATTTTTTCTGGTGACTCTTTAGAAGCAAACTGGAGTTTTTTTGAAATCCATCCCGCTGTTGCTGTAGAAACACCCGCTTGTCTATATTTTAAAACAATATTATCCGCATGATTTTCAAAATCATTTATCATTTCCTTTTGTTCTGGAAACAATTCGAATGGTACGTGTTTCTGTTGGGTATTGTCGTAAGTTTGTAAATAAGTTTTAAGCGCGTATGGTGTGTTACCATGGCATTTTACATATTCTTGTATGAGTTCTTGTTTGTTCATTCCCATACCGATAAATAGTTGTATTTAATCTTTATTAAGATTTAGACTGGTCTCTAAGGAATTGTAACTCACCACTTGTTAGTGAAGACATTCCACTTCTACCTATTTTGTCTAGTATGTCATCAACGTCATATTGTTGATTCTCATTAGATTTAGGTACGTCTAAAGTCCCCAATACATCTCCAGTATCTGAACCTGCTACTGCAGTATCACCATCGTCATCCCCAAAGTCACCAGTAGCGTCTTCGTAAGCTTCTTCATTTAATTGTTCTATAATTTCTTTAACAATTCTTTCTAATTCCTCTCTACCTTCATCACCACCACTTAAGATTTTCTTAGCTAACGCAAACATCTCCGTCGCTTGCATACTCGCAAACTCACTAAAAAGATAATTTTGAATTTCTCTTTTGTCGTCTTGTAGTAAATCGTGTGGGTAAGCTTCTCTAAACTTTTCCCAGATTACTGGCCCTAGTCGTAAATCCCATACTTCCGCAACTAATGTATCTTCCGAGTCCATTACTCGTTGTGCTTTATTAGGGTCGTCTGGTAAACCTTGAGTTGCAAGTACTTCCATAACTCCCTTAACTAATTCATGTACTAAGATAGGAAAGGTTATACCTTGTGCTTTTACTGTAGGTGGGTCCGTGTCCGGGTCTACTTCTTCTTTTCCAGCCATTCCTTGACCACTTTGAGCCATCATCATAGTTGTTTGGTCTGGCATAATCCAATAAACCAAATCATTAATTGACATCATTACCCCATATAAGTTAATTAAATCTGGACTAATATTATTAAGTTCTTCTTCTACCAAATGAAACATGTAATGTCCTTTTTTGGAAGCTCCTTGGATTAATTGGTTTAGGAATCTTCTTTTTTGTTTTTCTATATCAAAGTCCTCAAACTCTTCCATAGCTTCTTCTTCAGCGTCCATCTGTTGTTGTGGAGTTTGTTGTTGTTGTTCTTGAGATTGACCTTGCATACCTGACATATCGATTTCCCCCATACCCACAATCTTTGCGTCAAATTGTAACGCGTCTGGTGGGATAGCCATTTCTTCTCTTACTATTTTTACAGCTAGTTCTTCTAGGTCTTCTTTGTGTTGTGATTCTAATTGTAAAATTCTTTGTGTAGCACCCATTAACATTTGTTGTAACTGCATAAATGATTGGGGTGTCACATTTCTAATACCAGTATAGTTCTTAACTTTTTCTACTACCGATTTAAATCTTTCTGATGATACTAACTCCTCAAAATTACTTGGGATACCTGAAGGGTCTACAGATGGATAAGCGTCAGAACCCGCACCTGGAAAATCCCCAGTTTCTAATTTTCTTTGTAATGAGGGGTCCATTCTCTCTGGTCTATCACCATAA
>Ga0209645_1001600_pt1 | contig 11206 bp, 15 predicted proteins | sample ETNvirenome_6_30_FD_184070 | JGI IMG/M metagenome (GOLD analysis project Ga0209645, IMG submission 184070) | Marine viral communities from the Pacific Ocean - ETNP_6_30 (SPAdes) (version 2) | ecosystem: Environmental > Aquatic > Marine > Oceanic | place: Pacific Ocean | collected 2013-06-19
TTATACCGAGCAGTATCGTAAGAAGCTGAAGGATGATGATGTGCGACGTATTCGTGCAGAGGTAGCAAAAGGTAGAACAAGAACTTCACTCTCAGTTGAGTATGACGTCGGCGTTAAAACGATTAGCAACATAGTTACTCGAACTACCTGGAAACATATCGACTAAGTCGACTAAGTCGAGCTATCATGCTGTCATAGTTAATGGCAGCATAGTGTCGTCAATTCCTGTTTTGGGGACTGCGATTGTCAATAATCCTTATTGGCTTCACAGACTGTTTATGAGTATCGACTATCCGGTCGATAACTTTGTCGTTTTCAATAACAACGGAAGAGATCAGATCACATCTGGAGTTGATGCATTACATAAGCTCAACAACCCAAACGTCAAGAAGGTGCATGTTACGCACATGCCAGCAAACCTCGGGTGCTCGGGAGCGTGGAACCTGATTATTAAGAGCTTTCTTAAAGCTCCTTACTGGGTTATTAGTAACCACGACGTGATGTTCGAGCCTGGGTTTCTCCAGGAAATGAACGAGAAAGCCCAGGACCCTGAGGTCGGGACCATCCACGGATCAGGCGGCGGTTGGGATATTTTTTTGCTGAAGGACTGGGTTGTAAATAAGTACGGCCTTTTTGATGAGAACCTGTATCCCGGTTATTGCGAGGATATGGATTACGGGATGCGTTTTATTCACGATGATATTAAGCGTGTGCTCGATCTAGAGCATGACTACTATCACGGCAAACATAAGGACTACACAGACGGTTCTCAGACATGGCGATCCGAGCCTGAGTTGGCGATGCCGATTCATCTGTGCCACGAGCTCAATAAGAAGTATCTTCACCTGAAGTGGGGTGAGGCGTGGCAAGCCCATGTGGATGGTGAGACTCATAAATCTCCATTCAACATTTCTGAACTACCCGTAAGTTTCACGACCTACGATCTTGAGTTCGTCCGTAAAAAACACTTAGGTTTCTGATGCAAGTCCGTCACGTAATTGAATCAGCCTGTCTCTCAGTCGATGACGACCCGGCTGTGCAAAACTTCGATCAGTGGGAACTGGTCTGTGAAGCTATCTACCGAGCTTCGAAAATCCGCATAAAAAGTACAAACCCAGTAGCTAACGCTTTTCCAGGCGATCACTATCGATTGCTTGCAGGGCTGCTGATGGGTATGGAATCAACAAAGCCTATTGATTCGGTTGTAGAAATAGGTACTCACTATGGAAATGGCACTCGTATTTTTCTTGATTACACGAGGGAAGCCAAGGTAGTTTCTTTTGACATAACCAGTTGGGAAAAGCACGATACAACGTTTCTTACTGAGTCGGATTTTGCAAGCAACGGTGGCCGCTTAGTTCACTACACAGATGACCTAAAGGAGCAAGAAGCTTTTAATAAGCATGCAAAACTCCTAGCATCTGCAGACTTTATTATGTGTGACGGTCCTAAGGACGGCGTTTTTGAAAAAGCGTTCTTGCAGAAATTATCAGTTCTGAATATGCCTAAGAAACGTCGTTTCCTTTTCCTCGACGATATTCAATTTATGAGTGAGATTATGCTTTGGCGCAGCATCCAGAGTCCCAAAATGGACCTGACTTCTTTTGGTCACTTCACAGGCTCTGGGTTGGTGGATATCTCGGAAGGTCTTAAACTCTCTTGATAACGAAGGCTTAATTAAAAGCGATGCCTTTTTACTCCTCGTTCACAGAGGCAGGGATGCTTCAGAATAAACTTAAAGAGTTTCTCAGCTCGAAGAACATGACTTCGTTCGGGCTGAGTAAATTGGCAGGATTATCTCCTACTACCACGCGGAAGATCTACGTAGATCCTTTGTACCTACCTTCTCCAGAAGTACTAGAAAAGTTGTGCCTTTCGTTGGACTGCACTCCTAACGACATACTTGAGATTAAAGGTAGACTGGATACAAATAGAGTGGTATCTTCCGGTGTTTTCTAAAGCAGATTACGAACTAGCATCTCGTATTTTGGGTCTGCCTACGCCGGAAACCCCGGCTGAACAGGCTGCCGCAGCTCCCGTTGTTGCCGAAGTCCTTCGTAAATTCGCTCGTGGCGAAAATCCGATGCCTGGCTTCGAGCAAGAAGGCATGTATACCGGTGCCACCCGGTCGTTGAACGGATATCCAAACAACAACGAACCCATGCTGGACGCAAAGATTGCGTCTCGTATGCGCACTGAGAATGAACCTCCTCAGGACGATATGTACCTGCTGGAGCTTTTGAATGAGCTGGACCCAGAGGAAGCTCAAGCAATCATCATGATCTTGGAACTTCTGGCTGATCAGAAGCAAGAGCACATGGATATGCTTTCTTCCCAACGGCCTGCTCAGTACGACACGCCGAACATGGGTGATAACTACAGTATGTTGAACGCTCCTTCCTCTAATGGAATCGAGCCCTCCCGTCAGTATCAACAACTGAGCTGATAATTATGAACAATAGAGAGCGTCAACTACGAGAACGAGACGTCCGGAAACTAGCTCCGGAACTAGATGCTGATAATTTCATGCAGATGTATATGGAAAGTAATTTTCCACAAACAGCTGCAATCCCTTCAACCGGTCAGTTAAATCAGGGCCTTAATGTACAACAAGGGACTGATGATCTAAAATTGATGAAGAAGCCTCTTAGTGGCACTAAATACGACAATCCAGGAGGTTTCTGATCATGGCTCCACAGTTAGCAGCAGGGGGTGCCAAAGCTTTTCTTTTTGCCGTTTTAGCCGATATGGTGGCAAATAATGTCGGCGGTGCTCTACAAGGAGGACTCGGAGCAGGTCTCCAACCTCAGATTACTGGAGGCGGTGGAGCAGGAAGTAAGTTCATGATTACACTTCCTGAAGCTCGTCAGACTGAACTGGCTTTTGCCAACGAAAACTTCCGTCGAAGTCTTGTAGGGAAGCCTTTATTAAGTGCTAGGGAGTTTATTGCTGACCGTGAAGAAGCGCTTAGGCAGTCAGCTCGTGAAGCTGGTCAGCGAGAATACGCTCGCGAACAGCTGAAAACTCAAGCAGCTGTTATGCCATCGATTGCGCAGATGCTCGGAACTCAGGCCACAGCGAATGCCACCGTGGGCAGTAACATCGCCCAAAAACTTTTAGAACAAACCCTTGCAGATCCTGCAATGGTTGCCGCCGCTACCGGTAAGTAATCATGGCTTCAATTCTCGCCCCTTTTGCCGCCCCTGCTTTGACTGGGTTGAAGTACGGTGTATCAACCTTAGTTGGCGCACCACTCGCTGCTACAGGTCTTGCACTGGCTGGCAATGTCGTAAGAGGGGTAGGCGAAAAGATTTTTGCTCCTACTGAGCAGCAGATAAAAGACGCAAAAAGACGAGAAGATAGAGAAGATACTGCGGATAAAAAAGCTCTAAGAATGCTAGAGCTTGAGATCCTGAGAGCTACGCAAGGGCAAGAAACTCTCCAATCTTTAGTTAAGGGTCAACTTGACCAGCAAACAGCTCAAACTGAGCTTCAAAGAGATCTTTTAGAGGCCGCTACTGATCCAGATCTTCTTCGCGAGAGCGAGGGTATCAGGACTCAGAACAAACTTGAGCAGATCGCGGCCTACCAACGAGGCCAGATGGAGCAGACGCGTGAACTGACGCGTCGGCAAATCGAAAGCGACACAATCAAGGCGTGGCAAGGCATTACTCAAGCTGAGATCAATCGTGATACCGCGATGGGTCTGGGCATGATGCAGATTGCATATCAATCTGGTATGCCTAATCCCAACACCCTGAGCGCTGCAGCCAATTTTGCTGCACAAGGCCGCGCAGGCTTTACTGCACCTAAATCCCCTATCTGATCATGTCTTTAGGTAACGTTCTTTCTGGTGCAGGCCAAGGTTTCATGGCTGGGGCATCCACAGGCATGCCTCATATGGCCGGAATTGGAGCTGGTGTTGGAGCTATTTCTAGCCTCTTCGGTGGTGGCGGAGGAGGAGGCGGCGGAGGCGGTCAAGCTGGCGACTCTTACCTGCAGTTTGCCCAAGCAATGGCAGCTGCCAACAGTCCTCTTACCGCTGCTTATCAAGGACTGACTGCAATGCAAGGCGCACTTGCAGGTGCGATTGGTCAGCAAGGTACAACTCAAGCAAGTGCTCAGCTTGGAATTCTGACTGAAGCTCTTCAACGGGCTCAAAAAGATGCCCAGCTTCAAGCATCTACCGCTGGATACACATACGGCAAAGGCATTGATGCCCTCGCTGATTTGCAGAAAGCAAAGCTTTCCACGAATCTTCAGGCTCCTCAACTCGCTGCTCAAGCAGGTGCTGCAGGATTAGCTGGTCAAAATCAACTCGCTAATCTTCTTGGCTCTACCAATATCGGGGTTCGTGCTCGCGAAGAGCAAACTGCACAAGATATCGCTAAGAAGCAAACCGACATTGTCGGGGCAGCCGCTCTGAACCGTGCGTCTACTGAGGGCAAACTTGCTCTTGGCGCACAACAATTCACCTCAGCTGCTGAGCTCGGTAAGCTCAATGTTCTTGGTGATCTGGCTCGCACCAAGGCTCAGACCAAAGGTCAACTTGCCCTTAAGAAGTTCGGCGCTAACCAAGCTCTTGCTGGTGCCAGAATGTTTGCATGATTAAATCCGCAATCGGCGATTCAACGAGTGTGGGCACTTGGCTGTCTGCACTTGAAAAATCAGAGCAGGATGCTTTCAAGCATTATGCAAAGAACGCCACGAGTGACGTTGAAACTTATTTATATGCACGGTTTTTGAAACCTGGCTACGAAGGTTCAATCGCTGATCTGACCGCGTGGGTCCAGGAGAAATATCCGAAGGATGATCTCCGCAAGGTGCTTTTGATCGAGATCGACTCGATGAAGACTGACCTTCACAATGTGCGTCAAATGACCTTGACTGGCATGTTGGATCATGCCACGGCTGCTACCAAGATCGCCGTACTTCAGAAGGAGATCAGATCACACATTCAGGCAGTTCGGCAGATTACAGATGGTTTGGATCGACGAGGTTTGCTTCTTGCTGGTGCTGATCGCTGTATGCGCGAGTTGCTCAACAGTTTCGAAGATGCTCCTACAGTCCACTCGTTGTTAGAAGATGCATCACTAGTTGTGTGGGGAACCATCGAAAGAGAGGAAAAGTCGTAAGTCAGACCTAGAGTCAGGACACCGAACCGGACGTCCTTGTTTAACCCACCAGTGAAAAGCCGCGTTTGCAAAACGTGCGGGGCTAAAGCAGTAAAGGTCATTTACATAGAAGAGTGCAACGTCCCTGGAACTTCTGAGAAACATAAGAAACGTCGGCTTGAGTGTACAGAATGTAAGGCTCGGACGACGACAAGGGAAATATCTGAGGAGCTCTTTCAGCAGCTTTTGAAAGACTCGTCTTCACTATTAAAGATTTTTGATGCAGTTCAAAATGTAAGGATGCCTGTGAATATCCCCTGCCACAACTGTGGATTAAACGAAAAAGACAAATGCGATATCGATCTTCCGGAGTTTATGACTGCAGAGGCAGTCGGTTGTTCGTGCTTTAAGAAAGCTTCCTAGCTTTTGTCAAAACAGTGTTCGGCTAGAAGTCGAAACAACTTTTTCTTCTTTTGCTCCAGAAATATTTGTTCTTGAGGGTCTCCGCCAGGCCAGCGCTCATACGCATCGCACGTGGTTTTATATTCAAGGCGTAAGCCTCGTATATCGTAAGAAATTTGATAAAGCTCTTCTTCCATAATTATGGCGAAGGCGGCTGCAAAGGAGACCGCCTTCTTTCCGTCAAGAACTAACCCCTTGGCAAAATCAGTTATTGACCGGACTCATTAAGCTTAGGACGTTTAAGACCGGAGTTCTAAAAATCCCCATAAAAGAGTCATTAATGCCTAAGGACATAACAAGTTCTTCATCATCTACGAAGCAACCGAAGGGCAAGATGCACGCAGGTTGATTAGATACGTCATTACCCACGGCATCAGACCAAGTGACGAGCTCATCATTGGTTGATCCCGCGAACAAAGGCTCGTCCATCATTCTCGTGACACGAGTCAAATTCTCATCGAGCATGTAAGCACCGAGAGAATAAAGAAGATAAGGACGACGGTTCAGTTCGCTGACCATGTGCTTCCAGTGATAGAAGACGAGCCACTCGTCACCGACTTTGATCGGAGCAGTGGAGTTAAAGGTCGGATAGTCACCGGTTACTTTTTTCAAGCACGAAGAGTCGATGACTTTGTCCTCCTCACCAGGCGTTTTGATGACGATGGGTTTGGTGGAATACAGAAGACGAAGGTGTTCTTCGTCAGAGAAGAAGCACCAGTTTTTCTCTGCCTTACCTGGCTCCAAGTTCATCCCAACAGGTGGGAAGTAACAATCGACGAGGTTACCGAATTCGTCTATAGCGCCAGTACAGACTTTGGGGGAGCTAAGCATCTTGTGCTTTGAGGAGTCCCACTTCGATGCGTATGTGCTAGTTACGAATTGGCACATCAAGGTATCGTTCGGGGCTACGAAAATCCGGGGATCCTCGTGGCTTAAACGGTGCTTGCGATCGAGAAGCTTTCGAGGAGCGAAGATAGTTTCGTCATTTGCCATTTGACCTACCCAGATATCGGTAGGCGTGTTGTTGTAGTAGAAGTACTTTTTATCGTGTCTGAAGACAAACGGTTCTGGTTGTGATCGCCACGCGATGAGCGTTGCTTCTCGATGCTTGATCACACAAGGGCTGAAGTTAGCTACAGCTCCTTCGGGAAGACCGTACTTAATACGTGTAAAAGTTCCTCCGATGTCATGAGCTTGCTCGTAGACAGTCGGGTAGCCCGATTTTGTCGGAGCATACGCGTTCATGACTACGTTCTGGAAGACAGTCCTGTAGCGGTGAAATTGTGCTGTCATTTGGAGAGCTCCTGGATTGCTGCGTTGAAACCTTCAGAGATTTTGTCCCAACGGAAGGAAGGATCCTGTGTGGTTTTGAAACAAGCCTGAGCGACTTTTTCGTAATGTTCTTTGTCGGAGTAGAGCTTCGTGAGACGCTCTGCCATGTCGTCAACATCGACGATTCCCCGCTCTACGCCTAAATCTTTGTCGTAAATCCAAGCGGCGACATCTGCCAGTTCTGCACTTCCTTTCCAAATATCAGAGGAGGAAGTGTGGTTGGGGAGAACTTGCGGACGTTTACACGACGCGTGCTCGAAAGGAACGAGACCCCAACCTTCTCCGTTAGCTGTGTTGATACCCACGTCGCAAGCGTTGTAGATCTTGTTAAGGAGCTCATCAGGAGGAGCATCCATATAGTTGATGTTGTTGGTCGTCATAATCATGCGTTCAGCTGGATCAATTCCGTTACGACGCATCTCGGTGTCGAAGATCGCCCTCACATCCCAGCCGAGATCCTTCTCGGACATGTGGAGATACAAGCGGGTATCAGGTTTGTCCTTCGCGAACTTTGCAAAAGCCTTGATAGTCAGATCAATTTGCTTACGCGGTTGGTTGCGGTTTGCGTTCAGGACAATGAACTGATCCTCAGGGATTCGAAGTTGTTTCCGTGCTTCGCTCTTTTCCATGGGGAAGAACTTACCTTCGTCGAGACCGTGGGGAATGACGCCCATCAGTTTCGGCTTAACGCCTTGCCTCATCAGGCGATTCGCCTGTTCGACTGAGAACGTGATTGCGAAATCCCAGTCTTTGACGTATCGAAGCAGAGTACTCACGTAGTACTCCGAATCAATCGGGAAGTAGGCAATGAACTTGAATTTAAGGCTGTCCTTGAGGAGGTGAACCCGCTCCCACACCTGGTTTACAATCCAGATGTCATTCAGGCAAATAATAAAGTCTGGCTTTTCTGCTTCTACGATCTGTGGAAGACGCCCGATACCGAATCGATCGGAAGGGTTTCCTGCAGAGGCGGGGTATACCCTAAAGGGAAGATTATGAGGATCACCGTTGTAATTAATACCGTAAGCAATGATTTCATGGTGTGCTGACAGATGTTCTAGGATACTATGTGTAACACGGGCAAATCCTGTATTCGATAGGATGTCTCCGTACCAGAGAATTTTTGCCATTTGGCGATTAGAATTTTCCTATCACTATAAAGCCAGTTTTTAAAAAGACATGCCGAGTCGTGAGACATTTGCACACCGTAGAAGTTTAAAACTACGTGCTGCAAAAGCAGTAAATTCTGAGAGTGCTGAGCTAGATAGTATATTTACAAGAGCAGCAGATGACTTTCATACGTTCTGTACGATTATGGATAAAGCGCCTGCAGCGCATATGTTGGAGTGGCATAAACACCTGATCACTGGAGAGAGCAACAGATACCTTCTTGATATTGCAGGACCTAATCTTGATATCCTCGCGCCACGAGGAAGTGCGAAATCCACCGTTCTTAATATGTTCACCGCCTGGATTATCGGGCGGCACACTACGGCTGGGTTACCGCTTCAGATCATTTATTGCTCGTACAACATCGCCACAGCTATCCCGAAGAGTCGAATCATCAAGCAGATTATTGACTCTTCTACGTTCAAGAAGATTTTCCCCAAAGTCCAGTTGCGGGCAGGGATGCAGTCAGATATCGGTTGGAGTATCGACTTTGATTACGCAGGCATCAGCCGCGTGGGCGACGAAGAATTCACACTGAGGGCTGCCGGACTGCGAGGCAGTATCACCTCGAAACGTGCTCACCTCGTCATCGTGGATGACCCTATCAAGTCGAGTACGGACATCAAGAACCCGTCGATTAGGGCGGAGATGAACAACAACTGGTCTTCGGTTATCGCCCCGATTATTTTCGAAGGCGGTCGATCGATCTGTCTGGGCACCCGATTCCATCCACTCGATATTCACAAGACGATGTTCATCCCAAGTAAGGGATGGAAACAAGTTCAGCAAGAAGCCCTTACGTATGACGAAGACGGAGAGGCAGTCAGCTACTGGCCTGAGCAGTGGAGTGTCGATTATCTCCAGGGTCAAAAAGAATTAGATCCGGTTGCTTTTGCCTTCCAGTACCAGCAGCAGCCGGTGATGACCTCGGATCTGATCCTCTCGCCAGACCTGTTGGTTAAAGGCGATGTGGTAACTGAGTTCGACAGCTTGGCAGTTGGCATCGACCTCTCAGCGAGTAAGAACGAGACGTCCGACTACACCGCGTTTGTCCTCGGAGGGAAGTTCAAAGACAAGTACTACATCGTCGATGCTCATCAAGTACGGTCCATCGGAAACTTAGAAAAGATCGATCTACTCGCGAAGATGCTCGTGGAGTGGGGGATACTCCAAGAGAATGCCGAAGGGCAATATTTCCCGACATATTCGACATGCACGTTGGTCGTAGAATCCGTTGCCTATCAGGCGTCTCTGGCTGCCGACCTCAGACGAATCATGTTGAATGAGTGGGGTTTGGGGAATCTACATATTCATGAAGTTAAAGGTTTCAGAGGTGACAAAATCTCCCGATTTAGGGGCACACTAGGACTGCTCGAAAACAAGAAGGTGGTCTTCAACCGGTATCGAAAGTTCGATCAACTGTTTGATCAACTGATCAATCTCGGAGCTACCTCGCACGACGATCTTCTTGATGCATACACACACTTGATGTGTTTCCTGCAACGTCGAGGAAACTTCCAAATGGAGTACTGATGAAAGAGTCGTCGTTTCTGATCTTCGTCACTGCCCACAACCCTCTTGCTCGATTCGATGTCCTGCTTGAGACCCTCAGGGGTTATCAAGAGATTCCTGGAGTCAAGGACGTTTTCATCCATATCGACCACGAACACGAAGGAGACAAGACTGCTTTAGAGGAGCTCCTAAAACCAAACGTTGATCTGAACTCGATCAACGTGATCGTTGCCGACAAAAAATACGAAGGTTTCTCACTCACGTGGGCACACAAGGCGTTGCTTAAGGAAGCGATTAAAAATGAGATGTATGACTACTACATATACTCAGAAAACGACATGCTCTTCAAGAGCGAGCATTTTATTTATTGGTACTCCTGGAAAGATCGGCTGAAGAAATTAAATCTGGAACCTGGGTTCTGTCGTTTTGAGGAGTTTGAGGGTAAGACGGTTCCCTTTGACAACCACAGAGTTATCGAGTTGAACGCACCTACGAGAAAGGTCTGGGGTGATATTGACTTTGTATCTCAGTCAGTGTTGACGCCGAATGATTCGGTTGCGGGGTTTGTGACACTCAGCAATCCGTACATGGGTATGATGATCCTTGATCAGGAGATGGCAAATCTGTATGTCGATTCTCCTAGTTCAGATCCTGTAAAAAGTTTTGAAAGAGTCCAGCATCGTTGTTGGCCGATCGCCGACAGAAGTTCTTTAGGCACTGCATTTGAAGGACTGGTTCCTGGGCAAGATCACAAGCGTGCTGTACCAGTTGTTATTGACAAAGGCAAACTACAAATACCTCCTTACGCTCTGCTGGAACATCTTGATACAAAGTACAGCGTTGAACTCAGTGAGAAGCTAGGGTCCGTCTTGGATGTCTCGGAAATTTTTGGATTCCGTACTAACTGAGTTTGAAAGACGAGTGCAACTCGCAGCTACCTCACAACCTCAAATGGCAGAAGATCTCGTCAACCATCCCAATCACTACACCTCTGGTTCTATTGAGACCATTGACTATTTAGAGTCGGTTCTCACAGAGGAAGAGTTCCGTGGGTTCTGTAAGGGAAACGTTCTTAAATACGTTTCTCGTGAAAGACTCAAGAACGGTAATCAGGATCTTGAGAAAGCTGCTTGGTATTTAAATCGACTGACGAGTAAAAAGAGCTAGGATTGATTTAAACAGTTTTTCGTAATGGATATCCGAGCATTCGGCTCTACATACGGGCAGCAGAACTCATTGCCTATGGCAAGCGGATTTCTGTGGTCCCCTGCGGATGGAGAAAAAAGATTTTCTACATGTCGTTGTGTCTTTATTGAAGCTAAGGCTTCTTCTGGTAAAGACGACGTTTACGTCGAGTTCAACGATGGACCTGGGCAATATATTCACGTAGAAAATTTAGTGGGTGATCAAAAACTAGAATGGGGTTTGACTGCCATTAGTGGTGGGTCTATTCAAGGTGCCATCGTTCTCTTCTAAGTAAATGAATCCTTACGACCGCGCTGCTTTCGGTTTTTCTCAAGCGTATGACATGAACATGCGGGCTGCTGACGAGCAGCGCCGTGTCAATCGTCCCTCCACAGAAGCTTTTACACAAGAACTTGAGGATGAGCGCACAG
>Ga0209645_1001601_pt1 | contig 11202 bp, 16 predicted proteins | sample ETNvirenome_6_30_FD_184070 | JGI IMG/M metagenome (GOLD analysis project Ga0209645, IMG submission 184070) | Marine viral communities from the Pacific Ocean - ETNP_6_30 (SPAdes) (version 2) | ecosystem: Environmental > Aquatic > Marine > Oceanic | place: Pacific Ocean | collected 2013-06-19
TTTGATCCTGGTGCTCCTGTGAAAAGTATGTACATGTCGATATTTAATATCCTCTGATCCACTCTGCATAAATTCTTCCATGCGAATCATCTGCCATGAATTCAATATTGAATCCAAACTGTTCGGCATAATGTTCGTGCTTTTGCTTCGTCCATGGATAGTAGGGCACTATCTTGACCATTTCGTTCTTGTGATCTCTAACGCCCGTGTTACACCTCCAATAGATCCTGGAAACTGGATTTAGAAGACTGACAACTTTCGCTATCTGTCTGGTCATGACGCTGTCATCACCGTATTGTATGCTACCCAGACACAGGGCAACATCAAACTTGTCCTTGCTTTCATAGTCTTCGAGATCTATTATGACATCTGCTTTTGGGTTCACTATGTCTATGCCCACAAGGTTTCCTATTATGGGTTTGAATTCATTGAAACCACACCCTACATCAATCACTCTCTCGTTTGGTTTGATTTTCTCTGCTATGGAATGGTTTGAATATTTGTACGTGGATGTCCTGCTGGTCCAGTGCTTGCCGAAGTATTCTTTTACTGTTGCTTTGGTATCCATTTTATGTAATGGTAGTGGGCCGAAGCCCACCACCTTGATTTATTATGCAGTTACTCTTTTAGAAGTACTTGCAGTTGCCTTGCTGATCAGCACAGACAATGCTCCACTTCCAAAGATTGCAATGAACGTTCCTATCATTGTAAGCATGGCTCCACCGCCCATCACTCTTCCATAGAAGAACATTGGGAAGCCAATAATGAACGCAATCACGATGCCCCAAAACATACCTTTTTCATTGATAAGATTTGGTCTCCATAAGTGCAACATCACAGGCCACCATACAGTGGCTCTCATAACTCCAAAGAACAAGAAGATCGTCAACATTGTGATCCCTGGCCAGTTAGCGATTGCTAACGCACCAAAGGCCAATGCCAACATTCCGCCTCTTCCCCATTTGACACTTGCCGCTTCTGACTTCTCTGCCTTTTTGTATTTGGCTTTCAAGTCATGAGATGCTAGTGCAGATGCTGAGTTCAAGTGACTGTCAAGAACAGCAACTAGTCCTGAGAGTAGCATGAACACCACGATCAACACAGTCCAACTTGGTAGTACCGATGCTATCGAGATGATTGTTGTCATGCCCACCATCTTCTTAGGAATTTCAAGTTCCATGCCCGCCGCCATGAATCCAAGACTTCCTATCATTAATGGAATGAACACGAATACAAATGCACCGCCTATGAACGCTGGTATGATGCTCTTAGGTCTGATTGCAAATGCCCTTTGATAGAACCCGCCGTCACCCCAAGGTGCTCCTAGGTGTCCAAGTGTTGTACTAATACCGACAGCCATAAACACACCAATAACAAATTCGTTATGGAATATTCCGTTTCCTTGTCCTGTAATTCCGCCAAGTCCACTTGCTACTGTTTCAAATACGCCACCTGACGCCGACCATGCCCACGGCACGACCAATATGATACCTAGCCATAGCACGGAAATTTTAAAGATCTCTGTGATTACAGAAGCCTTTAGACCACCACGCCATGCGTATGTTAGTGCGATGCCGGCCAATGCCAATGAAACAAAGTGGTAATTCACACCTGTCAGTGTCATTACTGCTTTGGATCCTGCCAAGGCGTTGAGTGCAAATGCACAGGTTGCCAACATCCATAACTCGATTAGAAAGATGCTTTGTACCCTTGTCCCAAATTTTTCTTTGATGTATCCGCCCATGGTGAATCCTTCTGGCTGTCTGTCCCTCAGTCTCTTGACAAAGAATGAGAAGATGATCAGTGTGAAGAAGTTACCTAGTGTGAACCAGAACAGACCGGCCACACCGTTGAGGTATGCCATCTGTGCCGATATAAACATGGCTGGTGCCCATGCCCACGCGGCTCCTACACTCATGGCTCCTTGGAATCCGCCAATTTCTCTTCTGGCGACCAAGAACCCAGTCTTGTCTTTTGCGTACCCTCTCACAAAATATGTTGTCAACGCAAACACCACTGCACCGTACAGGGCGATGAGCCCCCAGCCAGCGGATTGCGGGAACAGAGGGAATAATGTTGTCAAATCCATTATTTTTTCTCCTTCGTGTTGTTGATAATTGATGCCACTGCATGATCATCACTGTTGGTAAGTTTCCCTGAAACTATGTTGTTCATGATTGTGACACTTTCTTGTTTTGATCTTTTCTCTTCCAGAATCCTTGCAAACAAAGATTCGTCGCAAATATCTAAATCTAAAAGATTCATTATTGATATTATACGATTTGGCTGTGAGAAAAGCAACTCGTTTATCGATATCTCGATAAATTTTGGATCATTGACCTTTAGGAAGTGTCTCTGATCTAATTCTTGCTTGTATTTTTCTGGTAATTGTTGTGCATTGGTAATTTGCAAACTGCTGAACCAACGTGCTTCATCCAACTTCTTGCTGGCATTTATCCAACTGACCCCTGCTTCAAACTCCGTTACCCTGGAAACAACTATCAGTCTATCGTTGCTGTCCATCGATGACAGTGTTTCCTGTATGCATTGATCCAGCGTCTTGTCTGCAGACACAGGCCATCCTGCCCATATCTTGTAACCCCACTCTGGAAAGTCTTTGTCTTCGAGGAACTGTTGCACCTGTTCCATGTTCACAACTTTACAATACGTTGCATGACCGTGACTGCTACCATCTGCTTGTACAGGGTTGTCCACTATCGATGGATTATGTTGTTTTCTTGCTGTGTTGAATCTCTCGATCATCCATGACAGGAAAGATCCATAGGAGCCTGGCACGTAGAATATCACAATGTTACTCATCTTCACCCCTGCCATACCATTCTGTTCCTGGTTTGGATGTTGCCGCCAATCCCTTCTCGACTATCCTGTCCAACTCTGTCTTGTCCACAGCGGACACATATTTTGCATTGGCGTTGTCTTTCAGTATCTCATCTACCATGGGATCGTCATGTGCTATCGGGAAGTCCAATACTTTGGCTAGATACTTTAGATAATTTTGTTTGTATAGGCACAGCATCTCGTGGCTGATGTAGTCTGGATCCAGTGGTTCCAGTTCTTTCAAGGCCTCCATCATGTAGGGTAAGGTCACTCTATCACGTAGCCTCTGCTGTTGTGCCTCGAGTATGTTGATGTCCCTGCCTATGATTGCCACTTGCACTGTCCATCCGTTTCTTTCAGCACCTTCTATGAATCCCTTGAACGGTGGGTTCAGGGTAACTCCGTTCTGTACATAAGGTGCTGAAATACTAACACAAAGGTTTGTGTATTCTCCAAAGTCTGCTCTGTCCCATTCTGTGGGATCTACCCAGAACTTGTTGAACGGTTCTTGGTCGTGTACTATCCAATAGGTCTTGTTCAAGTCCTTCCAGCCCAGCACGTCAGGGTGTAATGCAAATATCTTGCTGAACAGATGATTGCCGGAACCTTGTGGTCCTATTATCAATAAAAGTTTTTTCATATCTTAACACATAATCTGTTGGATGCCCTGACGGAGTTACGGACTAGTTCTATTATTTTTGGGGGATATTGATGTGAACTTCCTTGGGAGCGTTACAACAAATTATGTGTTATTAGTTATATCACGGACTTAAATACTTTTATGAAAGTGAGTCCAAAAAAATACATCATGCTCAGGACTTACAGCCACCACGACCACGACATAGACAACTTTGATGAAGACTTTTGGCCTATCATTGGCGTGCTTTTGACCGTCTGGGGAGTATGGACAGGTTTCGTGCATTTTATCGACTATCTAACATTTGATGCAATCGCTTGGTACCTGGAACCATTCACAATAATCCCAATACTATTTCTAGTTGTAATGAAGGAAAAATTTGACAGCCTAAATCCATTACACTGGTGGCCGATGTTTTGGGGGTACAAAGCAAAACTCCCAGATGAAGATAGGATCACAATTCGGCCCCTTGACACAGAACGCATCATGCAACAGCACGGCGGCAGAATGAATGTGCATATCATTGACTACGAACACGTTAAGTTCCGTAGGAAGAAAGATGCTGTTATTTTCGGTTTGAGGTATTTCTAGAGGGAACGAACACCCTGCCGTGGGTGTCCTCGTAGGCTTCTAACTTCTGTGAAAGTTCCTTTACTATCTCTCGATACTCGCTCACCTGCACTTCGAGATTGCCTATCTTGGCCTTCAATAGTTTTACGTTATTTTCCTTGTCCGACATATGCCTTGTAACTTCTCTTCTTGTGTTTGTTCATAGAACTTTTTTTGATCCTGCTCTTGTTCTTGCCGATCGAAGTCTTCTTGGGTTTGCCAGGTGTGTATCCGCTTGTTCCTATTCTCATAATTTTTAATAATACACTAGACAGATCTTTTAGTCAAGTATATAATGTAAATAATATTATGATCAAGTACCAACTGCGATGCAGATGCAACAACGAATTCGAAGGATGGTTTCCAGACAGCAAGGCATTCACCAAACAGAAGAAAACTGGCATGATTCAGTGTCCCATGTGTGACAGCACTGATGTTGATAAAGCAATCATGGCGCCAAGTGTCAAGAGATCCACTCCAAAGAAAGTTCCAGATGACTACATGGTAATGGGACAGAGTGCAGAATCAATACTGCGAAGATTGAACAAGAAGATCAAGAAAGAGTTCCAGAATGTTGGTAAAAACTTCGCCAAGGAGGCCAGGAAGGCACACAAAGGCAAGAGAGATGAGAAATTCTACGGCACTGCCACCAAGGAAGAGGCCAATAAGTTGTTAGACGAGGGCATAGACCTTTTCCAGGTACCCGACTACAAGGACAATTAGTCGCATAATCACTGGCTTTTTCACAAAGGTTGACATTTCACACGTTTTAGTATATAATTGTGTGTATGAAACGTAGGATAACAGAGATTGAAACTCCGGCGGTTCGTAAATTAACAAACAAGGAAAAGGAAACAATATGCTAACAAGTATGTTCAATACACTTTTTCCTACTACTAAAAAGGAAAAAACCATGGCAAACTCAACTCAATACGTTGTATACACTAGAAACTTCAAATCAAGAGCGAAGCAAATCGGTGTATTCGCCGAGCCGGCTTCTTCATACAAAGTGAATGGTGAAGTGCACGGTGGTAAAATCAAGTTCAGAAATTTAGCGGTAAAAAACACTGCTAGAAAAACTGCAACTAACAAACTTTTATCAAAAGGTTTAGATTTTACAGTAGAAGTATTAGGTGTTGCACCTAAGAACTCTGCATTAACAATGAAAGCGAACATCATTTCATTATTAAAAAAATCAGGCAGAAAAGTTATTAATTACTCTGCGTAATTAATTAATTAATTAGAAAGGGCGGTAGGAGACTATCGCCCTTTTTTTGTGGCCGTTAAATAGCATTATGAAAACCATCCACGTAGAGGCCAGCACATTTTGTAATGCTAGGTGTCCTCTTTGTCCTAGAAGTCTTTACGGATACAAGGTCGAGGGCGTGTATCCTGAATTACATTTGAGCATAGACAAGTTCCGAGAATGTCTATCACAATTTCCAAATAGGACTTTCGTATATTTCAATGGCAACCTAGGTGATCCTATGATGAATCCTAATATACTTGAACTTGCAAACATGACCGCTTGTCGTACTTTGATAACAACAAACGGCAGTATAGGAACACAGAACACCTGGCAATCTTTAGCCAAAAACAATGTGGAAGTAGTTTTCAGTATAGACGGACTTGAAGATACAAACCATTTATATAGACAGGATGTTGAATGGAATAAACTTATGGATAGGGTAAAATGGTTTATCGATGCCGGGGGTCAAGCAACTTGGAAGTATATCACTTTCAAGCACAATGCCCATCAAAAAGAACAAGCAGAAAAATTATCAAAGCAACTAGGCTTCAAGAAATTCCTTTTAGAAAATCACGGCAGAGACTATGGACCAGCATTAGACAGGGATGGCAAGATCACACACTGGATATTACCTGAGGATGGATCCAAGCAACCAACTCCCTATGATGTGACAGCGGGGATTGATAGGTATAGAAAGACTCATAAAAACTTTTCACCTGATGATAGAAAGTATGAGATTACCTGCGAGCACGAAACAGACTCATCAGTTTACATTGATGCCAAGGGAAGAATAGGTCCGTGTTGTTACCAAGGATTTGATCTGCCGTCTTTGCCCTTTGTTGAATTGAAGGATTTTGCCAAAATAAAAGAGTCATGGCATACTAAGAAGTGTAATTTTGTGTGTGCTATGTCCTGTGGGAAGTAATTAGAACAAGTGTGTGCTGTCGTCGGTTATTGTTCCGTTGTTCTTTAACCAACCATTTGCATCAACCAAGGCTTGTTTTCTGGATTTGAACTGTCCTGCCCAATCGTTTGCTTCTGTTGTACCGGCTCCCTTTGTTCCAAAATCACAAGTGACTTTCAACTTTGTGTTTCCACCCTGTCCTGCGTCACTGACCAATGCCCATTGCAAATTGGTGCAACACTCATCATAAACTGTAAGTGCCGCGTCTTCCAGGAACCAAGTTTTTGCCGCATTTACATCTGCGAACACAGTGTAAGAGCCTACTCCCATGTCTTCTTTAGTGGCTGTGGCGTTTTGAGCATAAATCTTCGTCTGCTTATTGAAAGTTCCGAATGTGTTATCTGAATTTGGCATATTTGTAATCTCCTAAAAACTAGTTATATTTACCATAATATACCACATTTTCTGCTTTAGGATATGTTCTCCATGGGTCAAATATGATAGTATTATGATCCGCAGTGATTTCATCGGTTTCGTGCACCCTCACTAGCACCTGCACAGGATTGTCAAACCCATTCACTATTTGTCCGCCGTGCTTTTCGACGTAGTGTTGCACCAGCAGTGAATAGGAACCGTCGGTTTGGTTGGTGCCTGCCTTGTACGTGTCTGACGTGAAACACACATTTTTTCCATGTTCAAGGATCGCGAGAGCCATGTTTTCGGCCTGCTTCTCCCTGGCTGACATGATGCCCTCGAACAGGTCATACCCCAGACCCAGGTCCTTGGCCAGCCAACGCAGTGCTATGTTATCTCTGGGATGGCACGCACCACCATCTCCCATTCCGGCCTTCATGTACCTGGGACTTATTATCCTCATCGTGCTAGATGCAAGTGCATTGGTGACCTTGTCCACGTCTATGTTCCCCAACTTGTTTGCAACATCCTGTATCATATTCACCAGAGCGATCTTGTTGCTGATGAAAGTGTTGTAGAATATTTTCATTGATTCTATTTCCTCCCACGTGCCAAACTCTATCCTAGGATAATCATCACACACCTGATTGTAGAAAGCCTCTAGTTGCTGTCCCTTTACCGCGGATTCATAGACGCCCTTGCTTGTGCCGATCATAACCATCTCTGGTTTCAGCAGATCTTGTGCCACCGTGCCCATGGCGATCAGGTATGGGTTGTAAAGCAGTTTCACGTTAGTCACTAATGGAGCAAGTTCTCTCCTGATGGTTCCTGGTAGCACAGTTGATATCAACACCAGGCTCTGTGTGACTCCCATGTGCTTGTTGCATTTTGTAAGAACTTTCTTTAAAGAATCATAATCAAAATCTTTTGGTTCCAGGTGGCTAGTTGGTAGCCTGCCATCATAGCCGTCCTCGTGTGGCGTTGGTGTGGCCACGAACACTATGTCCCTGTCCCTAACCAGGTCCTCTATTGATTCCCTCAATTCTATCTTGTCACTGGACCTGTAGGCTATGTCGTAACCTGCCACATCAAATCCCTTTGATGCTATTGCTTCTGCACACGGCATACCCAACTTGCCCAGTCCTATGAAACCTATCTTCTCCCCATAGATTATTCTCTTGCCAAAAAATTGTTCTAACATATATCCCCCATCTTTTTCACCGCTGGACTTTTGATCCCTAGGTCAATTTTTTCTTTCATGGTATGATGATATTTTACACTATTATACTGTGAATGTCTAACTTTACCTGTGCCGGGTTGGAACAACCATTGTTCAATCTCGTACCAGTCTTGCTTTACCAATGTGTCTTTGGGCCATGTTTGCACGTCAGTGATCTCCTTCAGCATCAACTCGTCTATGGTTTTTACTTTGTCGTAGTCTTGGAAATGATTGTGCAGATCCCTCTTGTTTAAGAACTTGCTGTCTCTGGTCTGTTGTGATGCCGCCAAAACATCTGAGTCAAGGGCACTGTGTATACAGGGGTGTTGTATGACGACGTCATCGCTGATCCAGTTGCCTTTCACACTCTCGTAGGTGCCTTCGTAATCTCTTTGATATGCTATGGTCTTCGTGATTGTATCTACTTCGTTGTACTTGAGTGCCAGCACCAGCATGGTCTCGTTGGGTGGATATCTTCCTGCGTGTCGCATCTGCGTTACCGCCTTGTACCACCACTTCATCCAACCGAGATCGTTTGCAGAGCAGAACATAGGTTGTCCTATGAAAGTGCATGGCAGTTCTTTGTCATACTCATAGGCCTTTCCTATGTAGTGTGACTTCTGGAACACTATGGGTTTGGTTTCGTTTATCCATGAGTCTGGTATGGGCCTGACTATCCTGCACTCTGGATCAAGTATCAACACTCTGCCAAGGGCGGTGTCCATGTACTCCACTATCTTGCCCAGGATGGCATGGTTGATGTTTGATATGTGTGCCTGTGCGGGTATTGTGCCTGCACGTAGATCATATCCATGCCTTTCACAATCTTGTTTCAATGGATCTAGATATTTCTCAAGGAAGTCTTCCGTGCCAAATGTCAGGACCGTTAATTTATGCATAGAAATTTTTGATCTGCTCTATCACGTAGGACTGTTTGTCCTCTGTCATGAAAGCATGGCATGGCAGACTCAAAGTTTCTTTTATGATACGGTCTGTCACAGGAGTGTTTATGTTTTTGTCACTCAGGAATTCGTAATCGAACATCGGTTTGGTGTAGTGTCTCAGGCACTCTATGTTCTTTGACCTGAGGTATTCCTGCAATTCATCTCGTCTATCCACCAGCACGGAATACAAGTGGTAGGTGTGATATCTGTCTTTGGCTTCAAGTGGCACATGATTGACCACGCCAGCCAGTTCGTCATTGTACCTGAAAGCACGTTGTCTCTGTCGTTCTATGAAAAGATCCAGGTGCGGGAGTTTGGCTAAAAGGAATGCGTACTGTAGGTTGTGAGGTTTCCTGTTGTATCCCAGTTCGAGGAAAGTGTCCCGGCCTGAACCAGGCATCTGCCCATGGAAGGAAAGTTTCTTGGCCTTGTCACAGTGTTCCTTGGATCCTGTTATACAACCACTACCGCCTATCGCTCCCAAGTTCTTGACAGGGCCAAAACTGAAAGCAGTGATGTCAGCGAATGATCCCGTGGTCTTGCCTTTGTACCTGGCACCACTGGCAGGTGCGGCATCTTCTATCGTTAATAGGTTGTGTTTCTTTGCCACACTTAAAATTTTATCTATGTCGGGTGTCTGTCCCAACATATCAACATACACTATGGCTTTGGTCTTGTCTGTGATCAATCTCTCGATGGCATCCTCGTCTATGAGATAATCTGACAACTTGTTGTCCGCCCATTTAATAGTGCATCCTAGGTGCATGAAGGGTTCTGGTGATGCTATGTAGGTGTGTGCCGGCATGATCACTTCGTCACCGGGTCTGAGGCCTGCCACGTGTCCTGCTATGTGCAAGGCATCTGTGCCACTGGTAAGGGCCGTGCAGTCTTCACTCCCACAGTACTTGGACCACTTGTTTTCAAATTCTTTGATGTATGAACCCCTAAGGTAGTTGGCCTCGTCCAGTACATTATCAAATGCAGTTTGGAGTCCTTCCCTAACGTAGTCACTCTTACGTTTGAGATCGTGTATCTTGATCTTGTGCATGTAGGTAGTTATGGCTCGCTATTGGCTCGCTATTAGGTCTTTGATCCTGTGATCTATTTTGAATAATCTGGTAATGGACCACCGTATTTCTTGCCCTTGATACGTTTGCCAGACACTTTCATTGTCTTGCCACCCACCTTCTCGCTACGGTTACCTGTTCGTTTCATCTTGCCCTGTGATTTACAACTCGACACCCAACTAGCCGGTAGGCTACTCATTGGTTTGGAACAGGCACCCTTTGGCGCTGGTCCTATGTTCTCATCTGTGTTGTATATCTCGAATATCTTCATCGCATGTGTATTTAACACATCTGTCCATGCGAAGTTGATCTTGTACAAAGTGTAGCACCTTAAGTTTCAGCATCACTTTAGGCATAAGGTTAAGCATTAGGTTCAGCATTAGGTTTAGTTAAGTTAGATGTAAGGTCAATAAATACTGATATGAAGATCACCGAAGTAATCATTGCGCCAAAAGAATCAAAAGACACAAGATCTTGCGATACTACATCTAGTGCCATCAAAGGTGGTCCGGCACAAGATATAGTGCCACAAGATATAGTATCAGAAAATTTCGTGGTACTAGAGGTTGACGGCGAAATTGAGAGCCATGCAGATCACTCGGCCATCGCAGAAGGCGTCAGCCAAATCCTAAGGCGTACCAAGGGCAAGGCTCCCAAGCAAGGATTCAGATGCTCATCAGGCCCTAGGAAGGGTCGTATCGTTGCCAAGCCATCAACCTGTTTCCAAAAGACTGACCCACAACGGTCGGCAAAGATCAGGAAGAAGCGACAGATCAAGGCCAGGTTGGCGGGTAAGAAACTGGCACAGACCAAACGATCAGGAGCGGGTTCAAAGAGATTGCAAGGTGTCCAGATCAAGAAAACGAAAGGCTCACAGCCTAGACACGGTAAAGGTCCAAGGTCGGGTTCAAGGCCTTTGATGAAATCAAAAACGGTCAAGGCCAAATAAGGTACCTTTGGTCAGATTGGTAATTTAGGTACCACTATATCTTGTAGTAGATCTTATCCACAGACACAATATCCAGTAGGCAAAAAACTCCCAAGATCATTGGCTTTTTTGGTCGGCTTTATATATAGGCCTTTTTTGACCCAGGTTGACGAACTAGGGTTCCATGTTATTATGAGTTATGGATACAAGGTTGCAGATTCTTAAGACTACTTATAAAAGCCACATTCGTGGTCAGTACGAGGCGTCTGCGGTATCCTACAAAAATAAAGGAGTTGAAAATGTATAAAGAAAGAGCAAGAAAAAAAGATGTTAATCCTTTCGCATTGAAAAAAGGATTCCATATCGTTGAATTACATATGGGTGACGTACCGG
>Ga0209645_1001602_pt1 | contig 11199 bp, 13 predicted proteins | sample ETNvirenome_6_30_FD_184070 | JGI IMG/M metagenome (GOLD analysis project Ga0209645, IMG submission 184070) | Marine viral communities from the Pacific Ocean - ETNP_6_30 (SPAdes) (version 2) | ecosystem: Environmental > Aquatic > Marine > Oceanic | place: Pacific Ocean | collected 2013-06-19
CATCTCTCTTGATTCAACTGAACAAGGACCTGATATTAATACTTTATCTTTACCAACCCATTTGTCACCAAGTTTGAATCCAAATGTTTTAGATTTATCTACTGACAAACTTAATTTATCATCTTGAATTAATTTATTTATGTATTCATTCATCAATACCCCCTGTTTAAATTAACCACATTAAGTAATGTATTGTTTGTTCTAAATCTATTAAGATTAGAAATAAACAATTCTATCTGAGTTTTCCAATAGTTTTTATTTACATTTGCAATGTGTGGTGTTATTAGCACGTTATCCATACTCCACAACTCAGATTCTTTGGACAAAGGTTCAACATTGAAAACATCAAGTGCACATCCCAATATGGTTTTACTCCTTAAAGCTTCAATTAAATCCTCTTCAACAACAGTCTGCCCTCTACCCACATTTATAAAATACGAATTATTTTTCATTTTTCCAAACACTTTTTTATTAAATATAGATTTTGTTTGAGTGGTTAAAGGTAATAAGTTTATTACAAAATCCGAATCTCCTATAAATTCCATTAAATCTTCACTATTGTTTCTTGATATTCCAATAACAGTAATTCCTAATGGCTCTAACATAACCTTTAACATATTACCAATGTTACCCATACCAACTATCAAACATTTTATCTCATCTAATTGTTTAACATAATTTACATACTCATCAAAAGATTCTCTCGTTAAATTATCTTCTTCCCTTAACTTATTAACAAAATTCAATCCTTTTGAAAAGTAAAGTATATAAGAAAGAACCATAGATGAAACTGATTCTGTAAAAATATTTGGACTGTTTGTAACTGTAATCCCTTTATATCTAACTTCTGGTATCATCGCCCTATTTACACCTACACATGGAAAATGAATCCACTTCAAGTTTGGTAAATTTTCTACATCTTTTTTTGTAAGTAAATCACCCCAATAAACTTTAACATCATCATCATATTCCGTAACTATATCTATACCTGCTGAATTTAGTTTAGTAAATCCCCACTCTGGTAGACTGTACATTTTTGTTCTTTTTTGTAAATCTGTGTAAACTTTCATAATATGTAATTTGAATTTTTAACTAATTTATATTTTTCTTTAATCTCATCTGTTATAGTTATACCCAATCCCATAACATCAGGTTTACTTACACAACCATCTTTTACATTAATACTTTCATTTAGTATCTCATCCGTTATATCTAACTTCATCATTGGTATTTCAAGATACTCTACATTTTTTGATGATATACTGAAGTGTAAATTTGCCATTATTGCCAATCCACTACCCCAAACATGCATTGCGACTTTATCATATATATTACATATATCACCACACTCATCAAATCCACCAGAATTTGTAACATCAGGTTGAATATAATCAACCGCCTTCATTTTTTGATATTGTTCAAATTCAAATTTACTATTTAATGCCTCACCACCCGCAATATTTATTTTTGAATTTGATGTTAGGTAACTCATAGCATCAATATCAGTTGGATGTACAGGCTCTTCCCACCAAAAAGGATTATATTCAATTAATTTATCTTCAACATTAATCGCATCAGTTAATTTCCAAGCTGGATTTATTGTACCCATTATGGAATCTATCATTAAGTTTTTATCACCTAATGTTTTTCTTGCAATTTCTACTCTTTTTATATCAGTTTCTAAATCTTGATAACCAATTCTCATTTTATATGAATCAAATCCCAAATCAATGATTGATTTAACATCTTCCTCTATCTCTTTAGGTGAGTATGTTGAAGAACCATTACTTGCGTAAACTTTTACATCACTTTTGTATTCATCTGATAATAACTTATATACAGGTTTGTTTTTATTTTTACCAATAATATCATATAAAGCGATATTTATAGCACTACCAACACTTGCTAAAACACCGTTTCTTCCTATGTATGGTATGCTAAATATTTTGTTATGAACCTTCCGTGTATCAACATCCATTCCAACTATGAACTGTTGTAAAAAATTAACGACACTATCCATAAGTTCTGCACAATATACTCCCGCATATGCTTCACCGTATCCAATCAAACCACATTCAGTATGAACCTCTACAACACCTATGTTTTTTAAACCACTATTATCTAAGTACCCAAGATAAGATGAATTTTGAAAAGGGGATGATAAACCATAACCGATTACTTTTTTAATTTTCATTCATATTCCATTCTGACAGTAATTTACAAATATAATTTGACCTTTTCAATCTGGCCTCAATAGTGCTACCACCTAAATGTGGTGTTATTATCAATCTATTACTTTGTTTTGAATAATCAACTAATGACTTTCTTCCCTCTTCGTGTCTTTCTCCACTTAAAACATCTAACCCAACAGATGATATTTCATTCGTTTTAAGTGCGTGTAATAAATCAACACTATTCACTATCTCTCCTCTTGAGGTATTTACAAATATTGCAGTATCTTTCATACATTTAAACTCTTGTGAAGTAAACATATCTCTTGTGCTCTCTGTTAAATCCACATGAACACTAACTATATCTGACTCTGATAGTAGTTCTTTTAAACAATTATACTGTTTTATATCCGAATCATGTACGTTTTTATGGGGGTCATAACACACTACTTTCATTCCAAACGCTTTACAATAATTTGACATTATAGTTCCAACCGCACCCATTCCAACGATACCTATTACCTTACCATTTAGTTCATTACCAATATGATTGTTAGGAAACCAATTATTAGATTTCACATCATTAATAGCTGAAACAATGTTTCTTGATAAATTCAATACATGCGAAAATGCAATCTCTGCAGGTGAATATATTTTTTTAGTAAGTTCAAATTTATTTTTAAGACTTATTATTTTTACACCTTTTTCTCTAAAAAATTTAACATCTATATGTTCTATACCAACGGAAGGTGTAGCGATAACTTTTATCTTTGATTCATTAGTCCATACTTCTTTATTAAATTTTAAATTAGTAGGTACAAAAACAATTTCATAATCATTGATAGTGTCTTTTAAATCATCTTGTTTTAAATCAAAGTTATATGTTACATTTCCTAACGAAGATAATGATTCTTTTACTGATGGTAAATCATCACATTTAGAAATAGCTAAAATGTCATATGATGATTTATTTTTTACCATTTTTTTATTTCTTAACTCCATCATTGATTTTGCAGTTAATAAATCTTTTGGTTCATCTATGTTACACACTCTTTCATCGGGCATTACATAAGGAATACTTACCTTACCTCTTCTATTACCTTCATCTATAAGTACATGTCTTTTCATAGCGTAAACCGAACCACATCTTATATATGCAGGTGGTGTTAAATCTTGTCTTAAAGATTCTAAAACTTCATTAGTTCCTGGCCAATCTTGTAGTTCACCATCTATTATTTGTTTTATCCTATCAGGATGACCATCCCATACACGATTAACTGCAACAACAGTATCTGCGTTATCGTTTTCATTTAAAATCTCTATACATCTATCCAAATCATCAACTATTTTAAAGGGATTTGAGTTCATAAAATCAACTATATAATCATATTTTTCTTTTGAATATTTTTCATATTCTAAAGTTGTCCATTTAGACGCATCTGCAGCTGTAGAACTTTTCGTAGAGTATTCTGCAGCTCTCAAAAAAGGAACTTTCACACCAGCATCTTCTGCAACTTTTGCATATTTTTCTGAATCAGTAGAAACACATATAGCATCTGCATATTTACTTTTTAATGCTTCTGTTACAGAATACCATAAGACTGGATTTCCACCCACATCTGCTATATTTTTATCCTTTACACCTGTTGAACCTGCCCGAGCAAGTATATTTACTAAAACTTTTTTATCTTTTATCATGTGTAATTTTTCCTTTCTCCATATTATTTTTTACATAAGACCTACAAAGTTGGAAATCAATAGTGTTGATTCCATCATCAAAAACTAACTCAGTATCATTAGGTAATAAATTTAATTTTCTTAAATGATACTTTGCTAACATATGATTTGATATGTGATTCCACACTGGACATCCTTCATCCAAATACTGATTAATGTTATCATATAATTTTGAAAATTTATCCATATTTTCACTACTTGAAAAGAAAAACAAGTCACCTATTTCATTGTTACACCAACCATTTGGCCAACCCCAGGGGTGGCCACCCTTTGAAGTTTTTGGTATATAGAATTTGTTTTTATCAAAATTATCAAACAACACATCTACCAACCACACCAAATCAAATCGTGATTGTAAAACAAAATCATATTTAAAATTATTTTGTTTCTCATACTCTTGTTTAAGTTCCATTGCTTTTTTAATACTATACCACTTACTAAAGTGTGCTTGAACTCTTTTGTTATTTTCAGGAAGTTTTCCTATATCGGACTTACTGAAGTATATTTGTTTTTCTATTATATGTAACTTTGGATTATATTTTTCTATCAACTCACGTTCATAATTAGTTTCCCAAGAATGTAAAAAAATGTCAACATTATTCTTGTCAAGTAAATGTTTTTTAATTTTTTCATAACAAATATCTAAAACTTTTTGAGTTCCGTTTCCCATATCATATGATTTACCCTCAAGATTACCAATCAAACCTGTAAGACATAATGCTATTCTCATATTTTTATCCTTGATATTCCTTCATTTCTATATAAGTTAACTGAATAAGCAGTGTCCCTTTCACTGTTTGGTTTTCTGTCGTTTACCACAACTCTGTCTCCACCACCAACTCCCATAATTAATTGGTCATAAAATATACCAAATGATTGTAATTGTTTTTTAGTAACTTCTCTAAGACTTTCTCTTCTACCAGTTATTAAAATAATGTTATAACCTTTAGCATCCCATTCATTTATTTTTTCAATAGTTCCATCAAGTGGACTACTATTTAATTGTCCAGTCAATCCTTGATTTTTATGCACTAACAAGACACCATCTATATCACATATTATTGTTTTCGGTTTGTTAGACATTAAATAAATTTCCAAGTTTATTTTTAATTTTTAATCTAATGGTGTCATCAATATTTGGTTTTATATCTAAAAAGTTTTTATCTGATAAAACATAATGTCCACAAATTTTAATTAATTCTTCTTTATTGTCCTCAGCTATAAAATCAACATCAACCCATTTTTCCCATCGTTTTGAATCATAACATATTTTATAGTAATCCTCTATATCACTCCCCATATGTTCCAAATAACACATTGTCTCTAACTGACCAAATTCTGGTGCTATATTAATTGAATCTAAACCAACATTAAATTTATCTTTAATCTCTTGATTAGTTAGATAATCACCATTATGTTCCTTACTCAACACCTTCCAATATTTACACACATCAATAAATTCACTTAACCTAGCTTCATCATACTTTCCTGTGTTGATTCTTTTTCCTAAATCAATACCAACACCCGATTGAACTACAGCATATTTAACATTTTCAAAAAAATCATACTCCGACACATTCCTCAATAACTCCATCAATTCATCTGGTGTAAATTTTCTAATAGCTTCTTCTGTTCCAATTTCAAATAAAACTTTTGGATTTATGTCATATATTAAATCCATATTTTTAATAGTTTCATCTATACCACGATTTAAATCTGAATATTTTTTCCAGGGGTCAATGTGAATTATATCAAAATGTTCCGCATCAGTTTTAAATGATGTTAGTCCGTTATCATTAACATAACCTTGTCCAGCACCGCCGTGGTCTCTCTCAATTGGAACTCTACCGTTTACATATTTTGAAAATTCTTCTGTTGTCCAATTATTAACATATCCACCATTGTATTCAACTTGTCTGCGTGATGGTATGAACCCAATCTCGTTGTTAGTTTCTTCTGTGAACTCTATTACAGCATCCACAACATTTTTACTCATTGGTCCTATATAAAATTTTGGGTGTTTCATAATACAATATACATATTTTTTTTTAATTTTCCAAGCTTTTATTTAATAAATTTTTACCTAAGTAAAATAATAAATGACAATAAGGATAATGATGAAACATAGCTATATTTAAAAATATTAAAGATGTCATAACTTTTACTTTCTTAACATCATAACCCCACTCATTTATGTATTCTACAAATATATCTTCACAATCAATGTTTATATTTTTTCTCAAAAAATCATATTTGATTTCATTCATAGACCTATCAAAACTATATAAATCATCATTTATAATATCGTGAGATATAATTAATCCATGCATTAGTTTAGCCAAATCATAATAAACATCACCATAATCTAACCTACCACAGAAATCTTGTCTCCAATCCAAAAGAGTAATTGGTAATGTATTGTGATTATTACCTTCAGATACCAATATATTTTCAAAGTGTAAGTCTCCGTGAAATCTAACAGGTACTCCATCTGCAATCCAATTCCAATCCACTCTATCTAATAAAGATTTTACTGAGGGGACTTTTGTGCCATTTATAACTTCTTTGTCACTATCTGAATTACCAAACCTCTCAAAGTATTCATCAACTCTTTGGTATGTTTTATCTTTATAAAATCCCAAACAACTCTTTTTAAATTCTTTTTTGTTTACCTTAATTGGTTCGTGAAACAATTTTAGAGAGTCTAATAAAAATTTAAAGTTTTCTGTTGTTACCGCTTCTGAAAATATTGTTCCATTAACTTTTTTATATGAATACATATTTTCTGTTACATCTAATACTTTTGGAACATATGGTTTTAATGACTCAGACCTTATCGCTCTGTTTTTAATAAAATCAGTATCTATACAAAACTTTAAAACTTTATCTTCTACAAACCAAATAGCTTCATTTGGTTTTTCTAAAATGTTTGGTTCATCATCTTGTTTCAATTTTTCTTTAGCTTTCAACAAAATATCTCTATTACCTGTATCATACCATTCAAATTTAATGGAATCAAATCTTATATTTTTTTCCATCATTTTTTGAATAGCATAACTCTCACCAGTTAGTATTGATTTTTCATCAATCAAACTCCAAAACTCCTTATAGTCTTTAATACCACATACACCAATGTAAGCTGGACTACTTGGTGATTCATTTTTTTCATACAATTTATTAGCTATACCATCTTCACCTATATTTAAAGCTCTGTAATCAACTCCACCATCTATATCGGAATAACCAATCCAATTATTGAAACTCATTTTCTGTAATGATGGTAACTCATCAGTTATAATAGTATCATTGGATATAAAAATAAATTCACTCTGTAAATACTTTCTACATTTATTTAATGTATAACCAAGACCTGAACCTTCACCCTCGTAAATATCTATATCTACAAAAGTAAAGTTTCTATTAGGATACGCTAGTGTTAAGAACTGACGAATGTAATTACCTTTATAACCTAAAGCTACAACTATTTCTATGTCTTCATCAAACTTTTCAACTATATGAGATATAACAGGTTTGTTTCCTACTGACAACAAAGCCTTATTCACATTGTCCGTGAACTCTCCAAGTCGTGCTCCTACACCAGCACAAGGTAAAAATACTTTATAATTAGTCATTTGTTCCTTCTCTACCATAATCATCTTTTAATCTAACAATATCATCTTCACCAAAATATGTTCCAGTTTGAACTTCTATAAATTTTAAATCTTCATCTTGTCTATTTTCAACTCTATGTTTAGTTCCAACAGGCACTATTATAACTTCACCAACTTTGTATGTTGTTTCCACATCATCCAATGTCGCCACCGCCTCACCTTGAACCACAACCCAAGCTTCACTTCTCTTATGATGATATTGGTAACTCGGCCGTCCACCTTTTTTTATTATTATCTCTTTTACTTTACAATATTCTGTGTCAAGTAAATTTTCATATGAACCCCAAGGCTTTTTTTCTTTATAGTTTTTCATTTTTCTTCACCTTTTTATTTAAAATTTTTAATCTACCTTTATCAATAAAATGTTCTACTATTTTTTTAGAATAATTCCAATCGTGTTTTGTATTTGGTTTATCTGAATTAAAATAATGTTTAGTTTTTCCAAAATCAAAATTATATAAATATACCTTTTCATATCTGTCCACGAAATACAAAATAGTAAGTATACCTGTGTCTGGTTTATATGTGGGTGATACATTATTACCCCAAAAGTTTTTATATTCTTGAAACACTTTAGAATTTTGACCTAAAACATATGTAGTATTTTTTAAATTTGTGTTTTTGTTTGGTACAGCACCAGTGATAACATATCTTTTAACATCGAAATCACCTTGTAGTTTCTTTTCAAACAAACCCTTACCATATAAATCTTGATTTAAAATCCAATGAGTTGTTTTTTTACCTATGTATTTTTCATAGTTTTTTGTTTCAAATCTATTAAACCTGACCACATTATCAAAAGAATCAATTGTTTCACCAAATAATTCATTTTCTTTTACGTTCGCATTACCTATTAATATTATTGATTCACTCATTTATTTCCTTTTATGTGGCCCCATATTTTTAAACCATTTATTATTTCGCACATCTTCATCACCCATATAAACAAAATTAAAATTATTTTTCCAAGCTGTATAATTAAAACTTAATTGGTCTCTTCTGCTATTGTGTTTTATCTCTGTCCACCAATCTTCCATTGTTTTAATTACATCAGACTCATTGTGTTTTCTTGACATAATCATGCAACAAACCAACCCATTGTTTTGAGGGTATCCTTTTTCTTGATATTTTTGTATTTGTTTTATCATCAATTCTGGATTGTCTTTATACACACCTCGTTGTTGACCAAGATGTAATATCGCTTGAAGTTCTTGATACACACAATTTCTTCTGTCATATATTTCACACTTATTGTGGTCAAACATAGCCATATTATAATCAGTTAAGTATTGATTTATTATATCATCTGGATTTCCTCTTACTAAAATATTCCCATCGACAAAAAAACTATAATCATATTCTGATAAAAATCTATGTGGAAGTATTTTATACTTTTTCGCACTTCTCGTTGGGTCATCATATAGTGGTAAAACTTTTCTAATTTCCCATGTGTTTGACTTTAAATCTGAATCAGTAAAGCATACGAAATCATATCCATCTGGTTTAAAAGCTGGTTCTAATAAATCATCATATTCACCAAATATGGTAGTGTATATTACTTTTCTCATCTTAAATATATTTGTCCTTTTATAAAATTTTCTCGTAAATCACTTGAACGAGGAACTGTGTAAGTTTTTGTATATCTACAAACTGAATCATTTACACCACATTGATTTCCAACATTTAGTTCTGCTTTTGATTTTATATACAATTGTATTCTTGGATGTATGTGTCTTAAATCTAAAGCTTTTTTGATAAAATTACAAGAAGTTTCTTTAATTGGGACTGATGTCCAATAAAAATAAGGAATATCATTATCTTTCAATACTTCTTCAATCTTACCATTAGTTTTAGATTTATATCTATCAGATAACAGTAAAGTTCCAAACTTACCATTAGTGTGTTCTTTTATCACGGCATCACCAAAATGGATTTCCTCATCTGTAAAATATAATTCTGGTTGATAATCTTCATATTCATTTTTATTAAATTGCCAAAACTTTAGTATTTGTTGAATTAAAGGTGTTTCTGAATTTTCTGTGTCATAGATTCTATAATGGTCGTGAAATATATCCCCATCTACTGAATCTACAAAATCATCTACATAAGGATTGTTTTTAAATATATGTTGTGAATTTTCAAAAGGATTACCCCAAGATGGCCACATACTTTTGTGTTTATCAAATAAATGTTGCAACAGTTTTATGGAAGGAACATAGACTTTACAATTTGGATATTTTTCTTTTAACAATCTAGGCATTGCAGATATAATGCCCCAATCACCCAAACCTTGTGCTGTTCTTAACACCACAAATTCTTGTTTTTCTAAATATTCATCCGGCATATACGATGGGTCTGATACACTAAATCCCAATTTATTTACCATATCTACATCATATAATTGATTATCGTAAACTCTCCAAAAAATCATATTGTGTTATAAAACTCATTTTGTTTTTCTTGTCTATCTATTGTCTTCGGGTGATAGAATGAAAATTGCTCTTCAGCTGGAAGAAATGTATGTTCTTGATAACCTGATAATACTTCGTGAACTTTATTCTTCCATAATATATTTGGACGATTTCTCCAAATCCTACCTTGATAATCAGGAAAGTTTACCCAATTCTTTTCATTCACTTGCCAACCCCATTTATTAATATGTTCTTGTGTGATACCATCAACCGTGTTTACTCTCGGCACCCAATATAAATCTATTGTTGGATTTGATTGAAATATTGGTTTGAGATTCTTCATCAATGATTTATGTGGAATCTCATCAGCATCTATATTAACAATATAATCACCTGAACACATACGAGTCAAGTGATTTTTTTGTCCACCATAATCTTTTAACAAATGTCTTTGTTCAAAACTCATCTCGTGCATAGATGTCATTACATCTAATATCTCTATGGTTTTTGGATTGTCTGAATAATCATCAAGAATTACTATTTCGTCTTCTTCGTCTTTGTGTTGTACTAAAAACTCAAGTAATTTTAATAATGATTTATCTTCATTGTGAGTTAAAATACTGTAACTTATTTTCATTTATAACCCTTTGTAAATTTCTTTTAATTCTTTTGAATCAAAGTTCCACTTTACTTGTGCCACATTTTTTGCCCTTGAATATTTGTAAGTTCTCCAACAATCAAATCTATTTAATACTTTGTTTTTAATAATTGGTTTATAGATTACAACAGGTCTTATACCTCTATCTTCTTCCTCATATATATTCATCTTTGGAAATTTACTTTGTTTATCTAATTCCCATTTTACTTTTTTTATCATATTTTTAAAAAATCTTTCAACTTCAACCGCTGGCATATGATTTAAATTAAGTCCGTGAAAAACTCTTTTATCTTTTGCAACATACTCGTCAGTCTCTACAACAAAAACTAAAGGTTTAGATGATTGATTGTTTCTATCCTTGTACATAAATTCAATAATCATACCACCCTTAATCATCGTTCTTGGTATTCTTAATGTGTCTTCTTTTTTTGAGTAAAATCTTCTATGTCTTGAATTTCTCATTATTTATTTTTTTCTTTTAAAATTTTATTAATCATTGTCATACCTTCAATAAATAAATCATAAACAATGGCATTATCTGTATCTATTTT
>Ga0209645_1001603_pt1 | contig 11193 bp, 23 predicted proteins | sample ETNvirenome_6_30_FD_184070 | JGI IMG/M metagenome (GOLD analysis project Ga0209645, IMG submission 184070) | Marine viral communities from the Pacific Ocean - ETNP_6_30 (SPAdes) (version 2) | ecosystem: Environmental > Aquatic > Marine > Oceanic | place: Pacific Ocean | collected 2013-06-19
ATAGGTATAATATAAAGAAGAGCAAACCGAAGAATATAAAAGGTTTATTAATCATTAATAATAGAGAATATGCTATAAACTTTTCAAACACGGGACAACATATAGTGTATAGCTCTATTTTTGCAACTATAATTTTTTAATATCAATAATACAACCATTAGGAATAAGTGTTGTATTTCCTACTTCATCAATCTTACCTTTTTGAGTATCACTCTCTGCATAATCACCAAATATTCTTGTAATACCACCTGATTGACTAAATAAATGACCCTTAGTAATACAAGTAGATAATTTTTCTTTTTTCAAATCTGCGAAGCTCTTCCAATCTGGGTCAGAAACAATATCTTTCCATTTTACTTCAACCAAAGGATATTTTTCTACGTCAGCTTTCTTATGTAATATTTTTATTTTTTTCATATGACTTTATAGAAATAGTGTTTTTTTGCATATGGGTTTATAGAAATAGTGTTTTTTTGCATATGAGTTTACAGTAATATCATTTTATAATTAATTTGTTTTGCCCATCAGAGGTGTCCCCCTTGAAGAAAAAGTTCATTGCGATGGAGTATCTGTTTTGATTAGTTTTATTTTTAGTTACAGAATGTCTTAGTCTTGACGGAAAGAACAACAGCTTACCGGTCTCGGCTTTAAACTGCGCCTTCTCAGAATTGTACATATTTGGTTCAAAAAATTTAAGTTTGACTGTAGGCATATGTAATCTATTTTCTGTTTCATCTAATTCAAATATCGTATCACCTGAACCCTCAGGCACATCTAAGTAATAGATTGCGGATATGATTGAGTTTGTATGGAAGTGTCTGTGTGAGAAGTCATCAGGTTTGTGTAAGTTTACCCACGCAGCTGACATATACCAATCGTAATCAAATTTACTTACTGACATATAATCTAAATAGTCATAGAAATGATTGTAAATACAAGATTTTAATAATGAAAAACGTTTTGGATCTAATACATTTAAATCTTTAGTATAAGATCCGTTATTAATTGGGTATCTTTGATATTCTAAATTTTTAAAATGTTCTATATCGCTTGGTTCTAGTACTACATCAACAGGCACGTGCATTACCGGTGTTGGAAAAAGATTAATTATCTCCTGATTTAACATCTACTACTCCTAAACTTATGGTTAATGTTGAATTGTGAACTTCATTGAACACAGTCATAAAGTTCTTCCAATTATGTGTTCTAAGTAATTTCTTTTGGCGTGACGTTAATGATGTCTTTGGCTTCACCGATTTTCTGTTCAAGTTCACCAAGTCTTTTTTCAAGTTCATCTCTCGACATACCCTCCAATCCAACGTGTTTTACTTCTGATTTGTTTACAAACATTTCAGCCATCTGCCCACTTCTAAACTCTGCATTAACAGCTACTGCTAACTGCCCTTTGTCTTCAGCTTTGTTTGATAAGTGTTCAAATCTTTTATATTTACGCAGTTTATCTTTCTCATATATCTGTAATTCTTTTTGAAGTCTAGATTCTAAGTATCTACACACGTGCGGATTTAAATCTGGGTTTGTTAATCGAGACGCTACTTCTGTTGGCCCTTCAGGTTTGTTTGATTTATAACCTGCCAATGATGCTGCCTTTACCTTACTTATTTTACCCCAATTCTCTACTAGATTGTCTACAAACAATTTTTGTTTTGGTGTGAGCTCGGTGACAGTCTTTAATGAGTTTTTCTTTTTAGCCATCTTGACCTAATATAGCACCCCTCTCAGTGCAATTCCATATACCCTACACATACAAATTGTAATTTATTTTTAAAATTTATAAGGCTTTGGTTCAAAAATTCCTAAAGTTTGGGTATATTTCCTAAAGTGAAAATTACTTTAGGAATGCTATTAGTGTTGGTATTATTGATTAATAGTCTATTTTTCCTAGTTTCCTAGTTTGAAAGCTGATATTAAAAAACGTATTTTTTATTTTTTCCTAAGGAGTTGGTATATGGGAAAAGCACCGTGAGCCGTGGATGTTCACTAAATAGTCGTGGGCCGTGTTCATTTTGGGTTTTTTACAGAACAGCTGCTGAACGAATCATAAACAAAAGGATACTGTTGCATTATTGCAACAGTGATATAAAAGCAACACTATCCACGCTGCACGGATTTTGATAACATAAGCTGTCATTAATGATGCAAGACGGGTGGCGGCGGGAGACTAATGCCACCCACTTTAGAAACATTCTAAACTATGATTATAGACGATAATTTTTTAACAGACAATAACAAAAAATTTATAGATTACATAACTAATACTAATAAATTTCCATACTATTTAAGCAGTAAAACCACCACAAATGACCCGAATAAGACAGAAATGTTTACCCATTCTATAATACAACGCCCAAATCAACGGCGGAATCCCAACGGGTACGATACCTCAAAGGAATATGGCGACAATGTGATGGACTTTCTCAAGCAATTTACAGATAAGCATCAGATAAGATACAATGAGGTTTTGCGGGCTTGTATTAATTTAACGATACACAACAACCAGGCAGCGTGCAGCGTGCATCAAGATCACGACTTCCCACATCATCAGCTTTTAATCTATCTCAATGATCCGTCCTGTAAAGAGTCGAGAACCGTGATTCTTGATGATAACAACACTAATCAGTTGGAGGTATATCCTAAACAATACAGAGGCTTATTCTTCCCGAGCTCTCCTCATTATCATTACTTCCCTAAACACGGTACAAGAATAGTTGCAATATTTACATTTAGGTAGTAGACTTATTATAACTTTGATATTTAGACTTAATTATCATCGTTAAACTTCTTGTTTAGTTGTGTGAGGTGGAGCCTTTCCCACCTCACATTTAAATAACTTCAATAACTAAATCATCACTTCTTCCTACATCCCGTCTTGCGTTCATTACATATACTCTAAGAAACTTACGCTGTTCAGGGTTCTTCTCTTTCTTTAAGCGTTCAAACAAAGCCACATACTTTTTCCATTTTAAATGTTTATCAGTGAAGAAGATTAATTTTTCTTTCAATGCTTTACGGTATTGATTACGTACATATTCCGGATCCCAACCTGACCACCAAGATACAATCTCAAAGTCTTTAGATTCTAAGATCCAATGATGAGCATTCCATTTTAAGATAGAAGATTTACGATCAGTATTAGTAACACACAGATCTTCAAAGGCATTGAGAACAACGTGCCTCCATAGCTTCTGATAAGGATCTACATTCTTTTGATCCAACAAATCAGATGCACACTTAGTGCCCATAATTTTTAATAAGTTGACTGAGTATATCACCGTAGTATTTCTCCATATGCTTTGGGAAATCCATACGAGAAGCGAACTCGTATTGTAAATATACATCATTTAGGAAATTAGTAATTTCAGCGCCATCCCAATTATTTTTTCTTGGGATCTCTAAGATTTCTTTTAAATAAGTTATTTCCATACTGCTATTATAACTATCAAGGGACATTGCAACTAGACTCCGCAGTTCTTAAGGCTTCAAAACCTGATAACTTTTTATTATTACATATTGCATTACCCGCTACTGATACTCGAATACAATCAGATCTAAACGGATGTACAAGATGTTTTAATTTACTTGGAAAAATTGCCATCTCACCTTCTTGTGGTAAAAAGATATGTCCATCATTACTAAAGTCCATATACTCACCATAACTAAATTGAATTGCACCAGGCCCCATACCACTACCTCTAAAATTATCAAACTCGTCTTTTAATGTTTGTGGTATCTCTGTCCATATAACAAAACTTAAATCTGATTCGTGAAAGTGTAGAGGATTAAACTCACCAGGTCTTTGAAAGTTTACCCATAGATCGTGACATTTAAAATTTAATGGCTTCTCATACTTTGTGCTTGACCAAGAGCCTGCGTAAGCTGAGTAATAAAAATCAAAATACTTTTTAAAATGTATATTAAATTGTTCGATACGATCTTTTGGTATATGAAACTCATCTTCTAAATGACCGGCAAGAGTATCGTTTGCTAATCTCTTTCTCTCCTTAGCAGCACCGGTAGCCTCTCTTAAAAATTGTAGATGTTCTTTTGATATTTTTGTCCTAATAAGTAATGGCCCCCAAAATGGGTATACATAATCGTGCTGATCTAGTTTTGGGCCTAAGGTATCAATGATTGGTTTGATCATCTTTCCCACCTTGTAAAACTTTGAATTGCACTACATTGTTTGGTTGCTTTTCTTGTTTATCTTTGTGGACGAAATATAAATCTTCCGCAGTATGTAAAAACTGTGTTGACCAAGGATTCTCTACTCCATAGTCTGCTCCATTCAGCAAAGCCCAAAAGACTGCTGTAACCTTATCATACGATTTCTTATCTAATTTTTTCGCAAGGAGAACCTGTACTCTAGTGAGTTCAGTGGTAGTTGATCTTTTCGTTTTTTTGAACATAGTATTCACATAACTTAATTATATCTAAAAAACTACTGTCCGTGATTCTTTGTTTGTGATTCTTGTATCCTGCGCCATTGCAAAACAAACAAGTGCCTATATCATTTTGTTTTCCTCTGACATAACCATTGCCTGTGCAATCTTTACAAACTTGAAGTTTGCGTCTACTTTTTTTATTATCCTTTTTTACCATCTATAGCAACCTTATTTTTTACTCTACCATTATCACCTCTCATTCTATCATTCCACATACATTGAATGGTAGTCTTGCCATAGTCTGTACTAATTATTATGTCGTGTCCATAACTCCGATCATACACCCAAAACTTATTATATTTCGGTAGTTTTATTACAGTGTGACCCTTAATTTTTTTACGCATTACTTTGTTCCTTTCAGTTAAACTTCTTCATAAAGTAGCACAGCTTCATTCAAAAACAAATCGCCAACTTCTTTTTTTATTAAAGTGTTATCCCCAAAGTGTGTATTACGTGGCAGCAATTGTTCTCTCCATTTAATATAATCTTTGATCTTAGATACCTTGTTGAGATTCCAAGCATAGTATTTACCATCCGCAAATCTTACAATGTATCCTGCAATTTTATTTTCTAATTTTGATTTTGCTAATAAAGCGTCGTACTTTATCTTCTCTATAAATGATCCATTGAAATCCTGAGCTGTATACCTTTCTCTGTTTTTCAATTCAACACAATAAGAATTATTTGTAACATCTACAGTGTTGTATTGGCCCTCAGTGCATTGAAGGGGATCATCTTTAAACACCCAAGAGTTTAGGTGTTTAGTCATAAGTAGTTGAGTGTCTTGCCAACTCACTTTGTACAGTTTTCTTTGGATACGTTAACTGTACCGTCTTTCTCCATAAACCACACATATGACCATTCTCGATTGTCAGGTGTGCAGGCCTTACCAAAATTTATTTTATACTTCGTACAAGAAGTTAAAAACAAAGTGGCAAAACAAATTAATATTATTTTTTTCATATTGCTCCTATTGTTGTGTTGGTGTTAATTGGGGATCTCGATATCTAATAAATTCAGCTTTTACTAATGCAAGAATCTTTTCATATAATTTTTCTGCATCATCTGCTGTGATTTCATTTCTTACTATATTATCTACCTTGAGTGTTATCTTATTTGTGATCTGATTTAATTCAACTTCAAACTTTTCTTTACCACCCAATGTAAAGTTTACTCTTTCAATGTCTGCAGTTGTGATAGTCATTTTGATTGACCTTTCTTAATTAACTGTGCCATATAAACTTCTTTCGACACACCTTTCTTCTTAGCTTGGAAACCTACATAATCATCAAAAATCTTTTCCCACATTGATGCAGGTGCCCTAAACTTCTCTGAACATAATCCTTTTAGAGCTAACCATTTTTCTTTTTTGATAGCCATACTTTTCCATTTATTTATATTCACTTCTCCTCCTTTATAGTTTTTATTTGTTCTTTTAACGTTGTGCATACCTTTATTACTTTATCTAATCTATTATCAATCACATCAAACTTCTTATTTATTTGACTAATCTGTGTTTCTTTTGGATAAAAAAATGTTTCGACTGCTTCTCCAAAGCCACCTCTTCCAAATGGTTTTTTAATTTTAGGCATCTTGTTTTTCTGCTATGGCCTGTGCTGCCATCTCCTCATCTCTTCTTGTTTTTAACTCATCATAAATTAGTTTGATTGCTAGTGGGTCATCTATTGGATATATTCTATTACCTGATTCTTCTTTTATTGATACTGATGATAATGAAGATACATAACTATCAAAATGTATTGACTCCTCTGTATCACATCCTTCAACATCGTGAACAGGTATGAGAGATAATTGTTCATCTACCTTTTTTATTAGCTCCATAAATAAAGGACTTTTACTCTTGAGCTCAGGTACTAACTTTTTAAAAAATTGACTTCTACTTTTAGTTTGCATTCCCCTCTTAGATATATAAGATGGTGATAAAGTCAAGAAGAATTTACTTGAATTAAATATATAATAAATTAAAGGTGCTGTATGAAACTATTATATGCTTGGATTATATTCGGTTATGTTTGTAATAATAACCCAAATATGGATCTACAATGTGAGCAAATCTACGTACCAGGCGTTCTAAGCCCTGCAGATTGCTCTGTAAGGTTTGCCTCTCATATGTCCCGCTACAATGAAGAGATCGCAAAAAATAGGCTATCTCTGACCGATGTAGAGGTATATTGTTTACCTTCTGATCCCGAGGGAGTTGACAAACCAATGAAACTATCCTATCCTATCTTATGAGAACTTATCGTGTTCAAGCCAGAGCAATAGGTAAGTATCTTAATGGCACTGTAAATGCCGTAAGCGACTTAGCTGCTTTGGAGGAGTTCTCTAAGAAAGTAAAAGATGGTCGAATACAACCTCAGGATGAGGATTTCTATAATAGGAAAGTGACCGTCATAACTTATGAGGAACTATGAGTCCGGAAAAAATAGAACTGTTGAAAAAGCTTCAACACGCTGAACACAAGTGGTCGTCAGATTTGATGACAAATGGTCGTGTTACTGTTGATATGCATAAAACAGAAACTGATATTAAAACATTGAGAAATTCAATTAAATATCAGGATGTACAAGAAACTTTACAAAACTCAGTAGCTGCTACAGCTTAGTTAGTAAAGTAAATAAATTTCACTAAAAAGATTAACTTCTTTATACGCTCTTTCGCACTTTCTCATAATGATCAACAATCATCTGTAATTTTTTACGCTTAACTTTAGAATAAGGTAGTATTTCTTTTGCTATATGGTATGCTTTTTGAAATGAGCAAACCCATCTGTATTGCTGTTTTCTCGAAAGAGTATTATAGTTTTTTCTTTTACTCACGGATCCCACCTTGAATGTATTGTAGATCCACTCTATCATATCCTTGTCTGCCATATTAACTTCCAAACGAATATAGTAATACCAATAAGGTCTAGGCTTACCTTTCTTGTGTACAAATCTTTGACAGAACTCTACATATCCTTCACCGTCAAATAGACCGGCAAAATAACTTACATCTTCTTTTAATAAGTAAATCATATGAGGTTATAATTAATTATACATCTTTTATTTTTTCTTGGTTGCTCTGCGGTATGTTCATATTTACCATCAAAGATAACCATCCGTCCTTGTTTTGGTTTTACACATACAGGACTATCTTTTGTTTTTATAATTGTATTACCATCTGAGGTGCAAACATAATAAATAATTACTAAATGTTTTTCATCCATATCAACGTGAGGTATGTCTGATATATCAGGATCAGATAAATTATTTAGAGGTAGTTGTAGAATAGATTTACAATTATGTATTGTCTTATTAAATGGCCTTACTATATTATTTATTAAATCTAATTTAATGTTAGAAACATTTTTTCCTTTTTCATAAAACCAATGATCAAGAGCAGGACGACCGTTTTCAACACCGTTACCCAAAGTAACATCTTCTTTGTAATACCAAGGCAAATCTTTAAAGAAGTAATTTTTGATTTCGTTTTGTTGTGCAGTTTGTATACAGTCATCTATAACCTGTATCATTTAAGATTACCCCAAGAGTTACCTATTTCACAGTCCACAGTGAATGGCACTTTAAAATCTATACACTCTTCCATAATCTTCTTTATCTCTTTCTTTTGTTTTTCAATTGTGTCTTTATTAAGATTAAAACAAAGTTCATCGTGTATTTGTAAGCTAGGTAAGTAACCTGCTTTGTAACAAGATATCATTGCTTGTTTTGTTTGATCTGCTGAAGATCCTTGTATTAATCTGTTTAATGCTTTGTAAGTGTAGGCTCTCTTAATATTATCTGCTCCATATTTGGCTACAGCATTTTCGTGTTTCTCTGCAACGTGTAAACCAAAGTCTTTTGTTTCCCACATTTCAAACCTACATTTTCTACCTTTCTTTGTTCTAATCACACCTTTCTCTTGTGCTGTTTTCATACATCGATCAGATAGTTGTTTAACAAATGGTACGCTCTTATTGTATTTATTAATTAAAAGATTTGCTTCATCAATGTTTAATCCTAAGCTGTTTGCTAATTTATTTTTACCCATACCATACATCAGACCTAAGCCAATAGTCTTTGCTTGAGTTCTTTCAATACCAACAAGATCTGCAACCTCTTGATGAAAGTCTGCTTCTTTATCTTTGTATGCTTGAACTAATTCGTTTGCACCATCATAACCTTCACCAACAGATGCTGCATAATGCACAGTCATACGTGGCTCTTGTTGTGAGTAATCGAAACTTCCCCATACACAATCTTTCTCAGGTATAAACAAGGATCTAATTTTTGGGCCAAACTCTTTATTTCTTGCAGGCACTTGTTGCAAGTTAGGATTAGACATACTTAAACGTCCAGATACTGTGCCACCATTTTCAGATCTTAATTGTTGTATCTCACCGTGTATTCTACCATTATGTTGATATTTCATTATTGATGATAGGAAAGTATTATGAAATTTGTTAAGTTCTCTAGCCTGTAAGATTAGTTTTGCTATTTTATGTGGCGAATTAAATAACCAATTTTGTGTAAATGACGGCTCTTTTGTTTTCTCTGTTCTTGGATAATCTATTCTCATTTTATCAAAGGCTAAAGCAATATTTCTTGCTTTCCAAATATCGACTTCTATTCCTGCAAGTTTTTTTATATCTAACAGTAATTTCTTTTCTTGCTGTAGCATTTCTGCTTTTAACGATTCTGCTTGTTCTACCTGCACTCTTACACCTCGTTGCCTCATTTTAATTAAGATAGGAAGTAACTCAGACTCTAGATCCCAAACAGTTGTAAGACTCTGTTGTTGTATCTCTTGTTTAAACCTTTGCCATAATAGAAGCGTGAGCCGTGCATCTTGTTCAGCGTAATATCCGACGTGCTCTGCGGGTAACTTCCACATATCTCTTTTAGCATCGACCCCGTGTGCAGCTGCTGCTTCTTTTAAATCAGTCTCAGCTTTTATCTCACCTAAATAATCTACAGATAATGCGTTTAATGAATAAGAGAATCTATTCTCATCTACCAACGCTGCTGCTATCATAGTATCTATTATTGGCCCATTAACTGTGTAACCTTCACTCAACAACCAACCCACATCGTATTGAGCATTATGAAATATTTTAGGACAAGGTAGTTCACACACTTCTTTAATATATGCTTTAACTTGATCCGGTATCATATTACCACCACCAAAGTGTCCAAACGGAAAGTATCCTTGCCATCCTTCTACAGCTACGGCAAAGCCAATGATGTTACCTTTTTTCAAAGCCCAACCTGCTCCTAGACCCTCCGCTAATCCATCATCTCTTGTTTCTAAATCTATTGCTATCTCTCTTGCATTACTTAAATCTTTAAACTCAGACGGCGTTGACCATATATGTTTTTTAAATGTCATTGATAATTGTAAACTCACAAAGTTTTCTCCCACCTATGTTTTTGTACTGAATGTACTTTTGGTTGCCATTGTCTCCCTGTTCTCGTTGTCCATCCTTTGCCTTTTGGAAATGATTGAGTAGTTCCTAAATGTTTGTATCCTGCTGCCTTCAAACTTATACCTGATTCGGTCTCTAATGTGTAAGTCAAAATTTTAGTACCACCCATTTCTTTCCATATTCTTGCACAAGCCCCATACAAAAAACTATTTACATTTTTAAAACCTTCAGTGCAAGTTCTAACAATCTCTCCTGTAAAACCATCATCGAGTCTTCTTGATACTGGTCTACCAACAATTGCAATACCTAAAATATTATTATCATTATCTATAGCAGCAATACAAAATTTACAACCTTGAACTATCTTACTATGTCTATGATGTTTCTTAACATATTCATTAGCAGCTCTTAATGTAAATGGTTTTATTTTCATAAGTTATCTCTAAATAGTTTTAACATTGCTTTATATGCACCACCGCTTTGATATTTATTATCTTCAGCTTCAGCAATCATTATTGCTCTTCCGATTTCTTTTGCGATTTGCGGGACAATAGAGTTTCCCAATGCTTTAAGTCTGTGTACCCTGCCGGATATCCCATTAGCCACTCTACCCACGTCGGGTTCAAACTCCCACCCTGTGTGCCTCTCTTGGCTACTGCTACGTTGAGGTTCGTTCCCTTCCTTTTGAATTGACTCGGGCCTGCATTGTTCTTGCTGTCGTTGACTGTAGGTGTAGGCCACATCTGTTCTTTGACTGCTAGTGACAAAGGTTTGCCCCCCTGACTGTACTTCTTCGATCGATCCGTTGCTGAGTCTTGTGTGGGTGTCGGCCACATCTTCACCGCTTTGCTGAGTCCTGCTCCCTTGCCTGTCTTCGGGTTGATTCCGCTTCGTTCCGTTGATGTTGGTGTCGGCCACATTAGATTCGGATGAGCTACTTGATCGTTGATGCTGATTGGCATTTTCTTGTTTACTTTCATTTGCATTCTCTCCTTGGAACTTGCTCCTCTCTCGCAGTGTGCGTCGGGAGTTCGCCACAATCCATATCCTTTCTCTTTTGTGGGGAGCGCCAACGCCTGCAGCTGGAATATTGAACGCCCTGACTTCGTAACCTTCTCCTTCCAAGTCAGTGCACACATTTTCGAAGACCATACCGTCTTGGATACTAACAATGCCTCGCACATTTTCTCCAATAACCCACCTCGGCTTAAGCTCTTTGATGATTCGAAACATTTCCGGCCAGAGATGTCTGTTGTCGTCTGTTCCTTTTCTTGCCCCTGCGATACTGAACGGCTGACAGGGAAA
>Ga0209645_1001604_pt1 | contig 11193 bp, 16 predicted proteins | sample ETNvirenome_6_30_FD_184070 | JGI IMG/M metagenome (GOLD analysis project Ga0209645, IMG submission 184070) | Marine viral communities from the Pacific Ocean - ETNP_6_30 (SPAdes) (version 2) | ecosystem: Environmental > Aquatic > Marine > Oceanic | place: Pacific Ocean | collected 2013-06-19
GCCGCCTTCACCAGTTCCGCCGTCTTCACCAGTTCCGCCGCCTTCACCAGTTCCGCCGTCTTCACCAGTTCCGCCGCCTTCACCAGTTCCGCCGTCATCGCCGGGCGGTGGGGAAACGGGAGGGCGAACAGCTATGCCTCTTGGCTCTCTTTTATCTGTAGGCCCGAAACCAACACCATGCTTGGCGAACACTGCATCGATTTTTTGATTATCGCTGCCTTCGACGCCCTCAAGGTCTTTCAAGATTGCTTTGAGTTTATTTTCTGAAGAGCCTGGAATAAAGCCGGCTAGATCAGCAGACAAGTTCATTTTTTCAAGTTTATCAAAAAGTCCTTCCACAACTAAGTCTGCCCTTTCTCTACCAACAATCTCAACCAGCCGTTGATAATCTGAGCTTTGTTTCATTTCATTAATTAAAACAACTTTTTTATATTCTTCAGCTATTACTTGTTTTAGTCTGCTTTCTGTAATTTTCACTTTATACTCCTTTGTTGTTTACCAGTATACACCACTAACATTCTTGCCGAAGTGTTTGTGTGCTCGGCAAGCCCAGTAGCCAGGCTTTGTTTTATCTTTCTTTTGGGCGCACTTATGACGTGCGGCAAAAGACTTTCTTGCTTTTGGATCGTTCCAATTGCCTTTCATGTCTTTGGAGCCGTAGTTGACTTTTATTACTTTGCCGTTCTTGTTCCTAACGTAAACTTTGTATTTTTTAACATCGCCTTTTGTTGGTTTCCCAAGACTTACTTCTTTTCCTTTGTATTTGGCCTCGTCAAGATCTTCTTCTTCAAGCATTGGTCTGTCTAGTTCAACCAGTTGCCCTTCGTAGTAGCCGTACTCGCCTAGATCACCCTCTAAAAGCTCTTCTTCGTCCTCTGTAAGCGCTTCGTAAAGGCCAAGTGAGTGAAGGTTGCGGGCTTCTCTTAAAAGCTGTGTAAAGGCATCTGAAGAAGGCCTATAAACAATCTCTGTAAGAGGGATTTTATTGTCTAGGTGGTACTGCAATCCTTCTGAAATGTTTGTTGATTGAAAGATTTGCATTACTTCTTGTAAAATTTGGTCTTGAATGTTTTCCATTGATTCGTTTTTCCTTTTTGAGCCTTTCTTGCCCCACTTCTTTCCTTTGCCTTTTGATTTACAAGCAGAAGGTGTTGGGCGGCAAGCAGGGTATTTTGATCTTTTCTCGCCTTTCTTGCGACCACAAGTTTTATAGCCGCCTTTGCCGTCAGGGGCATTGCAATCAACCCAGCCACCTGAACTTCCTTTGGCGCCCTTTCGTTTAAACCAATCGCCAAGGTTTGTTTCAGATGAAGGCTTCTTTGTTAGTTTGCGCTTTTTGCGTTTTTTACGCTTTTTCTCTTCAAGTGTTTCTTCATCTTCTTCGGCTAAGATCTCTTGAAGTTCTTCTTCATCAAGGGCCAACTCTTCGTTGGTTGATTTACCCCAGTTCTTGGCGCCAACCTTGCGGCACTTAACCAAAGCGCCGGAAGCATAAGCAGAGGGCCATACTTTGTATCGTCTTTTAACTTTGTGGTAGCAAGCATCTTTTTTACCAGATGACTTTTTCTTCTTTTTTCTTTTCTTTTTACGCTCTTCTAGAACTTCTTCTAGAACCTCTTCAACCAATAGGGCAAGTTGATCTTGGGTCATTTATTTTACCTTTTTTAGAGAACTAACATAAATAGTCTCTTAAAAGCAAAAAAGGCGGGAATAAATCCCGCCTTTCTCTAAAAAAGTATCATTTAAGCAACTGGAATCTGTGTAGCTCCAGCATTTGGGTCAACTTTTTGAACTTGAACCCGGAGCACACCATCCTCGTATGATGCTGATACGTGCTCTTCTGTTGTCCCTGGTCGCACTTTAAAGCTGTTTGAAAACTTTCGCACGCCAAACTGAAGTTCTGACTCACAGTTAATCTTAAGGGAGCGATTATCCAAAGAAACATTGATGTTTTCTTTCTTTACTCCTGGGATTGGAACAACAATGGTAAAGTTCTCATCGTTGTCTTGAACATCATAGCACTTTGCGGGTGCTGTGATTGCTGGCAGGCCGTCAACTTGGTTAAGGATTGAACCAAAAAGTCGGTCGTATGTGGTTGGTCTGCGGTATAGGCTGTATCTAAGTGTCATGTTTTTCTCCTTTTGTTAGTTAGCCCTTTAAGAGGGTCTTTTTAGATTCAAAGATTTTTTGTTCAACGATTGCTGGTTCTCCAACAACATTGATAGGTGAGTGTCCGTTCATGTGGATTGTTGAAAAGCGATGTTGATTTGAGATTTCGCTTGGCCAAGAATCCTTGGACTCGTTTAAGCTTCGTTTAAGGTTAATGTTCTCTGCAACAAGAGACACTGATTCAGGATTAACAAAAACCTCAGTCAGGCTGAAGTTCTGTCCTGTCTTCTCCACTCTCGTTAGTTTCACTAAGTTGTTCATTTGTTTCCTCCGTATTTGTTGTGTTGTTTTGAGTGATGTTGTCGTAGCCTTCAAGCATTGCGTAGATTTCTGAAAGGCCTGTATCTAGATTGAAAAGAGCCTCTCTTGCTTCTTGGATGTACGCCCGGGCATGCATTGAACTTTCTCCTTCAAGACTGTCGCTGATTGAACGCATGTGTTGGTCTAGTTTATCTACGCTTAATCTTCTTCTAAGGTGTTCATCAAGTTCCTCAAAGATATCTTTTAGTTCGATTGAATATTGTAAGTTTACTCTCATAGTTTCTCCATTAAAAAAACCACAGTCAATTGACCATGGTTATATTGTAGACGCCTAAGTTGTTTTGTCAAGTACTATCCGACCAAATCAAAACCAATTTTAATAAGAATGCCTGTTATTGCAGAAGTCACAACCCAAAGAAACTTTGTTATGTTTGACTTAAAGTCTTTCAAGTCTTCAATTTCTGCTTCTTGGTATCTTACTCTTGCGTAAAGGCCTTCGTCTGGATTGTAGATTGCTCTACGAATGTCAGACATTTTATCATTCATTTCTAATTGAGTTTCTTTAATCGCTTCAACTGAATCAGTTATGCGATCTATTTTACCTTCTAGTTTTGCCACTGTTACCTCAAACTGCTCCTGTACCATGCATGAAGCCCTCCTTATATTTTTCTATAACATTATAATTAGTTTGTCAGCATCGTTTTTCCGTGAAATATCTAACTTTGATAACTTACTTTCTTCTTTATCTAAGTCGTCTGCACGGAAAGCAACGTTGAACGTAAAAGAGTCTCCATGATTTTTAATATGGAACTTTGCGTCTGCTCTAAATGCCAGGTCCTTGAAGTAAGGAATGGGCAATTGGAGCCGGTCAGAAAGCTTATACAAGCCAAGGTCGTTGATTTGAATTAAGTCATCGCCTTTTGTATAATAGTACTGCTGCAAAATGGCTGGTGATAAAGTTATTCTGTGTTCTTTTCCATCACCAAACCAAGATTTTTGTATTTTTTCAAGCATTTGCTTGTGGCCCTGCTCTTTGTAAAGTCCAACAATTATTTGTTCCCGCTCTCCTCTTCTTTTCAAGATGTTGCTTGATCCTGTTGGTGGTTTGAGATCTTTCAAAAAAGGTTGGATGTACTTTTCAAAGAACCGGTCCATGTATTTTTTATTTTCTTTGCTCTTGCCTTTGTTGAAGTTTGAGTTATGAATCACCCATCTTTTTCTTTCTGTATCATACCCAACTGTTAATTGGCCAAACTCTGAATCTAATGTTGTTTTTACTTCAATTCCAATAGGATCTTTGTGTCCTGGAACTTCAATTACAATGTCTGACTTTGTTCGGTCGTTCTTTGCTGTTCCATCTTGAACAAGATACTTTGAGAAGTAAGATTCAATCTTGTCCTCTACGGCGTATCCTGTCTCGGTGGAGCGCTTATCTTCAGTTAGTAGTTTACGAAAAATAGGGTGAAGCATACTTAGTCCTCTACAATTGCATAGTCTGTAGTAATTAGTGTGCTAGCAACAGAAACAGCATTTAGCACAGCGTTTTTCGTGACTCGAACTGGATCCAAGATCCCTGCTTCAAATGCATCAACTACTTCTTCTTTTGTAAAGTTCCATACAACATTATCCTCATACAGTTGTTGCGAAATCAAATCAAAAGATTCGCCGGCATTATCGCACATAATTTGCAGTGGTGCCTTGAACGCCTCTCTCATAATAGGAATGGCGGTTCTTTGATCTACGTGGCCGTCATCCCAGCTAGAAGTAAGTTGAGGCAACTGCTTCCCAATTCGAAGCAAGGTTGAGCCACCACCAGCAAGAATGCCTTCTGCTTGTGCTGAGTTAACTGCTTCAAGCGCATCTTCAATGCGGTGCTTCTTTTCTACCATCTCCACTTCTGTTGAAGCACCAACACGAATAATAGCAACGCCAGAAGCAAGGCGAGTAATTCTTTCCTGGATTCTTTCACAAAGAACCATGTCATCGCATAGTGCAATCTCAGCTTTAAGTGAGTCAATTCTTTCTTGAACATTATCTAAGTCTCCTCTGCCGCCAACAACAATAGTTTGTGAGCGACCAATGTTGATAGATTTGCAAAGACCTAAATCTTTTAGTTTAAGATCTTTCACAAACACACCACTATCTACCGAGGCAAGAGTTGCCCCTGTTGATGTTGCAAGGTCCTTAAGAATGCTCTTTCTCTCCTCGCCGTATCTTGGTGCTTTCACAGCAGCAACTTTCATTGTTCCTCGCTGCGAATTCATAATCAAGGCCGCCAAAGCTTGTCCCTCGATCTGGTCGGCAACAATAACTAGTGGGCGACCTTCTCTTGCGACAACTTCCAACACCGGGAAGATTTGCTCAACTGCCTCAATCTTTTCATCTGCAACAAGCACAAAGGCGTTCTCATAGTTGCAAGTGCCTGCTCTCTCGTTTGTGATAAATGCAGGTGAAACAAAGCCGGAATCAAACCGGAAGCCTTCAAGAATGTCGACAGTTGTATCAACTGAGCGGGCTTCTTCAATTTGGACCGAGCCGTCGTTTCCTGCTTTATCAACAGCAGTTGCAACAATGTTGCCAATAATCTCATCGTTGTTTGCTGAGATTGTTGCAATGTGCTTTACATCTTCAAGATCATTTACTGGCCTCTTTGCCTTATCTAGTTCTTGAACAACAACCTCTGCTACTTTGTCTAGGCCACGCTTAATTTCAATTGGAGCGGCCCCGGCAAGAACGTGGCGGCGTGCTTGTTGGTAGATAGCATTGGCCAACACGGTTGTTGTTGTAGTCCCGTCACCGGCATTCTGTGCGGTTTTACGGGCTGCTTGCTTTACGATTTGTGCTGCTGAGTTTTGGAAAGGTTCCTCAAACTCAACAAACTCTGAAATGGTCACGCCATCTTTTGTGATGATGGGTGGTGCATCCTTCTTGTGAAGGATTACGTTTCGACCTCTTGGGCCAAGTGTTGTTTGAACATTTTCAGAAAGCGTTTGAACTGCCTCTGAAATTGAGTTAGATAGTTCTTGTTTGCTTTGATATTTTTTCATTTTTCTCCTTAAACAATCTCGTCAGCAATGCCATACTCAACAGCCTTTTCTGCTGAAATGTAATGGTTTGCGTTTGATTTAAACATTTTCTTGATTCTTGCAACAGACAAGTTTGAGTTATCTGCAACACACTTAACATACATATCTTGAAGAACCTTTACTTCTTCAAGTTCATTTTCCATGTTGAACACAGAGCCCATTGTCCCTGCGGATGCCTGGTGCAGCATAAGCCGGCAGTTTTTTGAGACCTGACGCTTTCCCTTTGTTCCGGCAGCAAGAATGGCAACCCCGGCTGACATAACTTTTCCAATGCCGGTTGTTTGAATATCAATGCCATCGGCCTGGGCCATTCTCATCATATCATAAATGGCGAACATCTCAAGAACTTCACCGCCATAAGTTGATACAATCATTTTAATATCTTGGTCTGGCTGCTCTAGGTATTCGTCTTCTTCAAGTTCCTCGATTGTGTAAAGTTCAGGTGCGTTTTTCCAAAGATAATAAATACCAGAAGTAATGTCCGCACTCTTCTCTTCGTTGATCTCTCCAAAGACAGCCACGGTTCGTAGGCTTTTCTCTGAATCTCCTTGAGGAATTGAAAAGTGGATTGTTGAAGGTGCTTCATCTCCGCCTTCTTCTTCCTTCTTTTCTGTTTCCTCTTCCATCTCGTTTAGCTTGTAATCTGTCATTTTAATCCTCATTTGTTAATTTCGCTAAAGGCTTCGCCTAGTTTACCAGAAATCTTGTCTGAGGGCAATGCTTTTTTGAACACCCCCGGAACTACTGTGTTAACTCTAACAAAAGAAGTCCCCTCCCATTCTAAAAATAATCTGTTAAACTTATTTTCTATAACTTTAATTTGTTCTTCATCTGCATTTGATTCTTTTGCAATCTCCAAGATCATGTCTCTTACTTCTTTTGCGTCCCTGCAAAACCCTCTAATCATTGTAATGCAACAAGCAAAACAATAAAGAAGGAAACTGTAGGACTGTGTGTAGTTCAACACGCTTGACATAATCCTATGAGAGAATACTCCCAAAAAGAAAATCAATACAATGCTCCATGCTTCCATTTATCCTCCATAAAGAAAAAGACCGCACTAAGGCGGTCTTTTAAGTGTAAACACTTATTTGGTTAAGTCAAATCTTATCCAAGTTTTGCTGCGATTTTTGCAGCGAGAGCCTCTGCAAGTTGCTCTTGCTTTGACTCTTTAAGAAGTCGTTGTGCAACTCTGCGTGAAACTTCTTTTACCATGGCGCCTGTATCGACAACTTGAACTGACTCGTTAAGTTCTTCGTACATAGCCTCATCCATTTCCTCTTCTTCCATCTTGTACATGCCTTCTTCCATGTCGTCGGCTGCTTCGTCTATGGTGATTTCTGCGTCAGGGGCACCCTTGATAGCATCAATAAGTGCTGTAAGCGCATCTTTAATAGCGTCTTCGCCACCGGCATCGGCCTCCATGTCCATGTCGCCCATGTCATCATCAGCAGGCATGTCATCATCAGCAGGCATGTCGTCATCGCCCATTGGCTCATCAGCAGGCATGTCATCGGCGGGTTCATCAGCCTCAGCCATCATTTCCTCTTCCATAGAACCACAATTGGCCTCGTCCATCTTCTCTTCTTCAAGCTCTGCTTCAGCAAGGAAGTTCTCGGTAAGGGGCTCAATTGCAGCAAGCTTCATAAACTTGCGGATGTTTCCCTCTGAAAGTAGTGTTTTCTTTGCCATGTTATTTTAACTCCTTTGAAATAAAAAAAATAAGTGTTTGTTATAAATAGTACAATAAAAAGTAAAAGATTTATTTTTTACTATCAGTTATAAATAGTATGTTATTTATAAAAATCACAAGTCAGGCATCTCTATTTCAATAATGTCGAAAATAGATCCAATCTCTTCTTCTGAAAGCGAGAAGTTTTCTCTTACTTTCTTTGCTTTCTCTCTTTCTTTTTTAAGTTTCTTTTCTCGATTCTTTGAAAGATTACCATTGTCCTTTTTATATTCTTCAATAAGTTTCTCGATCAAAGGCGTTTGCTTTACAAACTGAAGAACAACCCAACGCAGAAACCTTCCCTGGCCAATACCTTCGTATTTTAATCTTATACGAAAGTCAGCGTGAAGTTTTTCTCCAATTGAAAAAGTTAAGTTCTTCCAAGTGGGCTCGTATTTAACTATGTTGGGTTGTTCTTCTTCGCTCATGTTCAATATACCAAGGCTCATTCTCTCGTTCTTCATCGCACGCATGCCAACCTGCATTAAAGGCCGCCGCAAGCGCTAACTTAATCCTCCAAACAGCAAGATCGTGAAAGTCTAGACTGTCATCATCCCGTGTCTCCAAGTCTTCAATGTCTAGTGCACTTAGTGCAATTTCTTTGATCTTGTCTTCTTCTTCTGGGAGGAGAATTTTATGCTCTACTTTTGGTTTTTTCATTTTAAACTCTGACCTTTTATTTTTTCTCATCGTCGCAAAATGTGTGTGCTTGATTCAACAGAAGCAGCGTGAGATTGAAGAATGAATCTTGCTTTGCTTCTAAGTTCTGGAATGTCTCTTGCCCCAGAGTAAGATAAACCTGATCTTACACCTGTAAGTAGTTCTTCAACAACATTCTTAACCGGTCCTTTGCAGGGGATTGTTGTTGAGACGCCTTCAAGAGAAGAGGCTTTGCCCCGCCACGCTTTTTGCGCTTCGGCGGATGCCATACCACGATAAGCCTTAAAGCAGCGGCCATCACGATCACGGAAAGTTTCGCTTGGGGTCTCCTCTGTTCCAGCAAGAAGGGAGCCAAGCATTACCGCATCAGCACCAGCAGCAAGAGCCTTTACAATGTCGCCGGAGTTTTTAATACCGCCATCGGCAATAAGAATGGCGTCCCGGTCTGTTTGGCCACAATCAATAACAGATTGCAGTGTTGGGATGCCGTGCCCTGTTTGGATTCTTGTTGAACAAATAGAACCTCCACCAATACCAACACGAATAGAATCTGCACCCCAATCTGCCAGGCGGTTAAAACCATCAAGCGTTGCAACATTTCCTGCCATAATGCTTGCTTTGCCTCGTAGTTTGTCGTCGAGCCGGCGAAGTGCTTCCTTCATTAAGGAATGATCTCCGTGAGCAACATCAACACAAATAACATCTGCGCCTGCTTTAAAGCACTCATAAGCACGCTCAACAAAGTCTCCACTTACCCCAACTGCTGCCCCAACAAGAGCAGTGGAGTTGTCATTAAAGGTTTTCTCAATTTGCTCAACTTGCTCTTTAATGGAGTTGTAGCGGTGAATAACAGCCATTCCTCCAAGAGAAGACATTGTGCTGGCCATTTCCCACTCACTTACTGTATCCATTGGAGAAGCAATAATGGGAATGTCAAGACCGAAATGTGGATCTAGTGGTGCTTTTAGACTTACTTCTTTTCTTGATGTAATGTCGGAGTATTGTGGCTCCAATAGAACATCGCCAAATGTGATTGTTTGCTTATACATTTTCTTCCTCCTTTTGAATAAGTCTCTCTAAATACCACTGGGCTTTCTTCAGATCTTCCAGCCCTCCTTTTGATTTGTATCTTGAAACATACTTGATTACGTTTCCTTGGCTAAAATCCATCTCCCAACTCTCAATGTAATCAATGGTCTCAATGCCTTCATTGTAGTGATCTGGGTGATCGACTGCTTCTTTTTCTTGAATCTTGGACATTGCTTCCTTGAAATCTTTTGCTGCTTGAATCTTTTCTTCAACCTTGCCCCAGGACTCGGAGTTCAGTTGGGCCTTTCTGGGCGGCGCAGATTGCGGATTCAGACAACTTGCTGTTGCTTCGTGAAAACGCTTTAAGGTGCTTTTGCTCATTCTCTCTCCATTGATGTTACGATTGGGCCACAGAGCAGCCTTTGGCCATTGTGCCCTCCCCTAAAAACAACAACTGCCGAAGGGAAAGGCGCAGGGTCTGTTGTGTTGCCGCCGCCAAACTTTAACCGACCACGAACAAAACGAATCTCGCTTGAATGCATAACGTATTCGTGCCAGTAGTTTGTATCTGGTCTTGCTGGAATAAGCATTACAACAGTGGTGTTGGGGTCTTTGCTTTCCTCGTATGCCTTGCGAACCCAGTTTTTCAACTGCCGCCCATAAGGGGGGTTAACATAGCATACTTCGCCCTTCCAAGATTGAGCAAGTGCGTCTTGTGCTTCTGTGAAAAACTTTGCGCAAAGGGCGTTGGTGCCGTCTGTTGCAGGATCAAGCGTAAAGTTGAACTCTTTATTTAGTTTATTAAAGAACTCTTTTGGTGTTTGCCAGTCCATTTTTTTTGACGACATCATTGTGCTCATTGTTTGTTTATTCATCTCTAACACCTGTTGAGCCAAAGCCGCCGTCCCCTCGGCTGCTTTCATTGAGGTCTTCCACAAAGACAAACTCCTCTTGTGAAATGCGCTCGGGGATCATTTGTGCAATGCGATCACCACGATTGATCATAAAGACGCAATCGCTTTCCTCGCAAGGATAGCAGTGGTTTCTTAGAATAACTCCGATCTCACCACGATAAGAAGAATCAATAACACCGGCCATTACATCAATGCCGTGCTTGTAAGCAAGACCTGAACGTGGCGCAATGCGAAGATAATAATCGGGTGAAAATGAAACAGAGATACCTGTCTTGATTAGTTTTTGCTGGCCTGGCAGCACAACGCAGTCTTCTGTTGCGTAAAGGTCAATGCCAGCGTCCCCTGAGTTTCGCTGCTTTAAGTTGTAAAAGTTCTCAAGTTTCTTTACTTTTAGATTTAAATCGCTCATTTTATACCTCCGTTAGTTTGTATTTGATCCCATCAATCTCAACGATCTTTCCGTTGCAAGGCTGCCTGCTTATGCGTTGCCGGTGTTCTTCTTCGGTGAGGTTTTCGCCGTGGAGCCACCATTGTTTGGTTCCGTTTGCATATTCAACAGCCGGGCCATCTTCACGGTGGAGTTTATCGTTGAGATACCACTTTTCTCCTCCGCTTGCATATTCAATAGCAGGGCCATCTTCACGGTGGAGTTTATCGTTGAGATACCACCATTTAGTTCCGTCTGCTTTTTCAATAGCCGGGCCATCTTCACGGTGGCGTTTTCCGTTGAGATGCCACCATTTAGTTCCGTCTGCATAAACTCTAACTTCGTATGTTGTGTAATCGCTCATTCTGCTGCCTCCTTGGAAAGGATTGTGTGTGGGTTATCTGAAAAGAATACCCTTGCGACGCCACAAGCATCTGCCAGCGTGGAGACTTCTTTCTTAAAGTCATTTTCCCAATGCTCGCCCTTCATTACTTCTCGCATAATGTCCATCTTATTAACGACAAGATCTGTTACGCCATTCATTCTACACGATTTTGCAAGAAAGTCAAGGTCAATCCAGTTTGTTTGGCGTCGTCTTCCAGTTGTTGCGCCAAACTCTTGACCAACTTCTTGAAGTTCTGTGAGCAAGCGACCATAGCCTTGGAAGTTCTTTGCTCCAACATAAGTCTCGTATGCTTTTGCGACACCCCAAACACGATTTACTGCTTGCGGCGGAATACCGTTCAGAAGCGCACCAGCGGTCGTGCAATGGCTTGACGTCACGAATGGGTAGTCTCCCCAATCAATATCAATACCAAAGCCTTGTGCGCCCTCACAGAGAACGTAGGTGTCTTCTCCGGTGTGGAGTTCATCGTAAAGATCAACAACCAAGTCAGTTAAGAAACTTAGTTTACC
>Ga0209645_1001605_pt1 | contig 11191 bp, 8 predicted proteins | sample ETNvirenome_6_30_FD_184070 | JGI IMG/M metagenome (GOLD analysis project Ga0209645, IMG submission 184070) | Marine viral communities from the Pacific Ocean - ETNP_6_30 (SPAdes) (version 2) | ecosystem: Environmental > Aquatic > Marine > Oceanic | place: Pacific Ocean | collected 2013-06-19
AGAAAGAAAGGTCTTATCTTAGAATCTATAGAAAAATTAATAGGGAAAGAGCAAGCTGATGCTCTGCTCTCTAGCATACCCACCGCACCCAACAAACAGTTTAATGACTTTCTGACTGGAGTAAATAGAGAGGCAAGAGCTTCTGTAGCGGAAACTATTCGTAAGGAAATACTGCCAAAATATGCACGTTTAGATGAGTCGCTTGAATTAAAAACTTCTGCGTACAAAGGTAAAGCACTTAGTAATGAGCTAACAGATATTGCCAGGCGCGGTAACTTCAAGCAGCTTTTGACTAGACTAGCACCTTCTCAGTCACCAGAAATTAAACGCGTTATACGTAAGATTAGTAGTCTCGGTCTAACTACTAAAATAGTTGTTGAAGCGATGCCTAGTGGTAAGAGTGGTTCTTACAACCCTACTACTAACACCATAACTTTAGACCCTGAAACGGGGCTTACTGAGCATGCGTTTTTACATGAAGCTGTCCATGCTGCGGTGTCTCAAGTTTTAAACAACAGAAATCACCCGTTAACAAAACAGTTTTTCGATTTCTACTCTGACTTATATACAAACATAGACGGGTTCTATGGTGGTCAGGACTTGCAAGAGTTTGCTGCCGAGCTTATCAGTAACCCTCAATTCCAGGCGTATCTTAAAGAATATAAGACTCCTAAGAGTCAAAGCATGTGGCAAAAACTAATGGATGCCATTGCCAGATTCTTCGGTTTTCGTACCCAGCAAAGTGTGTACGATAAGGGCGTTAAGTTTGTAAACGACCTGCTTGACGTGTCTCAAGACGTTAAACCTACGTTATCAGATACGCTTTTCTTGGGGACACCTGACGAGTCGTTGGAGGCACTCAACACTCTGTCAAATACAGGGCCAGACTTATCAGGCACTAAAAGAAACGCACTTGTAGGTGGATTGCAGCAGCTATTTGACAGCAATGAAAATGCCTCTATCGGTAGAAACGCTCTGCGAGCATTGCGCTTGCAAGACATGATAAAAATGTTTGGGGAGAAGATACCCCAACTGCAACCTCTACAAGATGCCATCCTAAAAAGACAAGCTGCTATAGAAAATTTTATTACCCGAGTGCAGGGCAAATACAGGGTATATGAAAAGTTGCAAAAAGAAGTGCCTGAACTGATAACCGAAATATCAGACATAGGCATGGATGCAAACTTAGGGGGATTTGATTTAGTTGGTGTAGACCCGGAGTTTGATGCTACTAAACTAAGTGCAGAGGATAAGAAAAAGTATAACGAATTAGTAAGACGTTTAAACAGGCTAGCTAAGAAAGACAAGCGTGTAGTCAATATGTACGTAGATATGCGTAAGACTTACCGCAACGCTTTTGAAAACTACAGAAAATTTGTAATAGATAACGCACAAACGGAAGAGTCAAAAGCTGAGTTAAGAAGACTGTTTGACCAGAACAAACCTTTGCCTGGTTACATACCCTCCGTGCGTTTTGGAAATTTTTTCTTAGACTATGTAGACGCTTCAGGCAAGAGAAAAGTTATTTCTTTTGAAAGCTCAGACCAGCGTAACGAGTTTGTCAAAAATGAAGGCACTAATATAACTGAAGTTAAGCCTTTTAATAAAACAGAACAGACTGTCGGAGGCCAGGATTTTCCCCCGTCTGATTTTGTTTCACGCTTAACGGCAGCAATGCCTACGCAGGAAGCTAAACGGCAAGTGCAAGACACGTTCTTATCTTTGTATCCTGACCAATCAATAATGCAAAGGATGCGAAAAAGGAAAGGCACTCCTGGTGGTTCTCCTGACATTGTGCGCGTTTACGGCGATACAATGATTAAGTGGGGGCGTAAACTTGCCAACTTAGAATATTTACCTGAAATAAATAATCAACTTAATGCCATAGCTAGTGCAGACGCTACTGGATTAGAGGCGGCGGTAAGGCAGGAAGTAGCGGGGACTAGAGCGGCGTTTATACGGAACCCAACTTATAACAGCCTTACTTCTTTCTTTACTACAGGTGCGTATAACTTATTCTTAACGGGTAATATATCTGCCGCTATAGTTAACACCAGCGCAGTGCCTTTACTTACATTACCTATGCTCAGTGGGCCTTTTGGGTTTGCACGAGCTAACGCCGCAGTGCTTAAAGCTATGGGCACCGCGAACCCGTTCCGTGGGGAAAAGTGGGAAACAAGCGCCAAATACAAGAAGGTAGCAGACTATCTGGATTTGTTTGCCCAACGTAAACATACTTTCCAAAAAGAAATACTCGAAGGCACTAGACAAAGCACACAAGATTTTGACAACCGTAGCGCCAAACTTATGGACTTAGCAAGCCGGCCTTTCTCTCTTGCTGAAGAGTATGCACGCGCTGTGACTGCTATAGCTGCTTTTGATTTAGCTATGCAGAAGCGTCCACCAGGAGCAAAGTATAAAACAGGTACTATAGAAGAGGCTGCGTTAGAATATGCTAAAGACATGGTGATGAACGTCAACACGTCAGGTATGGCAGCCGAAGGGCCAAGTTTGATGCAGCACCCTATAGGCCGCGTGATGGGTACGTTTAAAACCTTTATCTGGAATAGTGCCACTGTGACTGCTCTTGCTATGAAGCAAGCAGGGTTACTAAAACCCCTTGGTTTTGCTGCTGACCCTGATGCAGAAATACGCGCTATGGCTAGAAGGCAAGTCATAGGTATATACGGCATGAGTGCAGCGTTGGCAGGGGCTAACGGCCTGCCTTTCTTTGGTGCGGCCACCACGCTAGCTAATATGATAAATGCAGTTGTTGGGGACGATGACGAGCCATTTAACGCTAAGGAAGAGTTCAGGTTGTTTGCGGGTGATCTGGTGTATAAAGGCCCACTAAACTACGCAACTAACTTAGAAATATCTAACCGTATTGGGTTGGCTAACGGCCTTGTATTCAGAGAAGACCCATATAGCGTAGAGCAAAACGGTTACGTTATGACTGCTCTTATGCAGGCTATGGGGCCGCTTGGTAGTTATGCGTTAGGGATAGAAAGAAACGCGGGGCGTTATTTGGAGAAAGGAGAATATGGAAGATTCCTTGAGGCCATGTCTCCCAGTGCAGTGCGTAACATACTTAAAACCGGACGATTTATAGAAGAGGGCGCTCGCTCAGTAGACGGCTCACCCATTGACACAGACATAAGCACCTACAACCTATTTATGCAGTCACTAGGTTTTACCCCAGGAGATTTGTCTAATACTTACGAAATGCGTGCCGCAGCTAAAAACTTTGAGAATAAAGTGTTGGCAAGAAAGCAGCGTATAATGGATAAGTATTTCCTAGGTAAGCACCCCGACACTTTTAACCCAGAAGTGATACGCGAAGCGCAGCAAGAACTCATGGAGTTAATCCGAGACTTTCCTGGTATAGCTGATACGGATACCTTGGAGCGATCTTACAAGTCCAGGTTACGTAACTACGATGCCAAGAAAGAAACAAAAGGATTCCGATTCGATGCGAAGATAGACAACCCATTCATACTAAACTTCCCAGAAGATTAGATTCTCCATACCCGTATACCCCGCACCCCGTCTTCTATAGTTACTTTAGTAACCACTTTGTATTTAAGACGTTTAGTTTCAGCGAGTAATATCTTTTTTACTTCTGAAGCGTTTAGGCACGGGATAAAGAACGACCAACCCTTTTTAAATTTTTTCCAGTTTATCTGGTACTCCACCTTCTCTATCTGCATCGCTATCTGACTGATCCATAAGATTGTTCATTTGTAAAAATTCAGGGTGAGAGGCATCGAATATGCAACACCGCTGGGAGGGTGCAGTTATAGCCATACCTTTTGATAACCGTTTGTTATCCGACTTTATGTAAATACCACGCTGCTTTAAGTCCTTTATAAAGTCATCGTAGTTAGTTTCATCCTTGAGTAGCTCTCTTCGTAGCTGTTTCACAGGTATAAAAATCTTGTTGGTGTCTGGTTCCCACCTTACAAATATCTCACCAAACTTAGGCTCAAGCTGCGGTGCAGACGGTAACGAGGTGCGCTTATCCGCTTTGTCATTAACTATTAATACTCTGTTTAGGTTCTGGGTTATCAAGTCTCCGATAACAGATACATAGTTATCCACCGGAGCCGTGGTCTCTTTGCGAAGAGTTAGTAGTATCTCTCCAGCTTTATTGAAAATACGGGGCATATCGAAGTCTATAAGCCCTATGTTATTTGCGATCATTCCTCCAACTATGTTAGCAGCCAGAACAGCAGACCAGTTTCTTTCGCGCTGTGTTAGTTGCAATTCCTTGTCTATCTTACGTTGGACTTTCTTGATAAGAATCTTAACGTCTTCCAGATTAGCTAAAACCCACTGCATATAAGGCTCTATGGCAAGTCCGTGGTTCTCGTTTAGCTGTGTGTCAAACAACTCTCTCCCTTCTTCAACGGGTATTGCGTTTTTAGAAGCGGGAGGTACGTTCAACTCTATGATCCGCATCATCTCACCATCAGCTAAATTCTTGTACGCCATAAGCTTCTGGTAGAAAGACGAGTTAGAAGAAGTAAGCGTTATCGTGCGCCAGGTAGTGTCATTGTCTCGTATCGTATTGACATCGTTTCTACCTTTCTCTTTTCCTTTACCTTGTGAACATTCGTAAGCAAAGTCACTAAGGTCTTCTTTAGTAACATTACTAAGCTCATCTATGGTTCTTACGATATTGTTGAGCACCCCCAGGTAAGTCACACGTCCAACCACAGTGTCTTTGGGGTTACCCAGTAGGTACTCGGGGTGCCCTGCTATGCTATTAGCAGTACGCAGTACAGTGGTTTTACCGGTACCCGCAGTCCTGTGCACCAAGTTTATAATGGCACCTTTCTGCCCCGTGAATTTCAAAAGTGGTGCACCAAATCCAGATAATGCTGCAAATGCCTGAACCTCTAACCCCTCTCGGTTATAGGTGTTAAAAACCTCACTCCATTTTTCTAACGAACCCCGTGGTTGGAATCGTGATATAAAAGGTTTGGTTATCTTAGAAGGAGGTGTGTGGTATACACCCTCCACAGTAACCTCTCTATCTCCTACGACAAACTTAGTGTCGTGGTCTGCCCACCCAAATTGCGTTCTCATAACTTCCGACTTTTGTCTCTCTTGCATAAGTTGAATAGACCGAATTACATATGTATGTAATCTGTCATGGTTAATAGGAAGAGTAATCACTCCTTGTGCAGCTAAAAGCCTGATTAAATCTCGTTTTTCTAGTCGATCATTGTCTATGGAAAACTCACGTATGCCATCATTAGGCGAATGAAATACAAATACAGACACAAACTTTTCAGTGTCGTACATTTGTTTTTTCAGGTAAAACTCATGCTCGTACACTAGCTTGGCATCGTCACCAACCATTGTGTACACGCCGCCGTTCTCCCCTTGGAAGTAGCCTTCAAACCTATCGACGTGATTGTTCTTCGCACGCTTGATTATTTTTCCCAGTTCAAGAGGACGAGTTATGGTCTTCCTGTGTGCACATCCTTTGCACCCATCAGGATTGTTCTTCCTAAACTCTTCACACGAATGTGGCCCTTTGATACCCAGGACTTTACGCTCTACTGCATTGGGATCGTAATCAGGGTGGCCTTTAGATACTGCGTGCACAGCTTTGTCAGCATCGGAGCAAAACTTAGCAATGGACAGGGCGTTGAACCATCTAGGTTCTGACAAGGTAGCCCTGTTTATCAGACAGTCTTTAAGTTGCAGGCAGGGGTCTTCTCTGCCCACTATCTTAGTGAACTTATAATCCTTGTTCTGTTGTAGCTTTTCTTCCCACTCACTGCGTTCTACCGGTCTGGCAGTCTTTTTCTGGGCAGTTGCGCCAGGGTCTACTCCTAGTAAAGCACGTATATCGTCAGGTGCATGGCGTGCGGTGTTAGCCTGCACTACCTTTACTAGTCTAGGAGTATCCTGCTTATGGTTGTATGTACCTGGGACTCGCAATATACGAGCAGCATCGTACACATTAGGGTCAGCGTAGAACTCTTGTATCTTGCATATCTGCGCTAGTTTGTCCGCTATGGGTTGCCAACTTTCGGTAGGCACCTCTTCGGTAAAAGCCCAGTACACATGCAGACCATACCCAGAGCTAACGATAATCGGGTCAGGCAAATCCACCGTTTCACAAAATTCTTTCAGTGCTTTGCTGCCTTCTCCTCTTGTGGCATAGCCCTTGGGCAGTCCAGTAGAGGATTCTATTTCGGTGGCCTTTTCTCCACCACAGTCTATGTCGAGCCATATAGCTCCCAAAGACTCTACGTTTTCTACACGCCGATTACCTTTCTCTTTTAATTTACCGAGGGCAAAGTAAACATCCATCCCCGCCGCAGAGAGTTCCTGGGCTATGCTGTTTGCCTCTTCTAAGCTATCAGTAAATTTTGGTCTTAATCTACCTTTGTCTATACCGACCACATTGTAAATGCCGCCTTTCGGAACGACATGTTCTATGAGGTCAAAGTCTGTCATTGTTTGTATTCTGCTATTATCTGCTCAATTAATTCACATAATTCTTCATTAGGTTCATGCACACCCATGAACCAGTTATAGACAGTTTGGCGACTGACCCCAAGTTGAGCGGAAACTTCAATTACAGGCACATCATGTTTGATACATATGCGCCCTAGTTTCACACCCAACAAGCGGCCATCAGCCTCTTTGTTAAGCCTGTCTATACGTGTTGTATAGCCGTAGCTCATCAGTCCTCAGTGCCCCACTCTGCAATAATATCTTCAATATCATCGTCATCGTCAGCTTCAACTTCTTGCTTTTTCTTGCGTTTGACAGGCTCCTTTACTACTTCAGGCTCGTCTTCTTCCTCCACACCGTCAAACATATCTTCTTCGGTGGCAGGTTCTTTTTCTACTGCTGGAGCAGGTGCAGCAGCCCCATCAAAAACAAACCCTTCCTCTTCCTCAAACTGCTCGGCGGCAGGTGGAACGTAAGGGATGTACTTAATTACCTGTACTTGCTTCAGCCGTAACGTAACACCGTTCTGCCCCGCAAAACTGTACGGAGACAACGCAAAAACTAAATTGACAATACTACCTGTGGTCAACTTGAAGTTTGCAGGTAGAGGATTGAGCTTGGCATCAACCATAGCCGGTGGAGACATTACCTCACCACCAAGCACCCCAGACAACTTAGCTTTAGCTATTTTGTTGTCACCTTCCGCGACTATGGGGTTAGATTTGCCAAGAGATGTTTTGAATGGATTTTTAGGTTTTGCAGCCCAATCATCTTTCCTAGCATCTTTATATGCTGCGAATATAGCTTTGCCTAAGTGCGTGCTTTGTTCCGCAGTCATCTCGAAGTGTAAATCAAATGCGGCACCAGGAGCCGAAGGATCGCATGGTGCTGACCTACCTAACTTTGTGCTGAAGTGGTAAGTCTGATCCAGACGGGGGTAAATCGCTTTGACGTTCTTTATGTAATACTCATTAGCCATATAGGTTTCCTTATCTTGTTTATCAGCAGCTTCAATAAGCCGTTTTACATCTGCAAGCTCTCCCTCAATAAGAGGTCGAACTGGTTTGAAATACACTTTGTAAAAATCCTTGTAAGGAGCTAAGTATATTTCTGTAAGCACGCTACTAACGTGCTCACCGTTCCTAGCAAGATGATCTTCATATTTATATAAAGTCATCCTGTTATCTGCCTTTGAGAATAAACTTAACGCATTAAGTCTTAACTCGTAGATAGATTCTGAGTCAGTGAAGGCAACCTTTATCCTAGTAAAGTATTTGCAGGCTGCTCCACCGTGTGCGGTCTTTATACTCTGTACACAATCCAAACAACGGTTTGCTTGCTTAGTGTCTGGAGGTACTTTCTTATCAGGAAAGTCACAACCAATAGACCAACAGCTTAATCTAGTTCCCTCATAGTAGTTTCTTGATAGCGTACCGCCGTCTACTATTATTACCTGTACAGATTGCAAAGGTTCGTAAGTATCAGGGTGCAAGAAGCACCCATCCCGCATCTCAAGCTTCTTCACTTGTTGGGCGGCTTACGTACAGATATGACGTACTTACGGTTTACTTGTAGGCCAGGGGGCGCTATATCTGGGTTGGCTTCCAAAAACTCTGCCATGTTTCTGTTAGATACTCGTCTTTCTAACAGATGGAAAGCTTTGTGTTCTCCAATAAACTCGTGCATCTGATCCCAATCACTTGCCCAGTAGCTGGTGTGCACTCGTCGTGTTACGGTTCCCGCAGGCGTTCTCAAACTATCTATGTTTTGCTCTTCGCAAAGCTCTATGAACTTCTCGTTAATCTTTTCTTGCTTAGTTTTTAGTTTTTTTATTTCCTCTTCTTTACTCTTAATCGCTTCACGTAGCTTTATGTAAGCACTAGCTAGTATGTCTGGCGTCTCTTTCATTACTCCTCCTGAATCAAATGGGAGAAGTAGTTTATCAATGTTCTTTACACTGTCAAGTATTTAATTCTTGTTTGTACAAATCGACTATCTTGTGGTGATGGTCTATGTTTGACCGCAACATCTTGTATAGTCGTGTCTCAACTTCACTACCACGTATATGCACAACGGTCATTGGATTGTGTTGCCCTGGCCTATCGATACGTGCATTGGCCTGTAGGTATGTCTCTACGCTAGTAACAGGAGCGTACCATACCACTGTGTTAGCAGCGGTAAGCGTCAATCCGTGCGATGCAGCCTGGGGCTGAATAATAAGCACCCTTATCTTATCGGTCTCTTGGAAGTCCTTGATTATGGCATTGCGTTTATTAACCGAAACCTTACCGGAGATTATCTCGCACGGTATTTTATTGGTTTTCAAAAAGTCATTTAGCAATTCTATGGTATGGGTAAAAGGTACAAACACCAGGACTTTGTTCGATGCTTCTTCAATTACTTCCTTTACTACTTTCAAACGATTCTTTACGTCGAACTCTATGACTTCTTTCTCATCAGAGTACACAGCACCGCCAGATATTTGCAGCAGCTTGTTTAGGTTAGTAGCTGCATTGACGGAGGTAACCTGCTCTCCATCTGCTTCCATCATCATGCGGTCTTTCAGCAGCTTGTAGTAAGCAGCTTGTTGTTTGGTTAGTGGAGCTTCACGCTCTACATGAGTGACCGGAGGTAGATCAAGACATTTGCTCTTCTCAAACCGAATAGCAGGCTGTAACGCTTCATGCACTGTCCTGTCCGCATCTGGCTTAGGTCGCCACGTATACTGCGTTATCTTGTTCATCACTTTGTCCCTGAACTGGCCAAAATACTTAGGCACTCCATCAGGGTTGACTAGCTTGGCTAAACCAAACGCATCAACAGGTGATTGTGCTGCGGGAGTACCAGTAAGCATCCACAGCCAGGGTACGTCTGCTACTATGTCTCGCAGTGTTTTCCATCTGTTAGTCTGAGCATTCTTATAAGCGTTAGCTTCATCTATGACAACCATATCGAAGCCGCCGTTTAGAATCTCGTCCTTGACTACGGCTACACCATCAAAGTTTATAATTACGAACTCCGAGCCTGCCGCCAGTATTTTTCTACGCCTGTCGGATGTACCGTGCGCTACGGAACAACTGCGGTGCATAGCAAACTTAAATAAGTCTTCCTGCCATGCTGATTTCATAATAGACAGAGGGCATATGACTAGCACCCTATTCACAAGCCCTTGTTGCATAAGGTAATCAACTGCCCATATAACAGATGCAGTTTTACCCGTACCTTGCTCGTTGAAACAAAAGCCCTTCTTATGTAGGGTCAAAAAAGAAGAGGTCTTCTTCTGATGGTCAAAAGGTTCGTACCGCCCAGTAAACTGGTAGTCGCGTGCCATAGGAGATGGCACTTCTTTTACTTTCAATCTAGCTAGCACCTGAGATTCTTTCAAACCCCAAGGTATGGCTATCTTGTATACGCCCTTTTCTTCCTTGAGTATCTTGTAGTTCTTTACTCGTTCGGTAATCAGATGAGGACGTTTTGTCTTGAGCACGATGGCTCTATCGTTGACTACTTTCACTTCTTTTTCTTACGCTCACGCTTACTGGTTTCAGATACTAGATTACCTTTAGAGTCCCGTTTGAAGGATCGGTTCCGTGATTTACTCTCTACTCTAGTACCATCAGAGTTCTTACCGCCTTTGTCTAAGGCTTTCTTGTGGGCTACATCTTTGCCGTCACCTTTCTTAACCTTGCCTTCTTTCATCGCTTTGCGTCGAGCAGCATTACGCTTGGCACGTTTCTTCTTTTGTTCTTCGCTGCCTTGGTAATTCTCGTATTCTTTTTTGTAATTGCGTTTTTTGATTGGCATCTCTACCTCCTGTTATGTTCGCAGCTAGTAACCGGACAGAACGCACACAGTGGGCCGTCCACAGGATTCCATACGCCTTCGTTACCTGCCACTTCAATACGTTCAAGTGCTTCATCAAACACACCGATGTAAGACTTGTACAAGTCTGCGGTATGTTCTTTAGTTACAAACTCGTTACTTATTACAAAAGACAACGCAGACTTTATCTTCTTCACCTGGGGGTAGTTTATAAACACTGCACCTGCTAGCAAATCCAGTTGTTTGGTGTCTGCATACTTGGCGTTCTTGCTTGTCTTGTAATCTACTATGAAAGCTTTCTCACCGTTTAGTATAAGAAGATCAGCTATGCCCCTGTACCAAACATCGTCCCCCCAAAACTTTGTTGGTGCGAAACCCTCTTCCGTCTTAGCTACACCAAGTTTTATTTCGCAATGCTTCTCACCCGCTATGTTGTTAAAAGCATCCAGAGTGCTTTGCATAAACTGGTATTCTTTTGCCAGGGGGGTGTTGTCCCTTATATATTTTTCAGCAGCCTTATGTACTTTATTACCATACCTGGTTGCCGCACTACCTGTATCTTTAACGTCTTTCTTGACGTTAAGGTGGTAATACTTCTTAGGGCATTGCTTGAAAGTATTTACTCTACTATAAGACCAAGCTGTCATAGCTTCCCTTCTTCTATCAATGCTATTCGGTTAGCTTCCTGTGCAGCAGCTATTTCCTTTTTATTTTGCCCAGTGTACGGAACCGCCAATCGTTCTTTGATAAGGAGTTTCGTAATAAATCCTTTTCCCGTTTTGAACTCGCCCAAAAATCTTCCAAACTTTCCCTTCTCTTTTGTTGTGAGCGCATATGTTCCTCCCACGACGAGAGCTTTTTGAACGTAGGCTTTTGCGAGTAGTCCATGAGC
>Ga0209645_1001606_pt1 | contig 11187 bp, 15 predicted proteins | sample ETNvirenome_6_30_FD_184070 | JGI IMG/M metagenome (GOLD analysis project Ga0209645, IMG submission 184070) | Marine viral communities from the Pacific Ocean - ETNP_6_30 (SPAdes) (version 2) | ecosystem: Environmental > Aquatic > Marine > Oceanic | place: Pacific Ocean | collected 2013-06-19
CTGCGCCGTGAAAATCGCAGATATGAAAAGGCTCTTACTTTCTTGAAGAAGAGAATTGATGAAGTTAATCTTTTCAACGCTCGTTTGGCTGCTGCATCTGACTTGATGCGTAAAGTCTCGTTGACGAAGGGTGAGAAGGAAAGAGTTGTCGAGCATTTTGATAAGGCTCGCACTGTTGGTGAAGTAAAGAGAACACATAGAGCACTGGCTGAAGGTTACAGCGCCGCTAATCGTGGTGTTAAGAAGCAACGTGTTGCAAGACCTAATGTACAGAGTGTAATTTCGGAAGAACAGAAGCAGCAGAATGACGGTCAGTATGATCGTTTAGCTCAGCTAGCTGGTCTTTAAAATCTAAAAGGGAGATTTAGATAATGTCTAATATTGTCGAACAAATGACTTCTGAGTATAACCCTGTAAATAGGAATGCTAAGTTGTCTACTATTATGGAAAAGTGGAGTCGCACGGGCCTGTTAGGTAAGTTGGATGACAGCAAGGGAGCAGTTGTTGCTCAGTTGTTGGAAAACCAAGCCGTTGAACTTCGCAATCAAATGATTAATGAAGAAACGCAGACGGCCAATGTCGCTGGCTATAACAAGATTGCCTTCCCTCTCGTTCGTAGAGTGTTTGGTCAGTTGTTAGCTTCGGAACTTGTTGCTGTTCAGCCGATGTCGTTACCGTCTGGTCTGTTGTTCTTCTTAGACTTTAAGTATGATCGCAATAAGAGTGGTGGTACTGAGGGTGGTAGTGTTTATGGTAATCTTGATAACGGTGGTCCTAACCGTAACAAGGGTTTGGATGGTGTTGGTTCGCAGGCCGCTTCGGGTGGATTTTATAACTTCGCTGGTGTTGGTTACTCGCGTAGAAACTTTATCCTTACGAACTCTGCTCCTACCTTCTCTGGTGTTACAACGACTTCTGAGTTGTTAGGTAACGTCACAGTTTCGGGTTATGACTTTACGTTGTCTAGCTCGGGCGCTACTGATCTGAAAGCTTTGAATCAGATTCGTATTGCTTCTTCGGGTGAAGCTGAAACGGGTAACAAGGGTGAAACATTCCGTAACCTTCGTGCTATTGAGTCGTTGTCTGCTACGTCTTGGTTTGGTGTTACTGACCCAACGCTGACGGTTCTTACGGCTGCGAAGATTCAGATTTATACGAATACTTGTGGTGCTGCTAATCCTGGCGGTCCTAATGTTAAGTGGGGTGCTGATGCATCATTGACCGCTGCTGTTCTTGTCGGTCCTGCACAGACGAACGTCACTGATAATCCCGCTGATACGAATTTGGGTGATTTTGAATCGACTTCGGCTATTCCCGAAATCAACATCGCTGTTTCTAGTGTTCCTGTTATGGCTACAACGCGTAAGCTGAAAGCCACGTGGACACCCGAACTAGCACAGGATATCAATGCGTATCACGCTATTGATGCTGAAGTTGAACTCACGACCATTCTTTCGGATATTATTGCTACGGAAGTTGACCGTGAAATTCTTAGCTCGTTGTTGAGTGGTGCTGCTGTGAAGGCCGCATGGTCACGTAGTATAGGTCGTTATGTCACCGCTTCGGGTGATGTTATTAATACTGTTGCTTCTCCTGGCGGTTACTCGCAGAATGTTGGTTTTACCGGCACTCAGCAGGATTGGTATCAGACGTTAGCGGAAACGATTATTACTGTTTCCAATGAAATCCACAAGCGCAACTTGAGAAGCGGTGCCAACTGGCTCGTTACTTCTCCCGATATTGCTACGATTATTGAAGCTATCGCATATTTCAAACCGAATGCGACATTTGATCCTACAGAGGTTCAGTATTCGCTCGGTGTTGAAAAGATTGGTACTCTCACCAATAGATTTACGGTCTACAAAGATCCGTATTTCCCCGTTGATAAGATTCTTGTGGGTTACAAAGGCGCAGGGTTCTTAGACTCTGGTTTTGTTTACGCACCTTATGTGCCTCTGGTGTTTACACCTACCATTTTTGAGCCGAACGATTTCACGCCTCGTAAGGGTGCGATGACTCGTTACGCTTCTCAGATGGTTCGCCCCGAATATTACGGTAAGATTAGCGTTGTTGATCTTAATGTGATTGGCGCTCCAGCATCTAACTAAGAGAGAAGATTAGAGCGGAGTCAATAGGATATTTCCTATTATACAACAAAAGGGTAGTGGCCTTCGGGTCGCTGCCCTTTTTTATTTGGAGAGAAAGTATGCCTTCTACCGCAAAAACTGCAGAACGATATCATTCGTTAGCTAATAAGAGAATAACACCAAAATGTTTATTCCCTTTAGATCAATGGGTTCCTCGTAAAATATTTCCCGATTTTAGATTTCATTGGAATGCCATATGGACACATAGATTAGCGTTAGAAGTGGCATGTCAAATGGATGAACTTGGTAACTATGGTAACTATCTTAACGAGTTGATCAGCTACCATGATGCATATAAACAATTATACTCCACGATGCCTTTGTGTTCTAATAAAAGTATTTCTCACTATGTTGGCATATGTGCATTAGATGCACTCCTTTATGGTGGTAGTGGTAATGAAGAGTATTTGATCGCCTTGGATGAAGCCTTTAGTAGAACAGTAAAGGATGGTGCTTTTACAGAGGGGGGTCATTATTCAAAATATGTTACTGATTGCTTTGATCGCGGATTTGAATTGTTTGATAAAACATATAGTAGTCATCATAATGTTGTGTTAAGAGACACTTGGAATCATATTGTAAACAATCTCAACAAGGTTAAAAGATGGCAACAATTAATTTCTGATAGTGATGGAGTTATGGCTGTTATTGGTGATGGTTGGTATGAGAAAGTAATACCTACAAATGAAGAAGGTTATTTTTATTATGAAGATATGACTATACAAAGACAAGATGATTGGGTTGTTGTAAAAAATCATCGTCAAAGCCCATTTTCACTTCATCAGCACCCACACGGTGATGAAATATTAATCGCTCATAAAAATGATTGGTTGATTAGAGGGAGTGGTATGCCATCATATAAAAAAGTGATGGCTAAACCTTGGAAGTGGCGTTCACCTAACAATCATTTTTTTACTGAGAGCGTTTGGGATTGGTGGGTTATTTGGAGGCAGAGGGTTTGTTGGTCAAGAGACAAATCAAATAGTAGAGTTGTTGATATAAAAGGTGACACTTTAGTTATACATGACATAGGTAAAAAGGTCATTAGGATGCCGGGTAAAAGAGATGGTGTTAAAAATGGAAAATTACTTACATGGAAACATGGAAAGTTTACATTTGTTGTAGAAGGTATTAATATAAAATTACTAGGGTCTACTAAAGCATATGCCGCTACTACTTATGGAAATGAAGAATCAATACCGGTAATAAGAATTAGTGGGGAAAACATTAAAACAAGGATAATTGTGAATGATAAACAAACAGTTGAAGGTTGATGAATATTTTGACGATCCCGTAAACACAACCATGATTAACGAGAGATGTATTGAACTAGCTCTTGGTATCCGTTATATGGAAAAGGTAGGGCATGATAATCTTACCGAAGTAGGAGCAGTTATGCCGCATTATGGTTATGCAGAACACAAGGTTATTGATTTGTTTTCGGAGGATTGCCCATCAGGCGTAATTGAAAACATAGATGCAGAAACCTGTGATTTTACTGGTCAAGATGTTTTGTGTCTTTCAACCATTGAGCACATCGGTAAAGAAGATTATGACAACCCCGATATTGATCCAGAAAAAGCAATACGTATTTTAGATAAGATTACAAGTGAGTCAAAATCTTTCATGGTTACATGGGGCACACGATATCATAATGAGTTGGATACCTATGTAAAAAATAACCTTGACAAGTATGATTGGTTTGGTTATATTAAGAGAGAAGAAAAATTGTGGGAATATACGGGCACTGATATGGCAGTATGGGAGCGAGAATTTGATAAACCATACCGATACGCAAACGGAAATATCTTTCTATTACCAAAGGTGGCCGCCTAAACCCAATAAAAACAACCACTTATATTTCTAAAAAAGCCTTGACAAAACCTCTGAAGTTTCTTATATTATAGTGTAAGAAATTTTAGAGGTTTTTTATGTCAATTTTACTGTTTTGAGTTTTACTTAGGAGAGTGATGAAAAATCCTTTTGATGATTATCCGAAATGGATGGTAGTAGTTTTTGTTATCACTATGTCGTTTTATGTTCTTTTTTTATTACCTCAAATTATAGTAAAAATATTTCTATGAAAATAGTATCTAATATAGATCAATACCCCGAACTAAAGATAGATGAGCAACATCTTAAGAGTTGTATACGTAAACATTATTCTAGCATTAGCGCTCCTATTTTTATTTACGTAGATAAAAAGTTACACTTGGCTCATGGGTTGCATAGATGTGCTGACTATAGAGGGTATATAAGATTGCCGTCTATAGTCAGCGAAAATATAATGCCTGACATTAAAAAGAACAAAGGTCACTTTCATAAAATTAGTTTGTCATATCATTATATGTTACGTGCAAAGAACAATAAAAAAGATTGTAAAGATTGGTTGATACCAAGGGGTTTTGATTATTATTATTCTTATTTAATGTTTTTAATTTCACATGAGTTACAACACGCATATCAAACTGAAAAGGGTATACAATATAAGAAGAAGGATTGGGAGCAATATGCAGATCGTATTTATGATCACACACCAACAGAATATGATGCAGAGATAGCGGCAATCATAAAGGGTTCTAAACTAATAAGGAGTTATTGTGATGATTGAAAAAGGTGAATTAAACTCAACCGCGAAAAATTTTCATTCGGAAGCAAAGTTTTTGGATGATAAAAAACAACCTAAGTTTTTGGCAAACTTAGAAGGTTTGACTATTACGAATAAGGTTTCTAAAGCTAATCCTTTTAAAAAACTATTATCCACAGTAAACTTTTCTAAAGATCATGGTTCAGCAGGGCCACGGATGCAAGGCTTAGCTAATAACACCAAAGATAAAAGCACTAAAACTGAAATTGAAATAATGTATGAAGAAATACGACATGAGAACTCTAATATTACTGTCGATGAGTTAGAAGAGATTTTTGCAGAACAAGATGGAAAGTGTTATTGGTCTGGTATGCCTCTTTTACCTCACACTAACGGCACTACTGGATACGCTTTGAGTATGAGTCCTGATAGATTAGATAATAGCGGAAAGATTTGGGGTGACTATACCAAAACCAATATTGTTATCACTACTCAATTTGCTAATAGAGGTCGTGTCGATGTAAACCCCGAAGATATAGCTTGGCAGTGCCGTCAAATGGGATGGGAGCCGATGTGGTTTAATGATCCAAGGCGTGATTATTATTTATCACAAGTAAAGCAAGACCCATCTCTGTTAAAAACTGCTAGAAAAAAGACAACTAAGGAGAATGGGAGTAAGTAATTTGAATTTAAACAAAATGTATATTGGCGACTCTATAGAACTATGTAAAAAAATACCCGATAACTATGTAAATCTATTAGTCACATCGCCACCATATGCCGATATAAAATCATACGGTGATGCTGTTAATGTTTTTCACCCCGATCAGTATGTTGATTGGGTGATGCCATTATTTCAAGAGGCATCTCGTTTTTTATGTAATGATGGTTCGTTAATTTTCAATATTAACGATAAGGTGATGAATGGTAAACGACATACTTATGTTTTTGAGTTGGTTTATAGAGTGGTTAAAGAAACAAACCTTTATTTGCATGACCGTTATATATGGGGTAAAAAGAATGGAATGCCTTCTGGTTCAGAGCCTCGTAGATTAGACGATAGGATAGAGTGGATATTCCATTTTGTTCCTAAAGTTTTTGGGTCTAATGGGAAGGAACTAAAAAAGCCTAACAAGTTTAAAGCCAATCTTAAAGGGTTAAGAGAACCTCATGTGCCTATAACTTTGGTAAGAAACAAGAAACCATCTAGTGGCAATAAGATCACAAATTCCGATGGCACTGCTCAATACGAAAGAAAAATAAAACTTCCAAACCCCGATGGTAGAATACCCACTACTGTTTTTGGGTTTAACAACGCTGCTTGTCTTCCAAAAGATTCTGCATCTGTAAGACACCCGGCACCTTTTCACCCCGAAATACCAGAATGGTTTATTGATTGGTTGACCGATGAAGGGGATGTAGTTTTAGATCCTTTTATGGGTAGTGGGTCAACAGCTTTGGCATCTCAAACCCTTAATAGAAATTGGATAGGATTTGATTTAAACGAAACATATAAAGAACTAACAGAACAACGGTTAAACGAAACTTATAACTCTCATGTGCAAAAAAGAAATGAGAATGGAAATCTTACAAACAGATATACTTTATAAATTAAGGAGCTATTGTGAACGATAGATTTATTAATGAAGTTACTTGTGGTGATTCAGAGCAATTGATACAAGACTTGGATGACAACTCTATTGATTTGCTTATTACTTCGCCACCCTACAATGTTGATTTAGGGTATAATAAAAAACACAAAAACCCATATGATCTTTATCAAGATAATAAAGAGCACGGTGATTATATTGCGTGGTTGAAAAGAATCTTTGGTAATGTAAAGTCAAAGATGGTAAGTGGTGGCCGAGTGTGTATCAATATAGGTGATGGAAAGAATGGTTCAGTGCCTACCCATTCTGATATCATTCAATTTATGACGCACGATCTAAACTATCTGCTAATGACTACTATTATATGGGAGAAGAATCAGATAGGCAATAGAACTTCATGGGGTAGTTTTCAATCACCTAGTTGCCCATCTTTTCCTAGCCCCTTTGAATATATCTTAGTGTTTGCAAAAGACACTAAAAAGAAGGTTGGTGACAAGGATAATATTACGGTAGGTAAAGATGAATTTATAAAGAACTCATTAGGGATGTGGACGTTTGCACCCGAAACCCGTCAGAAGAAGATGGGCCTCAATGCTATGTTCCCTGTAGAGCTGCCTAAACGGTTGATTCAGATGCTTAGTTATAAAGATGATGTAGTATTTGATCCTTTCAGTGGATTAGGTACAACGTGTGTTACAGCTAAATATTTGGGTAGACAGTATATTGGGTTTGAGTTGTCTGTTGATTATTGTAAACGATCCCGAACTCGTATTAAGAATGGAGACAAGCGATTAGTATGAGTCCAAGAAAAAAGAAGGAATCTACACTTCGTTCACGCACACAAGATAAGTTAGATAAATCTTTAAAGGAAGCTGCTACTGGAAAAAAAAGTAAACCAAAACCCCAACCCAAAGTAAAAAGTGGTTTAGGGAGAAACCCCGAATCAGATGAACACCTTTTACAAAAATTGGAGAGTAAATATAAAAGGTTAAAAGAAAATAAGAAACCTACTGTATTGTTAACCATAAGTGAGTTTGATTTTCTATTGGAGCTTGCACGCGAATGAGTAATCTACCTTGGTATCCCACAGAGTATAGTACAAAACCTGGCATTAAAAAACTAAATGGTGAGAATCATTTTATCGTTGATAGTTTACTACCCTCTTATTTAGATGAAAAGAGAGCTGCTAGATCAGAGGCAATAGAAAAGTATTATTTGGAAAAGCCTATAGATACAGACCGTGGGTTCATAGACATTCAATTAGCTAACCAAAAAAGCATAATGTCAGTTGCGTGTTTTTGGATGGCTGAACAATTGTCTAAAGAATATGATCACATTACACTTAGGAGCGAGGATGATTATTATGTTTTAGATAATGATTTGATCAATGAATCAGTATATGTAAACGATAAATTTGAAGTTATTCAAACTATAAAAAGCCCATTGTGCGCTTGTAGTAAAAAATGTCTTAGTTGTGACTATCCTAAACCCAACTATATCAACCTGTTCGATGCTCTTTGTTCACAGATACAGGAAGATGTATGTATCATGCAAAACGATCAGTTGGTTGCCTCTCATGTTTGTTTACCGTCTTGGTGGTCGCCTGCAGAAAAGATAGGTAAAAGTATGGCAGAGATTCATTCAGATGTTCCCAACATGAACGACACCAACTACCAAGCTATATGGGGTGCATGTTTAAATAAAGGCCCGTTTATACGATTTAATTGGGGTCTTACGGATACTATGGTGCTTAACCAACATTCTGATAAAGGTATAGGAAAAGATTTTGATAATGATAATCTATACTTAAGAGTAGAGCGACAAGTTCTACATGGTTTTCCTCCAACTCAAAGCATAATTTTTTTGATTCGCACTTTTGTTACTGACGTTAAAACACTAACAGTAGAACAAAGGTTAACACTAGTTAAGGCTATTGAGAATATGACCGAAGAAGAATTAGAATATAAAGGCTTGACAAAACACAGAGATAGAGTTATATTATCATGTGTGAATTAATCATATCGTTTATATTATTTATATGGTTGTTTAAATTATATATGTTCATTATTAATATATGCGATGATAAAATAGGGTTACGTAAATATCCTTAATAAAGGTTTCTAAAATGAATCGTCTTAAGAAGGTGTGGTATTCCATTGTTGCTCGTGAATTGATAAGTGACTATCTTGGCTTTATTCAGGCATCTAAGATGTATGAAGATAGTTTATCAGAAGAGATTGATGAGTTAGAAAAAGAAATTGAAAAATATCGTAAAGAGATTTGGGAATACAAACGCCACCCTAGGGGTTTGGGAAATGGGATATGGTTTGTTGGTGATAATATAATTGCTAACATACGTGGGGAGTTCAAAGATTATTATCATACATGGATGAGAGTTCGTCAAGGTGAGTTGGAGTTTGAAAACGAAAGAAAGAGTAGAGATTAAAGTCGTAATGGGAGCGTAGCTCAGCGGATAGAGCAATTGCCTTCTAAGCAATCGGTCGCAGGTTCGATCCCTGCCGCTCTCACCATAATCGTGTTCCGGTGTAGCTCAGTTGGCAGAGCGGGTGACTGTTAATCACTTGGTCGTTGGTTCAAATCCAACCACCGGAGCCAAATAAAGAAAGGATAACAATGGGTAAAGGAAAGGTCAGTAAAAACAATGTGACAGGTCTAACAAAGAAGAGATATCTTGGTGAAGACATTGTTGTTCCTACGTTATATGATGGTACTGCAGTGAGGAAAGGTTCTTACATGACAGGTATGGTAAATGGTAAATTAGTCGTTGATGAAAATGGTGACCCACAGCATTTGAAGACTATCGGAATCGTAAAGTAAGGAGGCAACGGTTGACCAAACAAGAACGTAACAAAATGATAGAGGAAAATATGTGGGTCGTTGATCATGTGATAAAAGATTATAAACATCTGATGCAGTATAACGATCTAAAAAGTGCCGGTCTTTATGGGCTTATCAGAGGTATTGATAAATACAGAGAGGGTAAAGGTGCAAAACCATCTACATATGCTCGTCATTGGGTAAAAGCAGAAGTGTTAAGTACTCTTTATGAAAATCGTAATGTACATATTCCGTGGAACAAAATAAACGACTACATAAAGGATGTAAAGGAAGAGGATATATATGCTAACCTTAGTGGCAGTTCTCGCGCTATATCTCATCGTAGAAGGTCTACTAAAAAACATAGAGATATGTTACCTCAATTTGAAATAAGTTTAGATAGACAGGAACAGAGGGGTGATCCCGATGCAAAAGAGGGGCAGAGTGATAGTATAGAACTACAATCTTCCCTAAGCTCTGTTGATCTGCATATAAAAGAAAATCAAGAGTTAAAAGATCACATTAATTTTGCACTAAATAATTCTACTTTAACTGAAATAGAATTGGTGGCTATAAAATATAGATTTGGATTAGAGGGTGATGAACCTAAAACTTTATCAGAGATAAGTGCGTTAACTGGATATACTGCTATGGGTATACAAAAAGCCGAAAAACGTGCTTTAAATAAATTAAAAAAAGATAAACTATTTAAGGAACTAGTTACGTGACATTTGATAGAAAGTTAGGTGGTATTGCACCAAAGGTTTTTAAAAGAGATAAGTCAACTGATTATATACAAGAAGAATATTATTGTGAGTTATGTGGCAAAATAAGTAAAGAAGAAACTGTGTTAGATAAAAAAACAAATCAATTTTTATGTGAAGGTTGCCGCAAAGAATATGAAAGAAAAAAATGATGGTAAAAGATATTGAAGGTATAAAAACATCAAGTCGATCCTTTACTGCTGCTTTTGCCATTGATGCTCATGCCGAAGCTAATAGTTGGATTAATGATAAAAATTTTTCAGAAGTAAGCAGAGAAGAAACCGGAGCGGGTGCTGCAGGAACAAAAGTAACGGTTAATTATAAGCCACGACCTTGGGATCAAGATGTTTTACAGTTATTTATGAGTGGAAAGATAAAAACAGGTGGTTTGTTAGATATCTACAAAAATACTGAAATAATTAAAAAAAGTTGTGATAAAAATTGGGTTACATTGCCTGAATATAATCAATATCAGCTTACACGCCATCTCGGCGGTCATCGTTATATAGAGTGTGTTTATGAAGATCTTTTTAAAACTTATAAAGAAAAACAAGGTCACCTTTTAGAGATAGGAATAGATCAAGGAACTAGTTTGTTACTATGGTATTTGTATTTTTCTAAAATGAAAATACACGGCATAGATATTGAAGATAAAACATATGGTAGCCCAAAAGAAATTACAATAGAACAGTTTGATACTACAAATTTATCACCCCCTTTAAAGGAGTATATAGAAAGCAATTTAAAAAAATTTGATATTATTATTGATGATGGGGATCATAGATGGAAAAGTCAGCTTCAAACTGCTATTAATTTATTCCCTACTCTGAAAGATGATGGGGTTTATATCATAGAAGATATAGAATATCCAACAGAGCTTGAACATGCTCTTGTTGATGAATTGAACCCTCACATTAAAATTCACGACAATAGAGGTATTGGTAATTTAAATAATGAAGTTATTTTTGAAATAAAGAAAGGTAAAAGTAAATGAGAAAAATTGTAGATATTATTGCGTTGGAACGAGAACTACAGAACAGAATTGAGGTTCTAAATAGTGACAATGTTTTTCTAAATACAAATGGTGCAACGAATAAGATCAATGCATTAGTTGAGAGGTTACAAGTTGTGACATTCATTAAGAAGAACTTTGAGGTAATTGAATGGTTGATGGGTAATGACAATATTAGCAGAAAGCGTTTACTTAATCAAGACGAGGCATGATGTCAGAAGGAATGTAT
>Ga0209645_1001608_pt1 | contig 11167 bp, 3 predicted proteins | sample ETNvirenome_6_30_FD_184070 | JGI IMG/M metagenome (GOLD analysis project Ga0209645, IMG submission 184070) | Marine viral communities from the Pacific Ocean - ETNP_6_30 (SPAdes) (version 2) | ecosystem: Environmental > Aquatic > Marine > Oceanic | place: Pacific Ocean | collected 2013-06-19
GTATTGGGACATCAGCAGACGATGAATTTGATCAGTACATCTTTCATAACTACTTCGCTGCAGGCGGATACGGTAAACTGTACGGGCTGGGCGGTGGTCAGAGATATGGGGACTACAGAATAAACTTGGATCAAAACAGGATTGAGATAGACACAGACAAGGGCATCTCAGAGGTTGTTCTTGAGTATGTTGCAGATGAGGCCACGGCTACGAACCCATCCATTCATATCTATGCAACCGAGGCGCTTCGATCCTATGTGTATTACAAAATCATTGAGAGAAGATCTAACGTCCCCATGGGGGAAAAGCAGAGAGCAAGAAAGGAGTATTACAACAACCTAAGGCTAGCCAAGGCTAGACTTTCCAACTTCACGAAAGAAGAAGCCCTTAGAATTATTAGAAAGAACTTTAAGCAGTCACCAAAGCTATGATTCAAAAGCTTATTCCCAGACTCCTCAACATGGAGGCTGATGAGACTTTGGTCAGACCAAATGAGTTCTCGGATGCCGTAAATGTAAAAGTTGATGGTGACGTCGGCGTAGATGCTGGCGTCATTAAATACGCTGACGGAAATGTAATTATAGAATTCGAGGGGACACTTGTGTCAAACGCTATAGAAAGAGTTGTGGGTGTTTGCGAAGACGAGGCGACTGATACAATTTATGTTTTTGCTTCGGGCCTTGGTCAGGATTCTATTTACTTGGTTGAGCCATCGGGAAGCTCATACACGTTCAAGCTTCTTGTAAGATCTAACTCATTGGACTTAGATCCAGACAACTTTACTGCTGCGAACATAATAAGGGTTTATGAAAAACAAATAGGTTCTGTTGGTCTTGATGGATTAACTGGAACCACGTTTGTTGATGGTCAACAAATTACAGATTTCGCTGACGAAACTGTCATTGAAGATGTAGACGATGCTACTGAGTTTGGTAGCTCCTTGTTTAGCATCATTCCTCAGTTTAATACTCCGTCAGAAATTTTTATTACTCAAGAGCAGCTTGCTGGATCCGCACCGTTCACAATCCCCAGTCAGTTTCTTAATGTTTTTAATCAGGGAAATGCCCAAGGGACGATTACGGTAAACTATCAGGTTACAAACACCAATGAATCTTACGGTGAACTTGAAACCATTGTTCTTCCCTCTTTTGCTGACAATGTCGTTGGATTTTTTGCAGGTCAACAGCGAACTGTTACGCTAGAGGTAGCCTCAGGAGGCTTTGCTGCTGAAGATGGGGATATAATTGATTTTTACATTAACATTGTGGGGTCTGACGGGCAGGTCTTTGAATATGACTGGAGCTCAACTGTTGTTTACGTTCAGGCTCTTGCGTCCGACCCAATTTTTACTCCATCTGACTTAGGGCACGGAGATCTTGGATCAGTCACTGAGGGTGTCCCGATTTCAGTTACAAAAACATACTCGATATCAAATCCATTAATTCCAAGCATCGGAGACGACGAGCAACAGCTTCCCTATGAGGTTAAGGTTTTTCTTTCAGAAAACAGTACAGGGGGAGATTCAAACTCGGCTTATATGTCAGGGGATTACTCCTACCTTAGTAGTGAACAAGATGACGGCAGCGTCATTGTTGTCGACGGAGGTTCTACTACTCCGCTGAATGGAACGATAAACCCTGGAGAGACTCTTGAGTTTCAGCTTAATATATCCGTTCCATCTACTGCGCTGGCTGGTGTTGCTAATTGGGTAATAACAGTTGAGTTCATAGCAGTCGGGGGTGTTTTGCCCCCTTCCATTGAAATTCTTGCTGGAAGCACATTTGTTGGAGAGACGCAAACCATTACTATAGTTCCACAGCTTGAGGACCCAGAGATTCTTCCAGCTGTTGTGGGGTTCGGCGGAAATGGCTTTGCGTCGGTGAGTGGAGGTATTACTCTAGAGGGAATTGACACGCAAGGTTTTTTCAACGGATCGACCATTGATGAATTGGCTTATGAGTTTGTAGAAAACAATCCTCAGTTTAGTGGTACGTGGACGCTTGCGCTAGAGCCCACCATGCTTGCCGACAACACAGGTTGGTTTGCCCAGCATGGAGGAAGCTTAATTAAACTTAGCAACTCACCCATTCCAGGGGCAAACACCACACTTGGAACTCCTCTTTCTTCAGCCACATGGGATTGCAATGCAGGAGACACATCAGTGATTTTGGCTCAAGCAAGCACCAACCTTTTGGGCTTTGATGCGATAACAGACTTACAGGAATTTATCTATCAAGTTCCAGTTGTTGCCCAGTATTCCCTTAGGTGGTATGTACTTGAAACAAATGCCACGGTTTTAGAGGAAACAGTTAGCGTTATAATAGAAGAGATTCCAGATAGCGCAAGTATAGAGGTCGCTGTTGTGCAGGCCTCAACCGTCAATTCGGAGCCGCAGTTTTCAAGTTATGGTTCGGAAGGAATACAGCCCGTGCTCATATCCACCGACGCGTATCCGTTTACGGGTGGAGCAGATCTAGGATATAGTGTTGTTCTTAGGATAAGAAACAATGGTGATGTAGATCTTGAAATGCCACAGGTTAGATTGAGTAACACTAGAATGGAAAATCCAAATGGATTTTCGTACATCCAAAGTCAGGCTTCCAGCACGTACTTAGGAAATTCGTCTTTTAATGGGGACTACACAAACAACAATGTGGCTTGGACTGGATTTGGCTCAAATATCGCTGGATCAATAGCGGGCGACAACGGTATATCCTCGGGGTATAGTGACATTGGGGGAGGCAACAGCACCCCCCTCGCTTTTGGTTGGCACCCGCTTTGCTATGGCGTAATGAAGGGTAGCTTCACTGATGGAAGAGATGCCACGCTGTATAGATACTATTATCAAGAAAATGCTGGGAGTGGAACGGCTGGCGGATGGGGGAGCTCCACCGCATCCACTACTGGGGGTCCAAGATCTATTGCCGCAATGAGAGAAAACAATCCGTATTGGACCCAATCATCCGACCCGTACACCTCCGATCCCTTTACATTCAAGATGTTTGAAATCAATTATTGGAACAGAGAAAATCAATTTCCAGCAACATCTGCGGCGGAAAATTACTCTTGTAACTTAAAGTTTCCGATATCGAATTTTACAGCTTTTGGGCAAAGCTATGCGGTAAACGATGTAAACGCCTCAAACGTTCTTGCTTCGGGCGAGGAGGTCAAAATCGTTTTTTACCCATACGGAGACGGTAGCAGCAACCTAACCGCTTTCGTAGAGGTAATTCCACCCTCTGGAAGCAAGCAGCAAATTGAAAATAGAAAGTATAGATACAAGCTTCAGTCTAGCCTGGTTGGTTCTTCTCCAGTAGCAAGGGGGTACACATCGGGGGGGTCCACTTCAAGTGGCGGTGAGGTTGCAGAAGGAGAGACTACGCAAGATCCGATTACACCACAGCCCGAAAGAGTCGATCCCTCAAAAATAATCAACCCGAAAAGGGTCACTATTTCAGACAAGTCAACACCCAGTGCCATTAAAAAGGCTAAATTCAAAAAGTACAAGTAATGTCTTTTCAACAAGGAAACTCAAGGCCAATTTTGGCTTACGTGAACGGCAAGGGTGAGCCAAAAAAAATTGACGTAAACAGATGTATTGATGAGCTTACGGATGGTGACTTGGACTCTATGTACTTAAATCAGCGAGACATCCATGACTTCATTCATGCCGCCCCTAGAGTCCCGATGGCTCCAATTACGTTTCAGTTTATTTTTGATCCCAATGAATTTGAAAGCAACTTTGTCAATAGACAACCACTTCAGTTTTGCTATCAAAACGTGTATAAGGATGGCTCTAAAAGCGCTATATCCCCGTACTCTGACATCGCTATACCTGATGCAATTTTATCTCTAGGAGGGGCATCTCTGGCTGCCAAATCCGTAGAAAACGTTTGTCAGCTTGAAATACCTGCTCAAGGGCCAGAGGTCAGGTTTTTGAACTTGATATTTAGAGAGGGAAATGATGGTGTCCCATTTTTGTTCGACAAGGTTGAAAACAGCTCGACTCAAGAAAACCTTAACTTTAATTACATTGGCAGCTCATCAATCCTTGGCTTTTACAAATTCAAAAACGACAAGACGGGAATTGTTCTAAACGAAATTGACAGGTTCAAAACGTTTGACAATGTTCCCAGAGACGTCCACGCGCAAGAATTGATCGACGACAGAGTAGTTTACGCAAACTACAAAGAAGGCTACCCCAACATAAATGTTAACGTGGCTACAGAGGTCATTCTAAATGACTCTCCACCTCCTGGCTACAGCTTTGACATGGACGCAATTCCCTATCTGTTTAGGGAGAAAAAAGATTTTGCAGCGTTTTCAACGAGCACAACAACGACTCTTGACACCCTCGTTACCAATAGCGGATTTGTGCTTGACATGGGCCTAGTCCCAGATGTTGTTCTTCCAGGTCAGTACAAGATTACAATCAACATAATACCGACTCAGAACTACCACTGTTACGTAGGGGCTGGTGATAGATCGTACACCCCCGAAAACATACCTGTTACTTGGCCAGGAGGAAATGCAAGCGGGCAGCCTAATTACAACGATCAGGAAGCGGTAGTGGGGCATGAATCATCGCAAACCACACTTGGCACTTACGGTAGCCCTCAAACAGGATTTTTGTCACCATCTATGTTTACTCAGGCGCCCAGCGCGTCTTCAGCGAGGTTTAACACGGGCACATTTGGTGGAGCCCCAGCTGGCGGCGCAAGATGGCTTGGTGAGGAGGAGGACAATCAAGAGGGATGTGGAAGCTCTGCAGTAAACCCCGTTATATTTAAGGGTGAGCCAATTACGATTGTGATTCAGCTTCAGGTTGATTCAGAGTGTGCTAAATCCGTTTTTGAAGAAACAGTAGCCCATGTAATTTACGGACTTCCGTTTGATTCATCCCCCCTAGTAACAAACAATTTTGGATCCGTTCTTCAGCCTAGCAGTCAAACTCAAGCTCACTTTTATGAAGCTCAAGTAGACTTAGGGCTTTCAAACAAAGATAGTTTTGACCACGAGACCAGCGAACGTTCCGACTTAATTTTTAAGTGGAAAAGAGGGGGCTGGATGATTGTAAACAAAGCCAAGCTGAGGTTTTTCTTTGAAACTGGATCTAACTGTAAGGGTGTTACAGGATCTCAGGCCACCCTAAAAACAAGCGAAGGAGACAAAAGCGGATACGCATTTAAGATGTGTTTGGCTCATGCTGTCGATGCTGAAATTTTAACGTGCATACCTCAGCCCGCCCCTGGCCATGGTTCTTTTGTAAATCCCCTTGACATAGAAGGCGACGGATACCTGCCATCTCTGGAAGATCAGCCTTCGATTTCGGGTGGGCAGGTTGGCGCCGCTAACGCTGAAGCAGTAAGAAGAGGGATACTTGGCGGCAAGTCTAGGTACGACATAATGGACGACGGAAGTGGATCATACGTTTGTGTATGGCCAGACCAAATAAACAACTTTGCCCCAGGAGTTACTTCTGGACCTAAGTACGGCCCCTCCATGAGGGGGGTAGCCGCAACAGAGCCTATTGGTCAGGGATATGTAATCTACTCCTCCTCTGGCCCTTATTCAAGGCCCCCTGTGGGTGGCGATGGTATACAAAACCCAGCGTGGTTTCCAGCACCCATAGGCAGGTGGAGTGTGTTTACATCTCTTAAAAATCTGTATACAGACGCAGACTGGGCAAACAGCGCACAAGGACTGTTGTCTCCTGGATATGAAATTCAAGCGTCAAGAGATGTTTTTCCAAACACAAACAATGAAGATCAGTCCACGCTTTTGGTCACGGGAAATCCAGGTCGCTTTGGCGGTCCTGGGAATGCCACTGGGTTTTATAACTGCGTTGGAGAGGTAGAAAACCACGCAAGCTTTGTGAGCGGGGGTCAAAATTACTGCCTCTTGGCGCTCAACAAAGGCTACTCTCTTCCTGGGGGGTCAACGATTGATGATTTGGTTGCGACCGAGGTCAACAAGATTTCTTTGGTTGACGGTGATTCTGGGCCTGGAGGGATGGGTGGATACGCTTACAAAATTTTTCAAGAAGACGGTATAGCTTGGGACTATGGGGGGAGTACCCAGTCTTACACAGGCGCCTTGATGAATGGAGTAAAGTCATCCAACAGCAGGGGATCGTGGACTAACTTGGACCTTATAGGAGGAATTAACGGAATGCCTCATGTTCAGGGCTGTAGTGTTGTTTTCAACAAAATTACCCAGTCCGACTCTCAAGCGTTTCTTCAAAACATAGCTCCTTCAACCTTCAATTCTGTACCGACAGTAGGCGGATTTGTGCAAAAAACTTTTGCAAGGGCAAAAATACCAGGGTTTCAACGTATCGAGTACCCAACCGAAGCCGCTTCGTTTGGGCTAAACTCATACAGCTTTACTGACGACTTTATTCCGTTTGCACCTAGCGTCGCTCAGGCGGCAGAAACATCCAAAGTCTTTTGGGATGTAATTTTTCCATCAGCTAGCAATTACAATCCCGAATCCGCAGGCAACTTTCATGTCAGGGAGGAAAGAGAGGTTCTTGAGCCAGCTCCTATAAGTTCTGGTGGCTCATTTAGGACCCCGTTTACAAACGTTGCTACAAGTATTGGAACAATCGGAACTTCAAGCTTTAAGACTGGAACCACTCACGACTTTGGCTTGGTTTACTACGACGAAAAGGGAAGACACGGGGCTGTACAACCGATTGATGCGGTTTATGTTCCTGGATACTCTCAACAAGAAAGACCTTCTGGAAAACTTGGAAGTGTAAAAGTTAAGTTTACAATACTTTCGGCACCGCCTGAATGGGCAAAGTCTTACAGAATTGTTTACGCTGGGAACAACTCAATAAGAGAGTTTATTCAGTACTCCACTTATGACGCATATCTTAGGAACGAGGCCTACGACCCAGACGACCCGCAAGTTTTTGGTGCAGACACTGGCGAACAAGCCAGAATATACGTTCCTCTAAACTACCTTCAGGCTTCAGATATCTCCTATGCTGAGTCTTATGGAGCTATAAGTCAGGACGATGGCACAAAGGAGCTTTACAGATTTGCTCCTGGAGATGTTTTAACGATTTTGTATTACAGCTCAGAATCTGGGTCAACGATTGCTGTGCCCAGGCCATACAGGTTTAGAATCCTTTCTAAAGAAATTTATGACATTGATCAAAGCCCACACCCCCTCTTCCCAGACGGCGGAGAGCCTGCGGAGTTTATAAATAGAAGCGGAGAATTTCTTGTGCTTGAGGATAACCCTCTTGCAAATGGATTTTCGGTCGCAGACATTGCAGGAAACACTGACAAGTGGAAGAACAGGGTGATATTTGAAATCTCTAGGCCAAGAGGTGAGCTTAACGACGAAGTTAGACCTTACTACGAAACAAACTACGGAGGTCAAATACTGCCCAATGGGGATCACCAATACAACCCTATTGAGGTCGCAAAGGGAGATGTTTTTTACAGACAGGTTCCTGTACACGTAAATCAAAGGGTTGGGGGTCAGTTTGCTCCAAACATTTTTGGTCCAGCTGACAATCCAACAAGGTTTTTTGCATCCTTTTTGCCGTACTTTCTTGAAACAGAGGGAATTACGGATTTGTACAAATCGAACGCCAGGTCTTTTGGAAGGACTCATTTTATAGACTCAAATGCGTCAGAGTTTGAAAGAATATCGTCGCTGACATTTTCTGAAAAGACTTTTTCTGGGTCTGCTGACCTCAACTATTTTTCTTTTCCACAGATTGGAAACTTCAAAGACCTATCCCTTCATAACGGTCCTATCGAAAGATTGTACTCAGACAATGTTCTTTTAACCTCTTACCAGAGGTCTAGAACAGCATTCTTGCCTATTTCTAGAGACGTTCTTCAGACTGGGGGAGACGACCAAATTGTAACTAGCTCGAAGGTTCTTGGAACCGCTACTGAGATTGACTCTCATTATGCTATAAACGGTCACCCTGAGTCTTTGATTGTTATTGACGGTGATCACTTTTTCTTTGACAGGCAAACAAGAAAGATTGTGATGCTTAGAGGAGGAAAAACGCCTATAGCCATTTCTGACTTTAGGGTTGATTCGTATGTAAAAACCATAACCGACTCTTGGCTTGACGATGAGTGGTTTGCATTCCTTGGTCACGACCCAGACAGAGAGGAGCTTCTTTTTTGTCTAGTCACAGAGGACGCAGCAACAAATAAAAACGCTGGGGGAGACCTTGTTGGGGTTTTGGCATTTGACCTTAAGAGCAAAAAGTCCTGGAAAACTAGATACTCATATCTTTCTCAGTTCTTCTCAAAGGCTGGTGGCAAGCTTGTTGCTTTTTGGAGAAGGCCAGGCGGATCCGTGCCATACCCATGGATGTTTGACTCTAGCCCATCTTCAAAAAACACTTTCATGAGTGAGGGTCCTTTTGATACCCAGTTTACAGCTGTCATGAACACAAGCCCTCACGAGGCAAAAGAGTTTGTTATGCTAAATGCTGCTTCAGACAAGATTGTTGATGCAAAGGTGGCCACTGACCAAAAGGATTCTGAGGACACATCTAAGTTTAAGATTTGGAAAGATTACGATGGGGTAAAGTACAGCGAGATACCCAAAAAAGTTCAATCCGTAAGCGAAGCTGGAAAGACTCAAAAGCAAAAATGGTTGCCTACGTATCCAGCCGTGGCAGCCTCGACGGTGCCAGAGGTTACGCTTAAATACAGCACTGGTGGAGGATTTTCTCTTAACGATGTCTTTGTTAGCTTAAAAATTCCTTTGACTCACGCTATTTGGAGATCTCCAATTCCTTTTGGAGACAAAAGCAAATTGTTTGAAAAATTGGTCATTGAGAATGAATACTATCCTTGTGGGGCTCACCCTGCATCGGACATCAGTTTTGATAGGGATGTCAACATTCATTCAGTGAAAAAAAGCACAGACGGTGTCAATGGTGTTGTTACCTTCAGGATGAATGGAAGCGCATTTGGGGTGGTGGACTCCGTAAACCCAGGTTTTGGGACTCCGCTTGACGACGCTTCGGAAGAGGATACCTTCATAGCTACCGTGACTACTCACTTTGAGTCTCTTTTGCTTAAGGCTGAGGCCGAGGGGGTAAACGGAACATACGTTCTTGACTTTGGTGACTCCACACTTAGCGAGGAAGAAAAACTGACGTTTGTCAGGCTGTTCATAGTCCCAGTTCTTTCATGCACTGGAATTTCTGAAAACGCCGAAGCTGTCGAAAGAATCTTTGATGGAGAGCTACCGCTTTGGAACCCAGCCGACCTTAACAATGATGGCTTTGTCAATATATTTGACATGCTAATTCTGCTTGGTAATTTTGGAGACGAGGGAGAAAACGTACTTGGAGATATTGCAGGAAGCGTCGGAGACAGCACGGGCATCGATCCTGACGGAGTTGTAACGCAGGCGGACTTCTTGTTCCTCAATGGCGCGTTCGGAGCGGAAGCAATTCAGGGCTGCACCAACCCTGCAGCGGACAACTACGATCCTGCGGCCAACTTCGACGACGGGTCATGTGTTCTTCCAGACGGAGGGGGTGACGACGGTGGAGGAAGTGAGCCTGCTGATGTAAATCTTTTCTACATAGCAAACGGATCTCAAAACAAACAAATCTTTTCTAGATACGTAGATCAGCTGGATGGGGTACACATGAAGGGCAAGTATATGACCATGGATATATCCTCAAGGCCAATCGGGGACGGCAAGGAGCTCAACCTTGAGTCCCTTATGGTTGACTTTAATGGCCTTACAAAAAACTACAGTCCTAGGGGGAAAAGAAGAAAATAACTAAATTTGTAAAAACGAAATTATGCCATTATTTATAGCAGCTGGCGTGGGGCTTCTTGTAAGCGGTGTCGCCACGTGGAATTCAAACAGAAAAGCCGAAGAAGCGGCAGAAGCGGCTGAGGCAGCGATGCAAGCCGAAATTAGGGCTAGAAACGAAGCTGCAAGAGAGGCTGCGGGTTACCTAGACAAGCTCCAGTCTGGAGAGATACCGATTCCTATTGAGAAGGTAGAGGTAGAAAAAGGCAAGATAGGCGAGGGATTGTTAGATGCTTTGGAAACGGCCAAGAGTGACGAGGCTATCAATCAAAAGATTAAGCAGTCCGAAAAGGGGCTTTCCGCCCAGCTAAACGTCAATGACCCTCGGGTTAAGGCGGCAGTGGCCGCAAAAGCCGTTGATCAGTTTAATGACAAGCAGGCAGAAATAGAGGCAGAGGGCAAGGAGGACATTATGACGGCTCAAACGGCTCTGGGCACCGCGCAGACTGAAAACGAACAAGACTTTGCTAGAAGAAAACAGCAGGCTGAAGCGGACTACGCAAATCAAGTCAACAGCTTTGTTCAGGGAGAATACGACAGACTACAAGGTGTTCTTCAAGGACACGAGGACGCCAACTTTGCCCTTCAGTATGGTTCGGCCACTGTTGGAAGTCAGCAGGCTGCAATGAACGCAGCAAACACCGCAGCATTTGCAGGTGACGCAGCAGCCATTGGCATGCAGGTAGGTGGTTACGCAGCGGCACAGCAAGGGGCTAAGGGAATGAAGCTTAAGGATCAAGATGATCTTATGGCTGTGGTACGAGGCTACAAGGATGGGGGTAAGTTCTCACTTGAGCAAGGGGGCAGGGCCGCCATGACAAAGGGGGAGTTCAACCACGGAGACATCAACAGACCAGAGACTGGCAATGACCAGGTCCTTTTGGATGAGGAGGATCTTAAGAAGGTGATGGATCAAGGAGGCGTAAACAACTTTGACGAGCTCATGGAAGCTGTGCCACCTCAGGCAATCACCACTGGAGGCGAGCTCATCTTTAATGATGAGGACTCAGAAAACATAGAGTCCCTCACAGAGGCTACAAAGCCGACCCCATCTGGCGGTAGCGGAATGGGTGCCATTGAAAAGGAGCAGGGCATCATTGATGAGCTTGACTCATACAAGGAGTATGCTCGCGGAGGAAAGCAGAAAAAAGCAAAATCAAAGAAGAAGAAGAAAAGCAAGAAAGAAATTCAAGAGGCAGAGGCGGCTCTAGCTGCGTACATGCGTAACTTGCTTGCAAAAGAACAATTCCAAGCGTAATGGCAAGCTATTTAGATCAATACACAAGGTTTTCTCAAGGTCAGGCTCAGCTCGCTAGGTCTGGAAGCTCGTCGTTTGCTCAGGGCG
>Ga0209645_1001611_pt1 | contig 11157 bp, 11 predicted proteins | sample ETNvirenome_6_30_FD_184070 | JGI IMG/M metagenome (GOLD analysis project Ga0209645, IMG submission 184070) | Marine viral communities from the Pacific Ocean - ETNP_6_30 (SPAdes) (version 2) | ecosystem: Environmental > Aquatic > Marine > Oceanic | place: Pacific Ocean | collected 2013-06-19
AATCATATCATAATCTTTGTTATTTTCTTTACACCAGTTCTCTGATTGGAGTGCTCCCTTGACCCAACTATTTGATCCAAGAACAACCCATTTTTCTTCCCTATTCTTGTCTTGGTACTTTCTATTCAAAGTGTCTATCTTGTCAAAGAAAGAATCATCGAACAGGGAAGACAAAACGTGAGTATTAGAATCTGATATAGCGGGCAAATGCTGTTCATAAACTTGCTTTTGCCCCTCAGACATGAAGAAAGTTGACTTAGAAGAAATAATGAAATCTTGGATTATACCTCCTCTATCAGTCTCAGCATAGTTGCAAGTTTCTCCTTCGATAAAATCATACAAAATAGGATTTCTATGCTTGCACAACTTGTAATCAAACTCAATAAAGCTGTATTCAACACCGGAATCAATTATATATTGAATCAAATCGTTTTGCAAACTAGCTATGTTCCCAAAAATCCATTTGCTGTCTTTGTAAAAATCAATAGTTTTCTTACTAACTTTTGTGCTGTTGATTATTGCTTTGGAACCGGGTGTCGCATCTATCAGGGTTTTTAGACTAAGTTCTGCTCCACCAGAGTATTGATCATGGAATAGATCAGAAACAAACACATATTCAGCTTTTTGTTTCTCGATATTTCCAAAAGCAAAATTTATGAACTTATCATAAAGACTATTCTTTTCAAAATTGGCAATAATGTACTTCTTTAGCTTTTCTGCCTTATCTAGCCACTTATCATACCCATTTCGCATCTGCTTCATACGCAGTTTGAAAGACCCTTCAGCAGGGTAGCACCACATCATATCCTTATCTATGACACCATTCCAAACCGCCTCTTTAGCAACCGGACCCATCGTGAAATCAATTTCGGCAAACATTGGCTTTTTAGTTGTTTTGCCCTTGTTCTTCTTTGCTTTTGATTCAAATGGGGCATAAAGAAAGTCAACTTGCCCAGACCAGCCCGGAGCAATAATTGGTAGCCCACTATATGCCGCCTCAAATAAAGGCAGGCCATATCCCTCGCCATGGGAAAGAGATACCATTGCCTTGATTTTAGGGTGAACATAAAGTGAGTGCATCTCTGATTCTGACATGTCTCCGTGTAAAATATACACTTTACACTTTCTCTCTGGGATATCTGGTACGCAACTCTTTACAAGCTGCTCTACATGCTCCCTATCAACATAGCTATTATTCTTGATACTAGTCTTAATGACAAGGCCGACTTCCTGATCCATGTTTTCTTCAACAAACCACTTGATCAGATTCGTGACATTCTTGCGAGGCCCCCATTGAGCAACTGCCAAGAAGTTGAAATCATAATCAAGATCCAGAATTGGATTCTCAGGAGCTTCATGGGCCTTTACAGGGTAGTGTACCACTTCGATAGGGGTAGTACACTGCAACTCTATCTGCTCTCCAGTTTGAGGGTTCTGCCCTCTGTAAGTAACATCAGTAAAACCTTTCTTTGCGTGTTCTGAAACTACAACAATCCTGTCCATCTCATTGGCTTTCTGAATCCAAATAGGTGCAACTTTGTTTGTTTCAATGCCTGCTGTGACACCAATGTTAACTGTTGCCATCCGTTGCCATTCATTTGGGATAGTTACTTGCAACGAAAAATCATAAGGAAGCTTGGCATCAAGATGAGCTTTGCACGCCTCAATCCTATCATCAATCCACCTACGCTCCTCATCATCAGTTGATAACCAGCCTGTCTCTCCCCAGTTTACAGGAAGAACATGAATATCAAGATAATCCTCTTGTTGTCTCAAGGCACGTAAAATAAAACGAGTATGCTCGCCGTAACCAGATTGTGTGAGGGCTGGACCTCTAACTATAACTGTCTTTTTCATGCGATCTCCCTAATCTCCCATGGCTTGTAGCCTTTTCTAGTTTCCCAAGAACCATAATTTTCCACAACACTATCAATGAGATCAATCCATCTCTGCTTGAAAAGTTCAAAGTTGTAGTTTTTTTCAATGTGGCCACGACCCTTCAGTCCAAGCTCTCTTCTGCCTTCATCTGTAAGCCCATACATGCGGTCTAGAGCCTCGTGGAAGTCTTGCTTCGATATACGGTCTTCGTAAATATAGGGCACTTGCTGTGAGCCAATAATAGCCTTTGAAATAGGCTCGATACCAATGCCAAACCACTCTTCTCCATCAGTTACCTGCTCCTGCAAACCACCTGTCATATTCACAATAATCGGGGTGCCACAAGAGAGAGATTCTAGAGTTGCCAAACCAAAACCTTCTGCATCTGAAATATTGATAGTACAGTCAGCCATGTTATACATAAGTGACAAGCCTTCTGGTGGCATTTTGTTTCTAGAAATCACCACTCGGCCATCATCCATACCAAACTCGCGAATGATTTCTTCTAGGTCTTGACCATTTGGATCTTTTGGATCTGTGTGCATGATCAAACAAACATTCTCTGGACCAACCTTTTCTGCCCATTCATTGAACCAGCAAAGCAAAGTTCCAGATTGCTTGCGGCGTGCGTTTCTATTGTTCCAAAAACAAACAAATCTGCCATTATGTTCTGAGAAGTTGTCTTGAATGAACTGATTCACGACTTCTTCGTCAAGAATCCGAAAAATCTCATTATTCACTGCATGAGGAATATAGTGGTTTTCAACATCAGGTGCCACATTATTTACAATATCGTGAGTAACCTTTGAGATACTTGCAATGACATCGGTTGAGTTATACCACTTAGCGTTGAACTTTGGAAGTGGATAGTTGTCCCAAACATGATAGTAAACCATTGGTACGTTAGCTCGAATTTCATTCTCAATCTGCCAAAGCCACTGATAGAACCGTGGATCCGTCATAAACCAAAGCATGTCCGGCTTTTGCTCTACCAGAATGCGGCGAATCAGTTCAGCAGTTCCATATCCATCAACTGGATAAACAACCCAGTCTTTATCCCCCCATCTCGGGTCCTGAATTACTTGTGGTTCGTAGTTCTGGTGCTTCACTGCCCCACCAAGACAAACAAACTGGTATTTGCCTGTGAGAATCAGCGACTCAATAACATATTTGGTCTGTGTTCCGACGCCTGAAGGTGCAAGCGGGTGATCGGAAATGACCAAAATCTTTTTCTTTTCCATTATTTCCTCAGTGACAATGTTCTGTCTTATAGAATGCACAATTCTTACAAGACAAACGATTTTTTATAGAAACATTTCTTATTATATTAGTAACAGCTCTTTCAAGAAATGTCAAGGCGTTATTGACCTTTTTTGGTCCGCTTGTTACACGGAATATTTCTGTATTATTTTTCTTGGCTGTTCTTTTCAGAAGGCCGAAGTGCGTTTCGACTTTATCAAGTGGAATGCCATGCTTCTTAGCCCAGAACACCTTGTAAAGGGTTAGCTGGTAGTTGATGATCTTATCTGCCTTCTTTCTGGCATTCCATCCCCAAGAGCAAGTTTTCCAGTCTAGAATATGGTACTTGCCGTCTTGAGTCTTCACAACAAGGTCGATAAAGCCTTTGAACTTCATGTCGTGGCCTTCTATATCTTCGTACAGAGCTTCTTCTGTTGCAACTACTTCACAGTTCTCAAAGTAGTTATCAAGCTCTTCTCTAAACGAAGAAACAATGGGCTGGTATTGGCCCATCATCTGCTCACGCAGTTTATCATCAATGTCTATTTCTTTTTCTTTAAGCGATCCAATCTCTTTCTCGAATTGCTCTAGAAAGTGAGACTCACGATCTAAGTTTTCATCTAATAGACCGTGCTCACATACGCTATGAATAGCGGTTCCAAAAGCAGTGTGAAGATTGCCTTGGAACCCATTTAGTTTATCTTTGTATTGTAACTTGTGCTTGAAAGGGCATTCGTGCCATATCTTTATTTCCGAATAGGAAACATGTGCCATTTATTCCTCAGTAGAGACCTTCGTAGTTGAAGATCTTGTGCGCCTAGTTCTTCTAGGCTTCACAGATTTCTCTTCCTCTATTATAACAGGTTCTGCTGGCTTGTCAACTGGAATCTCAAAAATCCATTCGCCTTTTCTTGTAGCATGTCTCCAGTTTTTGATCAAAGATTCTTTTATACATGATCCATACTTTATATTTTTTTCATCTAATGCTTTCTTTACGTTGCCAGTTTTGTAAAACTCTTTAGGAATGCCACGAAGGTGATCACAGTGTGCCACTTCCACATAAACATAAAGCTTGCCATCTTTAACTTCGGTCTTGAACTCATCAATCTTCATAAGAAACGATCTCCTCTATCTTCGAAAATAAAATCGGACAGGTTCTCTGGAGATATTCTCTATCTCCTACAAAATAGTCCTCAAATCCTACTCCCCAGTATTCTCGTAGCGAGGTTACAGCATATGGAGAAGGAAATATACCAATAATTAGAGGTGTTAAAGATGAATAACCAATTTGTTTATACATGTAGTTATCAAAAATGCTATTATATTCAATGTTTGCAAAGTCTAAACTACGTATATCATAATGCTCGTGCTCAAGTCTGGTTTGCAGGCTCATCCTTTTGGCGATAAACTCGCCTTTTAGTAGTCCATCACCATATATCATCGCACCGTATCTGGATTCTAGAGAATGGCTGGCTTCGTGTATAATGTTTTCTACCAGATCTGTTTCGTTAGTCAGGGCGTTGGTTACATAGATCGCTCCGTCTTTGTATAAAGCCTCTAAGCCTCTTTCGTTTAAGAAGTCAAAGTCACCAACTAGAAACTCGTCAACGTCATCAAAAAGAAACCATGGCATTGTTCTTTCCAGCTCTTCAATGACTGACATTATATCTATTTGAGCTGCGAATCTATCTTTTATATAAAGCCATTTGCCAAATAGAGTATACTCTCTTCTTTGGTCTGCCTGAGCCTTCATAGACTCTTCTATGATCTTTCTTATCCCATCATGGCTGTTCAGCATCAGCTAATCCCATGCCTGCGTCCACGTCGGCCAGACCTTGACGATAGCCTCTAATAAAGTTTTCTTCTGCCAAAGCCAAAATGAACTCGGGGAACTCGTCAGACATGATTTCAACAATCATCTCAACAGTTACTTCTCCGTTCCACTCAATGTTTTCACCAGACTCTGCTCTAGCTCTTGTAAGTTCTTTTTGGTACTTGCCACCAACGTACTCAACAAGCCACTCTTTTAGATTACCATCACCCTCAATTCCAGAGCCAAGATCAGGATTTGAAAATCTTTGATCTTCTGTTTCAGATACAATCATAATATCTCCTTTGTAAGTATATTATAATCGTTTCTGAAACATTGTCAAGGATTTTTTTACAGATATTTAGCTGCCATCGAAGCAACTTTAGATCTTTCGCCCTTCTTGAGAGTGACATGACCGGTAATATCGAGATGCTTGAACTTTTCAACAGCGTGAGTCAAGCCAGATGACATCTCGTTAATATATACGTTGTCAATCTGTTCTATATCACCTGTGAGGACAATCTTAGTGCCTTCTCCTACTCGGGTTAGGATTGTCTTGATCTCGTGCGCTGTGAGGTTCTGAGCCTCATCAATGACGATGTATGCGTTGGCGATGGAGCGACCACGGATGTAGGTGAGTGCTTCCATCTCAATAATGCCTTTATCGAGATACTGATCTAGGGTTGTCTGATCGTCTCCGGTCAAGAATTTTAAGTTATCTTGGATTGGAGCAAGCCAAGGTGCCATCTTCTCTTGCATTGAACCGGGAAGATAACCGATGTCTTTACCCATAGGCATGACTGGACGGGAAACAACCAACTTCTTGTAAATACCGTCTTCTGTAAGCGCCTTCATTTTACTGTTCGGTCTTGAAGATAGCTTTTCAATGCTACAGTTTGGTAGCACTTGCTCCAAGCCTGCTGCGATAGCCAACAAAGTCTTACCAGATCCTGCTTTACCGATTAGACTAACAACTTGAATCTCAGGATCCATCAACAGATCTAAGCCAAATGCTTGCTCTTTGTTTCTTGCTTTGACGCCCCAGAGACCGTTCTTATAATCTGCTACCTTCTCTACTGGTAAGTTATAATCTAAAAACTTGCAAAGACCAGTCTTCTTTTCGTTAGAACTGGAGACAAGCATAACAAACTGGTTAGGATGCAGTAGTGGGCTCTCATCTTTGTCGATAAAGATTGGCTCATCTGCATAGAAATGATCAATAGTCTGATCATCAACCAAGATCTCACAGAACCCTGTGTAAAGATCCGAGTCCTTTTTAATGATTTGGTTTTCGCAGTAATCCTCACTTGTGATCCCGATAGCGTCACAAATGACACGCATATTGATGTCGCGGCTAACAACAATAGTTTTTCTATTGCCGTTTGAAAGATTCTCGTCCATTGCGGTTGCGAGAATCACATGATCAGGAACACTAGAATCTAGGTCTGGAGAAAGGTGATCAAGAGACTCACTGGTTTTTCTGACCCGCAAGATGCCCTTGCCCTTTTGGATTCTCACGCCCTTTTCAAGACTGCCTTTTGCGCGAAGCTCATCTAAAATTCTAATGATGCTTCTGGCATGAATGCCGACACCATCTTGTCGTTTCTTATGTCTGTCAATCTCTTCCAAAACTTTCAAAGGCAAGATTATATCGTTATTTGCGTACTGATAGATGCAGTTCGAGTCAGATAGACAAACGCTGGTGTCTAGCACATAAGTCTTTTTAGCCATGTGTATGTTCCTTTATTCCCTTCCCCAAATATAAGTAGTTCTAAACAAAACAACCCACCATGATAGGTGGGCTGATTTAGGGATTTATAATAATAGTTTCCCAATCTCCTTGCCAGTTTGTGTACCTGACTTTTGAGATGCCAGATTCCTTCATATGCTTCATACAAAGAGGGCACGGCTTGGCCATTGTTGGCTGATGGGAACACTTGGAAAACCTTATAACTTCAACAACGTCACCGGGTTTTGCAAATCTTAGTACATTCATTTCAGCGTGCATATTAGCTGCCCATCCTCCATCTTTGTACTGCCTCTTAAACCTTGGGTGGGTTTTATCAGTATTCTCTCCAATTCTAACAACATCTCCATCTCTAATCAAGATTGCTGCTAAATGGAAAGGTCTTCCATTATTTATGGCTAACTGTTTAGCCTTGTAGTACACCTTCCACGATCTACTCCTTATCAAAAATGAGACACCTATTAGCTACTTTGGGTTTCGCTGCCCCGTGCCTCCCTGCGGGTGGGGGGGAATTATAAAGTCATTACTGGATGATACTTCTTGAGGTCTTCTTTCTTCGTCTTCTTAACGTCCTTGACAAGATCTGAACTGCTCTGGATCTTGCCTCCTCCGACACCCCACATCATCTCTACACCAAGCTCATTACAAAGCTGCATCTCTGGGGTATTATTGTTTGTCCTGTCGCCGCCATTAGCGAAGATGTGACACTTGCCTTCGGCGTGAAGTCTGCTGATTGCCTCACATACAGAGTTATCGGAATCGTCTACAGTGACCACTTCCTCTACGCCTCGAATAGCTCGGATAATCTCCGCTCTTTCATCCCAAGACATAAACTTGTATCCCTTCTTTCTCTCAAGCCAATCATCTGAGTTTGCGACAACAATAACTTTTCCATAGCTTGCTGCATCCAAAATCATTCTTACGTGGCCCTTATGTATAGGATCAAAACCACCAGAAACAATAATGTATTTGTTCATTTCTTCCTCTCAACATAAATAGAATAAAACATTTTATTCCTTTTGTCAAGTATTATTTTTATTTGATGGAGGCGGCGGGAGTCGAACCCGCGTCCAAAGCAATTTCCAACTCAAGTCATCCACAGGCTTGGACAGTCTTTTTCGTAGACTGACAGAACTTATCTGAGTTCTCTGCACTCAGAAGACAGGTTCTTTTTTGATTTTTACAACTTATCTGTTGTTGTGACTAGATTGGATAGAAGGCTCTAGTCAGCCTCCCGATCAAGCAGCTTGTGCTAGTTCGTAATTGTTGTTATTTGCAACTATTGGTTTTTGATTTTTTAAGTCATCACGACTGCCTGCACTTTCCTCTTCCGTTACCCTGTCGAAACCAGTGCGCCCCCTAAATTGTTATAGTCAATGTTTCTATTGAATTTGCAATATTATTCTGGATTGGAATAAGCGCCATAGCGATAAAACCGATCAACATAATGCTGACAAGTGTGCCATATTCAATGGCTGTGACTCCATTCTCTTTTCTAATAAAGTCTAACATAATAATCTCCAAGTACAACCAACGGTTTGGGTTGTCGTATAATTAGTTCTCTTCTTCTTCAAAATACGATATTGGGTTATACTTTTTCTTTAATCTTTGAAAAGAATTTTCTGAAAGTCCCAAGAGCCTAGTTGCTTCCACTTGAGTCCTTGTAGCGGAATAGGCGAACTTAAATATAGCATCTTTTACTATGTCTGTCAAGTTAGACCACAGGGGTAAACCATATAGGCGGTCATTTACTGGCTTACCGGCGAGTTCTAGCTTCAAAGCTATGACTTCTTCCAGAGAGAGATTTTGCAACATTACTAAAAAAGATTCATTTATCTTTTTCTCTTGACGTAGCTTCTTAGATACACTATAATAGGTATTACGTCCTCTTGATTTTCTTCTTCTATTCCAAGACATAATATTATTATAATATATTATTAATTATAAGTCAATTATTTCAAACAATTCTTCTTCTTTTCCTTCTCCAATACTCTGAGCGTCTTTTTCTTTCTCATACTCAGGAGTAGTTGGAGTATCAATGCCTTTTGTTAGGAAATCTTCAAACTCATCTCTCCAGAGAAGCATATTAGTTATTAGATAATCGTAATAAAGCTCTCTGTCTTCGTCATTAGCCAGTTCACTGAAGTCAGAAACAATAGTTCCACGAATCTGTTTTAGAACTGCAAGGGCTGCATTTCTGCCAGTTTGAACATTTTCACTTTGTTCTTGATCTTCTGCACCAGTTGAGATAAGTTTCTCGTCATCATCAATCTCTTCGGGCTCAGGTTCAGGGTCCAATACGCCCATGTCACCAATATCAAGGAACTTATCATTTTCCTCTTCGTCTCCGATCTCAACCTCAATCACTTCTTCGAGATTCCCAGAAGGCTCAGGGGCATCAATATTGGTTTCAATAGCAGATAGAAGATTCTTTAGTCCGTTAACCAAGAAAGAAACGTAAGAATCTCTCTGCTCCTTGTCGGTGGTGAGTGAGAGGTACTCATCACGGTATGTAGGAATGACTTTTTTCAAAGTTTTGCGGAGCTTGTTAATGCCAGTCTTTTGATGAGGGGTGTCATCTGCAACTGCAACTTTCTCAGAAATTAGTTTTCTAACAACTTTGCGAAGTGTTTGCTCGTTCTCTTCTTGTTCGCGGCGTCGCTCTTCGTTTACAATCTTGATAGCTTTGCGAATAACTTCTGATAGTAGCTGCCTTTCAATAAGGTCATTTCGGTTTTTCATTTTATGGCTCCCTTACCTAGTAAATAGTTTAGAATCTCTTCAATAACCTCATCTTCTTCCTCTTCCAAGACCTCTTCTTCATCTTCTTCTAGTTTCTTAACAGAGTAGCCTCCGATAGCGGCACCTGCCATGCCAGAAGCTTCATCCATTGTCTCGCGAACAAGTTTCAAAATCATTTCTTCAATAGATTCCTCAGGCTCAGCTTCAACGCCAAGCAAAGAAAGTATTTCTTCTGGATTTGTTGTTAGGGGCACAAACTTCTCTAGACCTGTTCCGGCATCCAAAGCTGCCCTGAAGTCTCTTGCGCTCAAGGCTTCTCCACTTGCAAAGAAAGCACAGCTTATAGGATCTGCAATCCCAACACCGTCTCTTGCATATTTTTCAAAGTTTGCCTTAAATCTTGACTCATCTCCGCCCTTGGTGCTGCATCCGGGGATAACAAGATCTCCCGGCTGTGCCATCTCAGGGTCGTCATCAGGATTTTCTACAAATTTATAAGTTGCAGACACAGGAGAGTTCACAGGTGATTTTATAACTTTTACTCGATCAGCTAGACCTAGATCTCGCAAGTAGATTTCCCAAATAGCCTTTGAAAGCTCAAAGCCTATACCAACTCCAGATGGGGTTTTTCTTGGGAGAGGTGACACCATGATAATAACTTCATCAACCATATCAGCATAGTGCTCTACCATTTCCAAATGGCCTCTATGCGGAGGCTTGAAAGCGCCGGGAACAACAGCAATCTTTCTTGTTAGTTTGGTTCCATCCTCTAGCTCGCCTAGATCGTCTCCGTGGTTAGGCTTCACTTCATCCATAACCTCAGATATAATGTCTTTCTTGAGAGATACCAGATGGGATACTTCTTTGATAACAGTAGGGTCAATATCAGATACTTCGCGAAGAAGATCCATTTTATCTCCAACATCAAAGAAGTACTTCACAACTGGTTTCATTATGTTGTTTGGTAGATTTGACTTTTCATTTAGGATTTCGCGCACTCTACTGATGATTGATTCACGGACAACCGCACGGTTTGCTCGCGTGAACGCTGATCTATCTACTAACTTGATACTGCCACCCGGACTTGCTGTTACATAGCCTTCGCCACCTTCGACGTCGCCAATATAAGCTTGAACAGGCGCTTCTTGTGCTTCAAGTTGACTAATAATGTCGTCTTTGACTTTCATAGTTAGATCCACCACTTGCCACAAAGCCTTAAAGGCTTTTTCATTCTCTGAAACATAGTCTCTGAGATTTTTCTTCTTTGACTCGCTAAAGTTTTTGCTGTCAATCCAATCGAGGAAGTCTCCTCCGAGATTAGTTAGTCCGGTATCAACTTTTGAGTTCAAATAAGAGTAAAGAATATTTGCAAAGTTTGAAATTCTTCTTGAACGCAAAGTTTCGCTATCAAGTAGATCATCAATTTGCTGACTGCTTTGCTTTACAATAGCTTCGACCTTATCAATGGCTCCAGTATCAAGTTTTACTTCAAGTTTTTGAGTAGACACGGGAGGTAAAACATAAACGTCTTCGCCTTGGAAAATGTCTCGATTCGTAAACGGAATCTTATCACCTTCAGTATCTACTTCAAGGTGAACAACAACGCCAGAAGTACTCTTTGCAATCTTTTCACCAAACTCACTATTTTGATCAACCGTGTATGTAACGATGTTTGGCTTAAACTTAAACTTTCCGTCTACAACTGTGGGTGTGTTGTAATAAAGGAGATCTCCGAAAAAGA
>Ga0209645_1001614_pt1 | contig 11139 bp, 15 predicted proteins | sample ETNvirenome_6_30_FD_184070 | JGI IMG/M metagenome (GOLD analysis project Ga0209645, IMG submission 184070) | Marine viral communities from the Pacific Ocean - ETNP_6_30 (SPAdes) (version 2) | ecosystem: Environmental > Aquatic > Marine > Oceanic | place: Pacific Ocean | collected 2013-06-19
CATTTCTTCTCACATCATAAGCAAAATGAGTCATTATTCTTGGTTCTTGTTGTGAATAATCAAAGGTGCCCCATGTCTGACCTTCTTCGGGCAAAAATAACGTCCTAATAATATTCTTAACTTCTTTATTTCTTGCAGGCATTTGTTGTAAGTTCGGATTTTGCATGGATATTCTGCCTGATACTGTGCCACCCATGTCGTTGCGCAACTGATTAATAGAAGCGTGAATTCTTCCATTATGTGCGTGTTTCTTGATAGTCTCTACAAAAGTAGTTCTTGCTTTGTTAATCTCTCTTAATTGAACTACATTCTTTGCTAAATCAGATTCATGATTGGATAAAAAATCTTTGTCAAATTTAGGTGCTTTAGATTTTTCTGTCCTATCATATTTAATACCTTTTGCATCAAATGCTTTTGCAATAGATCTGGCATTAAAAGGATCTATAGCAACTTTCGTATCTTTAAATATTGCATCAAGAATTTTCTTCTCTCTTTTTATTAAATCTTTTTCAGTGATGTCTGCTTTTTCTAAATCTACTCTGACACCTTTTTGAATCATCTTAAATATTGTCGGAAACAATGCCATCTCTAAATCAAAAACTGTCATCATTTCTTCATCTTTTATTAATTGTAAAAATTTGTTATATAGTTTTAATGTTAATACAGCATCTTGTTCAGCGTATGGTCCAACGTTCATGGCTGGCATCTTGTACATTTCTGCTTTTGCATCGGCGGCATATTCAATCGCGGCTTTATAGAGACCTGATTCGCTTTTCTTATCATCTAAATAATCTTTGGATAAGTTATTAAGACTGTAACTTAATCTATTTTCATCTACTAACGCGCCCATTATCATGGTATCTACCATTTGCCCGTGGACCGTTAACCCCATTTGTGAAAGCCAACCAACATCATAAGAAGCATTATGAAAAACTTTTATTGAATTATTATTTAATATTTTTTTTAAATTACGTTTAAGAACCTTCTCATCAAAATTTGGCCCTATCTTGTGTTTGATAGGAAAATAACCTTTCCAACCCTCTATCGCCAGGGCTACGCCAATAACTTTGCCATCATTTCTAGTCCAGCCTGGACCTAAACTTTTAATATTAGGATCATGTGTTTCAAGATCTATTGATATTATATCAGAGTCAAAAACTGCATCAGGAATGTTTTCCGGTAGCAGCCACTCTTTTTCGTCTAATGACATTATGCGTATAATTCCTTAAATGCGTATTCATGATTTTGTTTTACTATATACAAATTTGTTTTTGCCCTGGTCATGCCGGTGTAAAAAACTTTTCTAACTTCATTAATATTTTCTTTTAAACCTCTCTTACCTGCGGGAGATAAATCAGAAAACATAATAACGTTATTTGCTTCACCACCTTTTACTGCATAAATAGTATTAACAACAATGTTTGGCTCTTTGTTTAAATCAGTGCCATTACTAAAAACTTTTTCAATGTAAACAACGTCTGGATTATCAAGATTGTCTAATGCTTCATGCCACTTCCAATTTGCTTCAGCAAGTAAACCTAACTCTTTTACATCATTAAACTTATACTTTTTATCTACGTCTATGCTCTCTACTTTTTTCTTTGCACCTATTTTTAAACTTGCATTAGGTTTATTTTTATTTCTGCTTTTCATAAAATTAAATAAATTTTTTATTGAGTCTGCATACACTTGTTCACCTCTTTGTAACTTCTTCCAAGTGTTAATCGCATAGATTACTTCCTCTCTAATTGATAGGTCACCTCCTCTTTTATAGAACTTACCTCGCTTTCGCAACTCTCGGGTTACATCATTAAGCATATAACTGCATGTTGCTAGAAAATAGTAAGATCCAGGTAATTCATAATTAATAAATTTCTCGTTTTCTAAATAAATTATTTTTCCTCCGTCTTTTACTGCTCTCCAATCTTTTTGTTCTCTTAAATGTTTTGGTATTCTTTCTATTAGTCTTCTAGACTTTTCTGCTATGTTTCTAGGCACCCTGTAAGATTTGTCTAGCACTCTAGATTTTCCTCTTAAGTTCTTGAAATATAACGCTTCTGCACCTGCCCACTCATAAATTTCTTGATCATCATCACCTGCAACGTATACTCTTTCTGCTTTGTCTACAAATTTTTTAACAAGAGCCCATTGTAATTTTGTTAGATCTTGAGCTTCGTCTACAATAACTACTTTTAATTTTGGTATCTCTACATCTTCATCAACAATAAATTCAATGCTGCCAGTATAGTCATAAACATCTAATTGTTTTTTATGTTCAATTAATAAATCACTAACCTTTTCTAACATTAGGTAACCACCTTCTGGTATTCTATTTCTTTGACTAAACTCTTTTATACTTAATCTTTGCTGTCGAGCTTTGTTAATTAATGATATATATTTGTTTGATGCTATCTCTCCTCCCATTTCAGATTGTGTCTTGTCTACTTTTATATCTGTATCTCCCGAAACTCTGTGCTGCTTCATTAAGTTTGCAAACTCAAACCAATGTTTAGCTGTCATCTTGTTTTTAGGTTGGAAGCCTCCCACTTTCCAAGCTATACTATGCAAGGTGCTAAAGTATGGAAATTTTTTAGAATCGACTTTCAAAAGCTGACTAGCCCTTGTTACCGCTTCGATTCTGGCTTTTACTGTAAAAGTCAAAAAAGCAATATCGTCAGGTGTACAATTTTCTTTCAACTCTTTTTCTACAATATCCAAAAGAGTTTTTGTTTTACCAGTTCCTGGCGGTCCAAATATTTTAAAAACTTCAGCCATATTAAAAAGGTGTTTCGTCTTCTAAACTCTGCACTGGCAAGGGTGTATTATCGAAATTAAATGATGGCATGTACCATAAGTGTTCTAATGCACCTTTAACTCTTTTCTTTTTACTTCCACCATCTAGTTCTCTTATTCTACCGCAGATTTGTGTTTCATTATAGTCTGCAAACTTTCTTGATTTAAGAAAAGACTCTAACGCACTTAAAGTAAACCAGGACACATCATCTTTATCTGTAAACACTTTATCAATTAAAACTTCATCTATAGATAACGCTTCACCATTCTCTCTCATAAATGATTTAAGATGTTCATCGAATCTACCTTGCTTTGTTATTTCTTTAGGCATTTCTATTACGTCACAATTTTCCAAAAGAAAGTTTACTTTTGCTGACCAATCAACTTCTTTCATTCTTGGTGGCAACTCTGTTAATACATCCATGCATCTTTTTCTAAATTTGTTTTGATCGTACAAAGTATCTGTATCTAATTCCATGCGTTTACCATCAACATTTAAAAACCAAACAGGTTGATCACTTTCTAATTTAGTTAGATCTGTCAACTGATGTTGATAGGCGGATCCTATGCCATGCTTTCTTAATTTACATTGCACTGGATTACAAACAGAACACATTGGTTGGTCTTTACACTTGTATTGATAATCTTGTTTCTCATGTTGTTTAATTGTTTTGTTAACTTGTTCTATTGATAGTTCTGGAGAAAAGTATTGATAATTAAATTTACCAATCTTTGTTTGCCATGAGTCTGGAAAAGCTTTCTTTGCGTAAACTGCATACTGATACAAAACTTGATCACGACCGCCCTCTGATATACCCATCGACATAAGTGTTTGTAAACAAGGAGGACCATCGTCCATCTCTACTGCTATCTCTCTTTTTGCTTTTCTTTTTGTTAGTTGACTTTTAGTCAACGACACCGCGTCGACTTTTGTATAGAATTCTTCTAATGTCATGCTTTCGCCTACATCGTTAAATGCATATCGAAAAGAATCATCTCCACCATGGTATGGAAGATTTAAAAAATTACCTACATCACCACGTTCGGTGTTAATGCTTATTTGTTTTGGAAAGACCTCTGTGTTTGCATGCCCGAGGTCCGCTGACCATTCTATTAATTTACTTCGAACAATTTTAGCAGGCACCCATTCTGATAAAAATAAAAAAATGTGAGCACCGCCACTCTTTGATCTTGCTACAATTAATGGGAGCTCCAGCTTCTGTATTTCTTCAACGATGGCCTTATGATCAATTGGATAAGTATCCACATCAATACAACCCCAACGACACATGCTGTCATCATTGATAGGAACAATGCCAAGAGAAGGATTGTCGCCACGTAAGTGAGTGCGCCACATATCATCTGTGACAGGCGTTTTCTTAATGTAAGCCTTGCCGCCTTTTTTGCCTTTTTCGTCGAGATCACCAGCAATGTATTCGCCATGTGCTCGGTCTAGACCGCTAAATATATCTTTAAATTTTTCAAACATTTTGACCTCATGTAAGTGGTGTGTGTCGAGCTATAAAACGGCGAAGTTTTATGAACACAAAGCTCAACACACCCACGCGCAACAACCAACGGTACACATGAGGTCATCATAGTTTTCCCATTCATTGTTACGAACCTGTACCCTAGAATTTCACGCCAGAAATTTCTTCAGCATCCTGTGCACTATTAGAGTTTGGAGTGACATCAGCCATTTCCTCCTGCTGCTCTTCGTCATGATCTGGAGCTATTCCAACTTCCCCCTGCTGGAATGATTTAGCAAAGCTGATGCAGGATTCTAGGGTATCCTTATTTGATACCATATCGAGTCTTTCGATAACCCAACTATGTACTGGATTACCACCGACTTGTTCCAATGTGGTACCTAATCTGTATACAAACGAATAACTTGGTGGATTTTGAATGACTCTACCGCCTACTTTGAGAATAGCAGTTTTTTGCATGTATAACCACATTCTGCTTTTTTTCATCTGTGAAACTTTCATAGTGATCAAAGCTTTAGATAGCGGTAGGTCATCTTCGTCTAGAACCACAACCAAATGATTCGCAACCTCTTCAACGTAATTACCATTAGGAAGATAATTTAAATTATCTTTTTCATCCTTTTTGGTTTTACTCATTATGTCTGATGTTGCAGGGTAAGTATTGACAGGTGCTTTTCTTGAAGTCTGTCCTCTCTTCTCCCACTCGACATAATTTCTAAAAAACTCACAAGGCACAACACGTATGCCTGCCTCGCCGTCAAATGTTTCTTTGTTAGCTTTATTAATTATATTACCTGGCGTATTACCCTTTACAGTCTTGTCACTAATTTCTGGTGACATAGGTTGTAAGATTTGAAACCTAGGTATTAATATATCTTGGGTGGTAACATTACCTAACCCATCTCCAACGTTTTGTATTATTAATTCTAATGCCTCATCTACCTCAGCTACTGCTGTAGATTTTTTATTGGCAGGTACTCCTTTAGTTGCCATGATGACCTCCTATTTATTTTTTATTTTAACGTCGTGATAACGAAAGATACCAAACACTTCTTCTGGAAAAGCTTTTCCTTGTGCTGCGTATTTTTCTATAGTCTCTCTGCACCATGCATCGAGAGTATTCCATGCTATGCCCTGTTTTTCCATAGGCACTAAACCTTTATCTTTTAAAAATGTTTTGAATTCTTCTGCGTCCTGGTCTTGTCCTTTACCAAACTGCATTTTTATTTCGTTCTTAATAAGATCTCCGGCGCCCTCGGTCCGTATGAACTCATAAGCTTCTCTAATGTTTTCTCTTTTTATATTTGCTCTAAGCTTTTCATTGTACTCTACAGAACTACCATCAGTAAGTTTAAATGATGTTAAATTTTTTTCTTTAAGATAAGTACCAATGGTCTCACTTAAACTTTGTATTTGTTCAGTAGTCTCTTCTACAGCTTTTTCGTGCATTGCTTTTTCTTTTCTTGCTTCAACAAGTTTCTTACACAACGCACCTATGTCAGAAAGACCCTCTGTGTCGATGTCTTTTATTTTTTGATCAATAGCTTTTTCTTCAAGCGTATTTAAAATGTAATCTAAATCTTTTGGCATTTGACTCCTATTCTGTTGCAGCTAACAACATATAACTCTTTACAGTAAATTTATTTATTTTCAAAGAATTATTTTTATCCCCAACTTTTTTTTCACAAACAGGTCAAAAACCACGTAGTATATATGTAGCCTTTGCTATCAAACAAATAGGATTAATATGAAAAAGAAACCTAGAATGACTTATAGGGTATGGAAAGAATTGTGGTCGTCAGTGTGCCTACAATACGGTGTATATATGGATATGAGTGATTCTGAAGTATCTGCAAAACAGCTCGCTGATAATGAAAGGGCAAAACAATTTTTAAGACAAATCGCTAAACCTGAATGGATAGAAAAACTTAGAACTTAATAAAAAGAAAAGGGCGCCTGTTATGAATGAGTGTTAGCTTCATGGCGCCCTAATTCTTTTAGCCTTAACCTGAGATTTATAAGGAGTCATCATAAAGTGAACAATCTCAAGTCTTTTTACATTTATTTGTTTTTTGTTCGCTTTTCAAGTATAAAGGACGAATGGAGTTATCGTATCGTTTTCGAACGAAGCCGTTCGAGCATCAGCATAAAGCATTGAAGTTGTCCTGGAATAAGAAAACTTTTGCTTACTTTATGGAGATGGGCACTGGCAAGTCAAAGGTTTTAATTGATAATCTTTGTTTATTGTACTTGACAAAGAAGATTAAGGGCGCAATAGTTGTTGCACCTAAAGGTGTTTATCGTAACTGGAAAGTAGAACAACTGCCAGCTCACATGTCGCCACTTGTGGAGAAGTATGATGTTTACGATTGGAATCCTGTTGACACACAAAAAGAACAAAGACGACGCAAGAACTTTTTTTATAATGATGTGGACAACTTTAAAATTTTCTTAATGAACGTTGAGGCATTCTCAAGTGTCAAGGGTAAAAAGATAGCTGATAAATTTTTACAATTATATCCATCAATGTTTGCTATTGATGAATCTACGACAATAAAAAATCCTAAAGCTGCTAGAACTAAAGCGATATTGAAACTTGGTGCACAAGCACAGTTTCGTAGGATCTTGACTGGATCGCCCGTGACCCGTTCACCGTTAGATCTATTTTCACAATGCGCGTTTCTTGATTTAGATCATTTAGGTCAACCAAGTTACTGGTCATATAAAAACAGATACTGTGTAATGGAAACAGGTTATGCAGCCGATTACACTTATCAAAAAGTTTTAGGATATCAAAACATACATGAGCTAAATAATAAATTACAAAACTTTTCTTTTAGAGTTCGCAAACAAGATTGCTTAGACTTACCTGATAAGACATATCTTACAAGAGAAGTATCAATGAATAAAAAACAAGAGAATGCATATTTACAAATGCAAGCGATGCAAATTGCAAGATTAGATACAGGTGAAGAGACCACAGCTGTGGCAAAGCTAACTATGATGATGAGATTACACCAAATAGCTTGTGGCTTCTTAACAACTGATGAAGGCGAGACTGTAGATCTACATGATGAAAAAGGTATGATACCTAGACTTGAATCATTGTTAGATTGTTTAGATGAGGTTGATGGTAAAGTTATAATTTGGGCAACATATAGGCACAATATTGAAAGAATTGTGAAAGCAATAAGAAAAAAATATGAAAGTTTTGCAGTTGTAGAAGCATTTTATGGTGGTACGAAAGACCAGGACAGAACTAATATCATTGAAAGATTCAAAGATCCAAAATCAGATCTACAATATTTGGTGGCTAATCCTAAGACCGGTGGTTATGGGTTAAACCTAATTGTGTCAGATACAATAATTTATTATTCAAACAATTATGATCTTGAAGTAAGAGTGCAATCAGAGGATAGAATCCATAGAATGGGTCAAAACAACAAATGCACTTACATAGATTTGCAATGTGCAGGTACAGTAGATCAACACATCATATCTAATTTAGTCAGTAAAACTAAGATATCCCACAAAGTTTTGAATGAACAATATAAAAATTGGATAAAAGAGTTGAATAAATCTTATAAATAGTTATATGTTCTTATAGAGGGGTTACCTCAGAAAGGAGTCATCATGACTATGTACTTAATACTAGGCACGATTATAGCGATGGGGTTACTCCTCTACAGACAAACATTACTTATTGCTATTTTATTTGGCATTTACATTGTTTGGGAAAGAGGGGGATTTTGGTGGTTATAGGTTGGCAAACAGAAACTCATTCTGATCATTCAGGTAGCACTGTAGATTACAGGCCGCTACCAATGACGCCAGAACTATTCTCAAGAAGGCATGACAATTTAGTTTATGCCATGATAACGGCGGAAGATGTAGAGATGAGATGGATATATTATTATAAATTAAAGGAGTTGAGCAGATATGTCCCGTAAGAAAATAGAAGCATACAATCAATTGATGGAGGGTATGGATGAAAGAGCAGCAGCGCATCTTGTTAAGTTAGGTATTGGCAAGAGTGCTAAAGATAATTTAAAAAACTGGAAAGCAAGGAAAGATAGAATGAAAGCAGAAGAATTAAAAAATCCATTTACAACGGTTGCAGTGAGACATGAAACTCGTGCACGATTAAAGACACTGGCAAAGAAACGTTTTCAGTCAGTTACCGGTTTGATAGAACAATTATTAGAGAAAGCAGAAAAAGATGAACGAAAAAACAAAAAATAAAGTTTTAGATTACTTAACCAAAAAGCATGGCAGTAAGGCCCTTGCGTATCACATGGAAAAGTATTTTCGTTTTACATTAGATCATGCACAAAAAGACGGTATGATCAAAATCGTAACAGCGGAAAACGGTGATGAGTACGTTAAACTATTAAAATCAAAAGAGGAGATGGAAGCATGGTTCGAAAAGGAGAAGGATCAGATGAAGTCAGGCGCGATAAATTAGATACTAGTCGCTCTGCGACGCTCCGCACGAGGTTAGTGAGAGAGTGGGAAAGGTTACATCCGATCTGTATGCGCGACCCGCGGACCATTGACCAGATGAAAGAGCGAATAAGAGAATCAAGGATAGCTAATATTTTAGCTAGAAGATATGATTATAAACCATGGGTAAGATAATGGAAAAAGAAACTAATAAAGATGTTTACAGAGAATTTTTTGTAAAAGAAGAAACTTGTATGCAATGCAAGGGCAATGGTTATGTGGTAGTAGCACTGAATGCAGATCCGTTGCCCGTGGATTGTAAGCAATGTAACAATCAAGGGTACGTGTACGCCAGGTGTGAAGCAACAGATAATGGCCATATATTCGAGGCCCGTGGACCACATATAGTTACTGGTGGAACAAACTAAATACTGATATACTATTTTCGAGGGCGAAGTTTTTATTCTTTTTCAATCGCCCTCACCTATAATTAGTTGTACACCTGCATCATTTGGGGTATACAATTAGGGCTGTTAATGGACGATCCGTTATGGAGGCTATAAACAGTTATGAAAAGCAAGAATATTATCACGAGTGCTCAGAATAGTATGATTGACTTTTTATTGGAGGGGTTGACACCTAATGATTTTTCCTCCAGGTGTTCCCTCCTATTGAGTGAATTTAAATTCACAGATCAAGAAGCTGCAGCCAGTCACATTAATAGAAAGATGAAGGAGCGGTATGGTAGAAACGTTATTACATTTACCACCAAGCCCAGTGCAAAGCACACATAAGTGCGGTAACTGTGGATCTATACATGTTAGGTTTGCTAATGAAAATTATGACAGAACCTACAAAGAGGGCGAATGGGATTATGTGCTACAGCAAGGAATTAAGGCTTTGGAGAAGATTTTACAGACAACAAAATTAGATTCAGATCCTAAATTCTTTAAGTAACTTATATAAGTAAATATTTTGGAATTTATTTTTTTTAAATTTTTGTCAGAATATGAGGTAACACAGGTAACATTCTTATGAAACATGCAGAAAACAAGGAAAAAACTGTTACCTCAACTGTTACCTATCCTTTTTTATTTCAGGTAACAGGTAACACTTCTAGTATCGCGCGCGGAACTTTTTTGCTATTAATTATAAATTTGAAAAATTGCTCTTATAATGACTGAACTAATAGAAATAACACCACAGCAAAGAAAATTTTGCGAATTGTTGATAATTCATGATGGTGAATGGACTGCAACTGAGTGCGCTATTGAAGCTGGTTATTCTGAAAAGTCAGCAAGACAGATTGCCAGTCAATTACAAAATAGAGAAAAGTATCCAAAGGTTTATGATTACATTTTAATGTTGCGTAATGAACAACATAAAAAATATCATGTTAATTACAATCGACATATGAGAAGACTAAAAGAGCTTTCTTTATCTGCCGAAGAAAAGGGTAACTATACTGCAGCTGTAAGTGCAGAAATTTCACGTGGAAAAGCAGCAGGTTTGTATGTTGACAGAAAAGAAATTTTAACAGGATCTATTGATAACATGCCTAAACAAGAAGTTGAAAGAAGGCTTGAAGAACTTAAAAAACGTTTTCCAAAAGTAGTTGATTCAGTTGCTTTAGAGGTAAAAGAAAAGAATGAGAGAAAGAAATCTAAGCCAAAGAATTCTAAAAAACAGTAACATTGTTAAGTGGTCTCGAGTAGAGTCTAAAACATCTCCAGGAATCCCTGATTTACATGGGTTTTTTGCAGATCCAAAAGATCATTTAGGATATACTTTTTGGCTTGAATTAAAGTTAACAAAACATAACAAAGTTGCGATCACTTCTAAACAAATCGCATGGCATTATCACTACTACAAGAATGGTGGTTTATCTTTTATCTGCATTAAGACCCTCTTAGAGAGGGGCGCGCGAATATATACAGGACAAAGGGGCTCGGAGCTTGCTCAAGTGGGTGCGAAACTCGAACCTGACGTGATAATCGACGAACCTTGGAACGAAAACCAACTAATCGAGTTTGTAAAATACGCTAAAAATACGCCAGATCCTCGCCAACCTAATAAATTAACGTAGGGGACGCTGGCAGACCCTGGCCATCCCTTCTCTCCTGTCCCCGTTTCTAAAAATACGCTGAAAATACGCCATTTTTCTCGCCAACTATTAGATATTTACTCTGGCAGCGCCAGCACCAGGCAGCCAGGCAGGAGTTTCGTTACATTTTTCGCGGAAAACGGACAAAAAACAGAAGATGACACACCTGAAGACGACTGGCAGCAGGGCTGCAGCTCAAAAATACGCTGAGTTTTCGCCATTTCGTGTGAGATCTATTACATTAGTAGCTGCACCAGGCACACCAGGCGAGACCGTAGATTAATTTTCGGTTTGGGCTTGACATTATAA
>Ga0209645_1001615_pt1 | contig 11132 bp, 11 predicted proteins | sample ETNvirenome_6_30_FD_184070 | JGI IMG/M metagenome (GOLD analysis project Ga0209645, IMG submission 184070) | Marine viral communities from the Pacific Ocean - ETNP_6_30 (SPAdes) (version 2) | ecosystem: Environmental > Aquatic > Marine > Oceanic | place: Pacific Ocean | collected 2013-06-19
TACCTCTGCAAGTTTTACCTCTTGTTCTTTGCTCAAGGTAATAAAATCCGACTCAATAGCCGGATGCTCAACAATACTGATGGCTTGTACGCCACTCAATAGTTGTTCCTCGTCAAGTATTAGTTCTACTATTTTCACAATGTTGCGTTATTTATTCTATTTCTATCAAGTTCTTGTTGCGAAGTAACATCGCTTCCTACAACGTAAGCCCTAACAGGACCTTGCTGACGTAAACTTTGAGCAATTTGGTTTGTACCACTTGCACCCACCACATTAAACTGCGGTGTAATACTTGGCGCAGTACCCGATTGAGGGATGTTAGTATCTATATCACCACTCGACTCGAATTGCTGACGAGCAATAGTGGCAATTTGCGCTGCACCTGTAACGGCAGCGATACCTGCCTCTACAAACTGCGCTCCCGTAGCCAGCTTAATAGGGTTACCACCTGCCGTAAGAGCCGCAGTAACGGCTTGTGCCGTGTTAACTACTGCTTGGCTAATACCAAGTGCCTTATTAATTTGAAACGCTTTTTTAGCTTGTTGTTCATTGCCCTCTAAAAATGATTGAGCAAGTTCGTTAATAGCACCTATGGCCTTGCCTGTCATTTGTAGTTTAGCCTGTTGGGTTTGGTGCTCAATCTCTCTACGCTTTTTGGCTTCTAACCTTTCTTGAGCAGTTCTATTAGCATTCAATGTGTATATCTCTGCTTGTGCAGCGGCATACTCACTAGTGCCTTCACCATACAACGCCTTCTTTTCCTGTAATAGTTTCAGTTCTTGTTCGTAACGCTTTCTATTAAACTCCTCTTCTAAATCTAACCTCTTTTGTTCATTAGTTTCAAGTTCTAAAAGTGTATCTCTATATATATTAGATACCTCTAAAGCGTTTTCTTTGCGCAGCATCTCTAAATCAAACAACTCTCTTTGAAGAGACATCTCATTCATCAACTGCTCGCTACGGAATCCTGCTACTTGTGCCTGTACACCTGCAAGCTCGTTTTGTGCTTCTATTAAGGCCTTTTCAGCCTCAAGGTTGCCTTTTTTCTTCTCTGCCTCACGCTCGGCCGCTGCCAAACGTGTTTCCGCTGCAGCAAGCATTTCTTTCTCCTGCTTGTCGAGTACCGCACCAAGCTCCTCGTTGGCTTTTATTCTATCAGCAATAGTATTACGCTCATCGTCTCGTACTTGTCGCAGTTTCTCTGCTTCCAAGTCATACTTTTCAATAAGCCCTTGTCGTATAGAATCAGAAAGCTCTGCTGCCTTGTTTAGTTTTACGGTTTCGGATGCTGCTTTGGCCGTTTCAGTTACATAGTTGGCCGTAGCCTTCGCTACGTTGGCCACCCCTTTGCCCACCTTGTCAACCGTTCCATCAACGCCTGTAAACACGTCAACCATTTCCTTACCGGCATTGCCTACGTCTTTCAATGCTCCGGTAATATCTCCGGAGAATAGTTTCTTGAAGGCACTACCCAAGAAGCCAACAGTATCAAGAAGCGAATTAAAACGCTCAATCAAGTTTTTCTTTACAAAGTCCAAGAACTTTCTGCCCGACTCTAACGGGTCAGAGAACATAGACTTGAAGAAACCGGTTACTGCACCGGTGTTAGAAACTATAAAGTTTACAAAGTCGTTGAACGCAATAGAAAAGAACTCGAATACGGTATTAAAAGTATCAACAACGACTTGGTTTTCGTTGAACAAGTCCTTTATAATCTCAAGACCTTTTTCTACCAAGAAAAGAATACCGGATGCTTTCCCGATGTTACCGAAAGCCTTTGAGAGCCTCCCTACACCCTTTGCGCTATCCTTTGCACTATCCGTAACATTCTGAACGCTTTCGTCAACCTTCTCGATATTGTCGTTAGCCTCTTTAAAGCCTTCGCTCAAAGAGCCTGACATCTTCTCAATGGCGGCCTGTAAATCACGAATAGCAGACGCTAGGTCGTCTGCCGTTTTATCCGCATTGGTTTTTACGTCTATCTCTACGGTTTCCTTAATGGCCATTCTTCAGTTTCTTTAGATATTGCTTCCAGTTCTTCGGCTCTTGGTACTTGCCTTTTGCAATGGCAATGTTTTCCGTTTTGGCTTCTACCTCCGGAAGCGTTTCTATCAAATAACGCAAGTAACTCATATTTTACACTTCGTTAAGTAATTCCAAAGAAGCCTCACCGGTGGTGAGGTTCAGTCGAATCGAGTTTATAATGTAGTTGCGCTCAAGGATAGTTAGCTTGTCGTTGTTCTTTAGATTGAGCATAATACCCAAAGGCAGCTGCGCTTTAAAGCTAAACATTCTTCGGCTTGCATCGTATAGGTCGGTGATGTAGTCCTGCCAATATGATTTGTATAGCCCTTGGCTAAAACCCTGCAATAGGTACGGGTCTATTTCCGTACCAAAGTTCAGAGTCTTGGTTACACTCGTAGCTACATCACTGTTGAGATTACTCACAAGGTGGAAGTCAGTCTTTGGTTCTTTAGTTGGACTGCCCGATATAGTTATATAAGCAAATTGGTCAGTACCTCGTATCTGCCCTGCTAAATAGAAGATAAGCGGTGCGCCTATATACGGCTCAAGCTCTCTCGTGATGCTCTTGCCTACATTAATAGTGGTTATCCCGTTGTTTAAATTGTCTAACCTTTCGTAGAGCATATGGTCGAAGCCCACCTCAACATCAAACTCCTCGCCATCGAAGTTGAAGTCGGCTCGTAAATCACCATAGCCAATATCATTCTGCAACCTAAACTGCTCACCTAATATCGCTTCCGTTTCATTATACGCAAAGCTGATTCTACGATATAATTGTGTTTTAGTGATATTGGCCTCCTCCGTATCAACATACTCGCTAATTTCTTTTGTAGTTCCTTCTGCATACCAATCGTCTAATGTTTCTATATCATACTTGTTGGGTGCGGTAGGCACCACAACTAAATTAAAAGCACGTATAAGGCTTCCTATAAAGTCGCTAACCTTTTGCTCCGGCATTTGGTCTGCAACAACGACCCTACCTGCCGTAGTCATTGCAGATATTATGCCTGTAGCTGCTAATAAGTTAGTAGCTCCTGTATCTGAATACCAGTTTGCAGTTACCCCAACGGTTACCGCACCACCATCACCTGAAGGTGCTAACCTCATATCAACATAATCCCCTGCGACAAGGGTTGGTAAATACACATAGACATTAGATACATTGCCTGTATGCTGCTTGTACGAGAATCGTTCTCCGTTGATGAACACGTCTACCCTGTAGTTAGTAGCAGCCGTAGCCGTACAAGTGTAGGCTATCAAAGCAGGATTGTTAGATGTAGTTACAGGGAATCTATGCAAGGTGTCGTCAAATGGTGTTCCCCCACCCGAAGTAAGTTGTATAAGCTCTGGTTCTGCACCAATAGCTTGGTCTTTGAACATATACCCTGCTCGTCTATGACACCACATAAACAACTTACCGAAGTCGGCACTATCAAAGAAGTCACTATCAAAGGTAATGCTGTACTTGCTCTCAATAGCATCTATAATCTTCTGCAGCTTAATTGCAGGTTTAAGGTCGTAGTAGAATACTCCGTGTAAGTCTGATTGAGTATGGTACGCTATGTTGTTTGGTGCAGGCTGACTACCGCTTGAGTTGTAGTACCAATTCGCTACCGGTGATATAAGAGGATAGATAATAGAACTGCTTGTGCCTGATACAAACCCATCTAACCCTGCCTCAATGTTCGTGTCGCTGTAGTCGTGGTCGTATGCTGATAGGTCAAGGTCGTTGAGGGTGTCCTCACCGAACAAATCCTTCAGAGACGTTGTGTTGCTATAAAAAGATACCGCATAGGCGTAGGGCTCACCCTTCTTCATTTGCACGCTCTCAAGCTCTAAAACGCCATCTTTAAATACGTTGTTGTTTACCTCGATAAAAGCATCGGCTCGTAGGTTGGCAGTAAAGCCACCCGAAACGTCAACATTGTAATAGTGCTTGAATATGGCATTGTTTGCCGGTGATGCCGGCAAAGTAAACCCATTGCTATAATCCCCAAAGACCTTTGAGATATCCTTTACGTTTTGCGTTGTAAGGGTTATCTGAATGTTCTCGTCCTCAAACAAGTCGGCCTTTTGGCCGTCAATATAAAGCGTTACCTTATACATAGCGTATGTCGAATGCTTCTTCTACCTGAACGGTGTAGTTAATGTTCTTGTCGTTTACCGACTTTTGCAGCGTAAGGCTTTGCGTAGAAACGTTGACCGGTACACCGTCCAACATAACACGTTCGCTAATCATCATCTGCTCCATAACGTCTTTATAGTCCTCGCCAACCCAACCGGTGTTGAGCGTGAAGCGTTTTCTTCCGTTTACGTTATATCGTTGGTACAACGGGTTTGTTGTAGAATAGCTGAATCCGGAAGCTGACGAGCTTCCTATTGACTTGCGGTAGTTGTCGCCTGATGCGCTCACTTCTTCCTCGCTGCGCTTAAAGAAGGTTACGCTTTCCCAAACCCCGTTCTTGTTAACGAACTGCATAACACTTGGCGTGTACTTCGCCTCACAAGTAGGATAGAATCTACGAGTGTCTAATGTAGTACCATCCTTGTCCTTGAGGTTGAGGTCGTAGTAATTTACATAGACCAACGGCTCACCGACACTATCCAACCATTCAGTAAGGTTGTTGATTCCACAAGGTAGCAACATAATACGCTCTTCAGCTTGTAGCCCTTGCAGGTCTGCTTCAGTAATAGGCAGGTCTACATTATAACCGCTATCACTTAAATACTCTACTTCGTGTAGCCCGATGTTAGCACAAGCACTACCACCTTCAACGGTTCCCCCGTCAGCAACTACCCTGTCTTTGTAAGCCCAATAGATATCGTAGCCCTCACCCCACTTACCAAGATACACCGGCACTACTTCGTTGCCGCTATCCTTGATATACTTGACTGCGTTTATACTTGCATAGCCTTTGTTCACTTCCTTGTTGGCTGCTTCAATAAAGATATGGTAGCCGTTGGAAGCCTCGAAGATATCAGAGCTTCCTGTATCGTTTGCTATTGCAGGTGGGTCAGCCTTGTTGTAATAGCTAACATCGTAGTCTATCTGCACCCACACCACGCTACCATCCGGTGCGTAGGCAATATCCTCCCCGTCAAAGTTCTCATACGCATTGGATAGGTACTCTCGCACCATTGGCGCAATGTCAAAAGAAACATCGGTACTTGCAAACACATCACGGAACAAAGTGTATTGTGCGGATGCTGGCCGTGAGTTTCTCGCTCCTGTCCAAATAAAAAGCTCAAACTCTACATCCGTCAATGACGAAGAAAGGCTTGAGTAGTTTGCAGTAATGTAGATAGGGCTTCTTGCTCCTACCAAACTTTCGGGTGATACTATCGGCATCAGAATATATTTTTAAGCGTGAACTTCATAAAATCTTGCACGTCAAGCCTGAACGCTTCCCTGACTTCAGTAGGAAGTCTTTTGAAGCCCAAGTTGAATGCTCTACTAAAGAAATAACTCGGCTCAATACCTTTGTAGTACAGTTTTCTTTGAATTAGGTAAACAAGACTCTTGCGAGATATGAACCTACCCTTGTCATCACGAACACCTTGCAGCCCTTTTCTCACCGCCCACTTGTCCAAAGGACCACGTGGCGGCATCTTGCTTTTGTAGCTATAAGGCGTGTTGTATTTCTTTTTTATACCACTAACCCCTTTGTCTTGGAACTCTCCATAGTCCTCCATTGAGAAGTCAAAAGAAAAGGAAGCACCGCTTTTGCTTTCCTTGAAGTCGTATTGTATGCTATCGTATAGCGTTTTGCTTACGTTCTTTTTCTTCTTGGTTAGGTTGGCTCTTGATTGCTGAACCACATACTTACCAAACTTGTCGAAGGTTTCCTTTAAATGTTTAGGGTCAAACGCAGACACTGATATCGGAATTAGGAATTGATATAGCAATGGTCAAATCCCAACCGGCAAGTTGGTTGTCGAACCTTTCTACGAACGGCTCACAAGTGGGTGTGCCTTCTATTCTATACTTGTCGGTGTATAGGTCGCCTCTTGAAAGGTCGCTCCATAGCTTGTTGGCCACCTGCAACATTGTATTGAGAACGTCTTGTTCATTGTTGTTGCCTCGGAACGGAATGCCCTCACGAGGGTCATCCTTGTTGAAGTCTACCAAGTCCATAAACAATATGTTCATATTGAACGTAATGGTGTGTTCTTGGAACGTGGCGTTCTGAATAACAATATGTGATAGTGGGAAGATAGTTTGCTTGGACAAGTCCACGTCAAGCAAGTCTCCTTCCGTTACAGTATTAACGCTTGGGTTTGCCTCAAGCGTGATACGTAGCTTTTCAAGTATGTCGTAATATCCTCTCATCTTTTAAGTAACTTCTTTTCAGTATCTATTTTCTCTTTTTCAAACTCGAGGTACATCAAAGCGGAGTGAATGGGAAGCTGGCTAACCGCTTCAAATCTTGTAACGTCTCCTTGAGCAAGTTGATAGAAGCTGCCGTACCACCCCCACTTTCTTCCGAAGTTGGCTTCGGCAGAGAGGTCGTGTTCATCTCTTGCTCCAAATAGTCCGTCATAGCTATCGACAAGTCGATTCCTAAATGATAAAAAAAAACCAACGCTCCTAATACAACGCTCATTGGTAGTTCCTTCATTGTTTCAGCATACTTGTCCGTGCCGTCATATTCTTCTATTTCGTAGTAGTTTCCTGCTTCGCTAACGACAGGCCGGTACAACACGGCCATCGCTCTATGCATATTCTTCCAATCCGATATGTTCTCGTCAAGGTCAACATACTCCCCAAGGCTTATTTGCTCCAAGTTTGGCACAAAACCGTATAAACGCTTTTTAAGCGTTGTTTTTTGTTTCAGCGAAGGGTTGTCCTCGAAATAACTAAAAACCTGTTTAGCGAGTCTCTGAACAGTATTGAACGGCATTCTATCTACAAGTATCAATGGAACTTGACAAAATATCTCCACACACTTTTGTGCAAGGAACATCTCGTCCTCGCTTTTTAAGGCGAGGAACTTCTGATACTGCTCAAGTGTAATGTCCTCAAGCCCTTCCGGAACTATAATATCAACCTTCATAATCAAGTAACTGTTTTAACGTACTGCGTACCTTCCGTAGTTTGGTCGGCTCAAACGATTGTAGGTAGCATACCTCACCGCATCAATGGCGTGGTTAAAAGCATCTACCGGCTTGTTTAATACTTTACCGTTGTAGTCCTCTACGAATTTATAGTTTCTTAATTCCTTAATCAAGTTGGTACTTGATTTAGTTACATTAAGCCTATATCGTTTTAGCATATCAATACCGGCCATTACGGAATCCTTCCCTTTGGCCGTTGGTTTTATGTTCCAACCAAACAACTGAAGCTCTTTGATTGACTTCGGTTCAGCACTATCTGCAAATATCTCCGTGCGCTTGTCGAAGCCAAGCGACTGCAGTTTAATGTGTATATCACGGTTTGTTAAACCTGTCTGATACACAAGCTCTTCGAAGTACAAGTCTAAATCCTTGCGGTACGCCACAACAAGCGTTGTCGGGTCGTTGGTAAAACCAAAGTCCATACCTGCTGCAACAAGCGATGCTCCTTCCGGTATCTTGTCCACCTGTTGGTGGGTGAAGATAACTGCCTTGCTTTGCCCACGTTCTCCCAAGCCATACACCTGCCAATAGGTTTCGTCAGTTTCTTTCAGCCTTTCAATCTCTGATATGATAGCATCAGAAAGAAAAGGATTGTCAAGGTAGGTGGTCTTATAGAACTCCGCATCGTCTCTTGGTATCACCCTGTCGTATATCCAATGAAACTCGTCAGAAGGGTTGTAGTCAAGAATGATTTTACCCGTAGTACGCATCACAAGCTGCTGCCAATCCTCAAAGTGCAGCTCGTTGGCCTCGTTGATATATAACATATCACGCTTACGACCACGAACCTTTTGAGGTTGGTCAAGGGATATGAACTCAATCATATTGCCTCCCAAGTAATACTCGCTGCTGCTTTTGTTGTGCGCCTCCGGATTGTACTTGCCTATGTTGTCAAGTATCTCAAAGAAGTCTCTCATAACCGAAGCCCTAACCGAAGGGAAAGTCTTACGACATATCGTTAGGGTCAGGCCGGTGTTCTCCGGCTGCAAGCAAAAGGTTATAATCCAAATGAGAATGTTGTAGGTTTTGCCGGAACGTGTACCGCCTTGCTCTACAACTATCCTGCTATTGCTATTTTGCAGGTGTCGGAATACAACATTAGTCTGAAGTGTTGCCATCTATAATCTCAATGCGTAGACCGGCATCGCCTTCGTGCTGAATTTCTTGACGCTCAACATAGCCACGGCTCTTTCCTTTGGTCTTTAGATAAAAGATAGTAGCGGTGGGGTTGCCACCGCTTATCTGCTTGTGTAGTTGAGTTTCTGCAAAATCAATAGCTACATTCTCAAGCTCTTTTACTGAATCCCTATACATCTCGTCCTCTTTCATCCATCGGTAGTGGGTTTCTCTTGATATACCTACGCTCTTGCAGGCAGAGGTAACGACCCCAAGCGACTTTTCAAGTGCTTGAAGCATAGCCTTTTTAGTTATGTCAGATTTTGCCATTTTTCTTTTTACTCTTTATTAGTTCCTTTACACTATTTTCTTGCAGTTCTTCTTTTCTTTTTCGTAGGCTATTCAGGTGTTCAGGGTCGAGGCGTTTCCTCTCCCTTTCCGTTTTTAGTTTACGGATTCTTGCTATCTCATCATCTAACGGCTCGCACTTCCACATTTGTTCCAATGAGTAATATACTGCTGAATAGCGATAGGCGTGTTCGTTTTCGTATTCTATGGTGCTTACTCCGTGTAGGATTTCTTGTCCGTTGAATACCGTTAGTGTGTTGTCTGCTACTTCTAATGCGATATCAAGTTCGGGTATTACGAGATACCCTCCTGCTACGTCTTTCTTGAATACAACCATATTGGAAAGTACACCTCTGAAGTTTCCTGCATCAAAGTGGTATTTTAATTGGTTGTTCTTGTTTACAATACCGGAAGTGAAAGGGCTGCCTCCGATAGTCCAATCCTGCATCACACGTTCTTCTACTGTCTTTGTGTGGAACTCATAGCGTTCGGGAAAGTATTCTTTGTAGTATCCTACAAGCTCTTTAGCAAAGTTTGTGATAACGTGGTGCTGCTTCTTGTGGTTTATAGCCATTGCCGTAACCGTGCAATAGTCGTGGCGCATAGCTACTCTTGGGGAGTAGCCAAAGATAGCACTTGTGCTTACAAGGCCTCGGCTTCTTTTGCCGGTGCCGTACTGAATGTTTTTTACAGCCCAACGCAATGCGCTGGTGTCCGTATCAAGTTTCTTGTATAGCACCGTAGGTTGGTCGTCAACATAGATAATTACATCTTCTTTTATGATTTTGCTAACGTCAGAGCGCAATGCCGTGCGCTTCTTGAACTTGTCTATGTCAATCTCCTTGCGTTTTAGGTCGAGTCTTTTCATATCGTAGTGCTGCTCTCCACTTTTTTACTTGGTTGATATTGGTAAAGCGGATTTGTATTTCCGCTTTTGCATCTCCCGTCTTTTTACTTGAGTAACGGAAAAGTGCAGGGAATTCTTCCATCAGATACTCTACGTCCTTGATTTTGTTGGCTTTCCTGCGCTCGTATATCTCGCTTTTCTTTCCACGGCCACCAATACCTCCCGGACTATAATGCTTCTTGTGGAAGCAAATGTAGTTGTTGATTAGAACCTTGCCGTACTCGTACAACTGTTGTGCCGTATATCCGTAGTCGTCAGTACTTACCAAGTTTTTATCAATTAGAAGGTCGGTCTTTCTATGAACAACGGCCTTCCCAATGATGTATCCTACGTCTCTATACTTTTTGCTGCGGAAGAAAAAGTTCTCATTGGAACAAAAACCAATGAGGTTGGCTCCGGTGCGCTCCGCCATCTTCGTCATCCCAACTATCTTCTCATATACCTTTGAGAAGTCCGTAGGTGTGTTGTAAACGTCTTTAAACTTTTCCGGTTCCCCTTGCACGTCTAACGTGCTAAAACCATAGTGAGCGTCATCTACCATAGTGAGATGGGTAATGTTGTCGTCAAGGCGTATGTACCATTCCCCTTCCTCTACAAGTTCTTCTATGATATAGTTTCGTATGTCGATTATACTCCTACGAGTTTCGCTATTTATTAGCCTGTCCTCCGGTATAACTTCTTTGTACAAATCGTACTGCTCTTGGTCGTGGACAACCACGTACCAATCGTAGCCATCAAGCAAAGTATGAACGCTTATGCTATCCCAACGGTCTACGCTATTTATGAAGATTTTCATTTAGCCTCGTACTCCTCTAATAATGCTACGATAACATCCGTGTTGCTCTCAAGCTCACGCTCCTCCATAATCTCCTGCAACTTCGCAAGTACGTATTCGTACTGCTGATTGTCGAAGTACATAGTAATCTGCTTGACCTTTGCGTTGATATAAGTATCAAGGTCTTTGTCGAGTTCGTCCATATCGAACTCCGGCTCGATATCTTCGTCAAAGTATGAGGCAGGAATGTCCAAGCCCCAATCGCTCAAGTCCTCAATCTCCCATTCGTTTGCAAGCAAATCCCAATCCCATTCTCCAAAGGAACTGTTGTCCTTGATAACGAACTCCTTCTTTTGTTCTTCGGTGAACTCCGAAGCCTTAATAATGTAAACCTCTTTGAGTCCTGCTTCGATACAGGCACGTAGCCTCATATTCCCACCAAGCACAACGCCATCGTCATCTACTACGATAGGACGAACCTTGAGCATATCAGGGAACTCTTGAATACTGCGGACAAGTTTGCGGAACTTGTCGTTCTTAATAACACGTGGGTTGTTCGGTGCAAGATGCACCTTGTTGATTTTTACTAATTCTGTTTTCATTGTTTGTTTAGCCATTCTCCGGTAAAAAAGTTTTCTATGTAGTAATCGTTTCTATTTTCTTTTTCCCACTGTGGTATTTTTCTCTTTTCCGTATATTCTACGCCACGTGCAGTAACTATATTTGCTCGTTTCATCTTTGTTGTAGAAGGAACAAATAAAGGCTTTCCATCTTTATCTACATTATAAGATCTTTTTGCAGCGATTTTTAGTTGTTCTGCTAAAGTTTTTTCACTATACTGTATTT
>Ga0209645_1001616_pt1 | contig 11132 bp, 17 predicted proteins | sample ETNvirenome_6_30_FD_184070 | JGI IMG/M metagenome (GOLD analysis project Ga0209645, IMG submission 184070) | Marine viral communities from the Pacific Ocean - ETNP_6_30 (SPAdes) (version 2) | ecosystem: Environmental > Aquatic > Marine > Oceanic | place: Pacific Ocean | collected 2013-06-19
AGAAAAGCTGTGGCAGAAGATGGAATACTTCTCAGGCTATGGCTTCAACGCTTCTCACGCATACTCATACAGTATGATCTCATTCCAGTGTGCTTGGCTGTTCGCCAACTATGCTTCCGAGTGGGTCGCCGCGTTCCTCGACAAAGAGCCCGATAGCCGCAAAGAAAAGGCTATTGGCAAGGCCAAGGGTCTTGGCTTTATCATCGGCGAACTTGATGTCAACTACTCCGGAACAGTCTGGGAGATCAGCGCTGACGGTAAAACTTTGATTCCACCTTTGACTTCAATCAAGGGCTTGGGCGACAAGGCTATCGAGCAACTATTCGTTGGCCGGCCTTACAAGACAGTTGATGAGTTCCTGTTCCACCCAGATGTTACTTACTCTAAACTAAACAAGAAAGCGGTAGATGTGCTGGTTCGTGCCGGCGCTCTCAAGACCTTGATGGACGAACGCTTCACTGGAACCAAGCACTTCTGGTCTGCTGTGGCAGTTGATCGTCCCAAGCGCCCTAAGAACTTTGAGGAGAACATCATAACATATGCTCCAGAGGGTTCTTTCTCCGAAGACGAAGAGATTCAATCCTTCATCAATCTAACTGGTAACTTCCCGTTGATTCGAGTAATGGGTGAAGAACTACTTCAAAAGTTACAAGACAAGTTCTTGCCGCCCATCAGCGAGTATGACGCAGCATTAGGTGGAGTTGTGTGGTGTATCCCGCGTAACGTAACCAAGCGCAAGACCAAGACAGGTAAAGATTACTGGTTGGTCGATGTGACTGACTCAAACTCTGTTAGTGTTCGTATCCGCGTCTGGGGAGTTGATGAGAGAGCAGGAGATGTGTTGAAGATCAACAAGCCGTATCTTATCAAGCCAGCCCATAATCACAAGTGGGGCTTCTCGACAAGAGGCCGTGTAAATAAAACTTGGCGCTTGTTGGAGATGCCGTGAAAGATCCTTGCGAAGACTTGAGGACAAACATTTATCTTTGTGATGAAGAGGGCTGCTGCCAACAAGCAGTAGTTGTTCTTCCAGATTATTGTAAATGTGACGAGCACGACAAAGAACAGCAACTAACTGAGTTATTGCGAAAGCATGAAGAAAGAAAGAAAAAATCCTTGACGACACCGAAAAAACGGGTTATATTATAAAGGAACCAAAAAGAAAGGAGTTCATTATGAACGATAAAAACGAAAAGATGATAGAATATATCCGTGCCCTCAAAACTATTGAGGACTGCATTCAACCATACGCCGAACAAAAACGTGAACTCAAAGCAGAGTTTAAGAACCAAGGCTGGCTAACTGGAGATGAGATCTCAATGACTGTCAAGGCATACCGAATGATGAAAGACGATGTTGATTTCGAGCAGTTCACTTCCTTCTATAATGCGCTTATGGAGCGCTCTGGGAGAAACGCATAATGATGTTAGAGTATAGACGGCTACGGGGTGACGTTATTCCCCCGACACGGGGAAACCCATCGGACGCAGGACTTGATGTGTTCTGGAATCCAGAAGACGCGTCAGTGTCTTCGATGAGCATTGAGTCGGGAGAAAGCGTTATTCTCCCAACGGGACTCCAGTTTGGTATCCCACACGGCTATATGCTTCAGGTGATGAACCGTTCATCAGTCGCAGCAAAGCGACACTTAGTCGTCGGCGCTCATTGTGTCGATAGTGGATACGAGGGAGAGATCTTTATCAACCTCCACAATGTCGGCAAAGAGACACAAGTTATTCCAAGAGGAATGAAAGTGGCACAACTTGTTATGGTTCCTGTCGTATCATTCCGCGCCTTAGAGACAAAAGAAGATACCTACTCTTGGTATCCTATCACTATCAGTGACAGAGGCGATGGCGCACTTGGGAGCACAGGAGCATAATGGATAAGGTATTCTATAATCAGTCATCGGCAGCAAAACTCGGCTGGGAGCCCGAATGGTTCGGCGCAGACCAGAACGACGAAGAGTGTGTCGAAGCCATCGCAGCGTGGCAGAAAAAGAATGGAATAGGCGCAGACGGTATGTGTGGTCCAAGCACCTATCGTCGCATCTGGACAGAGCGAGAGAAAGACATCTCTTCCAAAGTGATTCAGCACATCGGCCCTCACAATGGAGATCATCCAAACGCAGGGAAGCTCATCGTCCATAACGGACACTTTTATGACATTGACTGGCCTGTTGTCCTGTGGGACAGCCCCAACGCACTTGCGTCTGATTATGGAACCTTCTATGACTATTCTGGAAAGGAAGACAGGAAGCCAACCTTCTTTGTGAATCATTGGGATGTTTGTTTATCATCAAAGTCCTGCGCAAAGATCCTCGACAAGAGAGGCATTTCAGTTCATTTCTGTATTGATAACGACGGAACCATCTACCAGTTGCTGGACACGCAACACGGTGCTTGGCATGCTGGTAGCAAAAAGTGGAATCACAAGTCTATCGGTGTTGAGATCACTAATGCTTTCTATCCAAAATACCAAGATCACTATGTAAAACACGGCTTCGGAGAGCGTCCAGTAATCAAAGATGCTGTCGTTCACGGAAACAAAGTAGAAGAACATCTTGGCTTCTATCCTGTCCAGCTTCAGGCAGCACAGGCACTATGGAAAGCCATTTCAGAGATTCACGACATCCCGCTTGAGTATCCAAAAGATAAGAAAGGAAACTTAGATACTGGACTAAACAAAGAATGTGCATCAGGAAACTTCAAAGGTTTCTGTAATCACTACAACTTAACCGCTCGCAAGATTGATTGCGCCGGCATGCAACTTGATAAACTACTAAACGAGGTAAAGAATGGATAAAGATACTCAAGGCTTGATGTTCTCGTCAAAGTCAAATGAATGGGCAACGCCACAGGATTTCTACAATAAACTGGACGCTGAGTTTGGTTTCACATTGGATCCCTGTGCTACGCCATCAACGGCAAAATGTGCTTCCTATTATACAAAGGACGACGATGGGCTGTCAAAGGACTGGTCAGGCCACACAGTATTTATGAACCCTCCTTATGGTCGCATGCAAAAGGACTGGATTGAGAAAGCGTTCCAAGAGGGAGAGAAGGCAGGCACTACCGTTGTCGCTCTTGTTCCTGCACGAACAGACACGAAAGCGTGGCACAACTACTGTATGAAAGCATCAGAGATCCGATTCGTAAAGGGTCGTCTCAAGTTCGGACAAGGAAGCAGCAAAACAAACTCCGCTCCATTCCCGTCAGCCGTAGTAGTGTTCAGTGGCTCACCGCCACCTAAGATCACAGGAATGGAAAGACAATGAACAGAAAGCAACGACGAGCCGCAGCAAAGCAGATGAAGAAAGACGGCACAGAAGAGGTCGCAGAAAAGGTCGCACTCTTTGGTAAATTAGAAGATGAGTGCCTTGTCTGCGCAGAGCCTTTTGACAAGACAAACAAAGAGATGGTTATGTCTTGGAATGTCGTTGTTCGAGAGAAAGAAGGAAAAGTAAATTTATACTGTCCAACTTGCTGGGAAAAGGCACAATCAGTTATCGAACAAGCAAGAAAGATGGTAGAGGCAAGTAATGACGGAGAAGGTTGATCATCCAGACCATTACGGCGGCAAAGAAAACATATACGAAGCCATAAAGGTAATCGAGGCTTGGGATCTCGGTTTTCACTTGGGAAATGTAGTAAAGTATATTTCCAGAGCCGGAAAGAAAACAAAGAATACAAATGAAGATCTTAGGAAGGCAAAATGGTATCTTGAGAGATACTTATTGCTGGAGGAAGAATAATATGGCAAAAACAGAGGGCGTAGACCGCCTAACAAAACGACAAGTTATCAATCAACTAAATACTTGGATTATAGGGGCACTATCCAGTTACAACGATGGCTGGACCCAGAAGCACTATATGGATATTTTGAGAGAGATTCAAACATTGCTCAATGAAAAACTACCAATGAAAGAAGTTAAGTTTGAAGACGTTCCAGATGACGAGATGTGCTTTTAATGGCTAAGAAAAAGAGAGAAAGAGAAAACACAAAAAAGATTGTTTTCTATGATACTGACAGTCGCCACGTTGAGCTAAAGGTTCATTTGGCGCACGACAAGTTGTCGCAGGCCGAGTTCTATCGAGCGGTCCTCACGGGTTACATAAAGAAGGATCCAGATATGCTCGCTTTCGTCGATAAACTAAAGGCATCCAAGAAAGTCGGCGAGCCAATCAAAAAGAAAGACATAAACAGATCCCGCAAACTAATTAAAGATGGAGATGAAACTATGGCGAAACTTGGTTTGGCCGAAGATGACATCGAAAACATTTTTGACATCCTTGAGCAAGCCAATCCTGATTTATAACGGGGTTTTTTGTTTTGGCGATACTATTTACTACTGAATCTGCTTAAAGGAGAGATTTTTATTATGAGCAAGAAAACACTTTTAGAGGAAAGCACAGTCCGCAAATTCATGAAGTTTGCTAACATCGGTCACCTCGCCGAGAACTACTTAGATGAAGCTGGAATGTACGAAGAAGAAGAAGCCGAAATGCTTCCACCCGAAGCTGGAATGGAAGACGAAATGCTTCCACCCGAAGCCGGAATGGAAGAACCTGAAGACGAAATGCCAGCAGAAGAAGAAGGCGCTATGGGTATGGACGAGAAAGAGCAAATGCTCGCTGATGTCGTCGCAGCCGTTGCTGACACACTAGGTGTCGAGGCAGCAATCGAAGGTGCTGAAGGCGCTGAAGAAGAGGAGATGGATTTTGCTCCTGCTGTTGCTGACGAAGAGCCTGCTGACGAAGAAGAAGAGGTCATGGAAATGGCTCACGAAATGGAAGAAGGCGAACATATGGAAGAAGGCGAACATATGGAAGAAGACGCACATATGGAAGAGTCCGTAGAAGTAGTCGAAGAAGAAGTTGTCGAAGAGGAAGTCGAAGCACTTGAAGAAGAATCAGTCATTGAGGAAACTGTCAAGCGTGTAACTGCTCGTCTCAAGGCGATGAACAAGACTGACAAAGAAGAAAAAAGCCGTGATGCACTGGTTGAGTCCATTGTTGAGCGCATTATGAACAAGATCAACAATAAATAACTTGCCTTAGTAGCAGATTCATGTTATATTAAAAGAGTCACCTCCGTGTGGCTCTTTTTTTTTGGAGGAAGAATGTCTTATTTAGAGTTATTTTTGAGTTTTATGCTTGGGGTCGTGGCCTCTAGGATCCTCGATTCGTTTCATATCAATCGCAGCCTTGTTGTGATGATCAGGGAGGCTGAGAGAAGTTGCCTAATAATGCTCGCGACAGCAGCAGAATCAGTAGCATATATTCAGTCGATAAAGTTTTCAACGATGGAACAACTGGGACTGGAAGAAAATACTATAAAACTCACAAAAAACATTGATGAGCAAAACTTCAAACAATGGAAACAAGCAGCGATAAACAACCTACACTCAGCATACCCAGACAATTTTAAGAAAATGCCAAAATATTATAGTTGGAAACAGGCCATGAGCTTTTTAGATGGAGTTTATAGACAAAATAGGCTTGACAAGAAGGACGAATAGAGTTATATTAACATTACAACAAGGCGGTAAACCTAATGATTAAAAGATTTCAAGAAGATAAAGAGAAAGTAGAGAAAGAAGATGATAGTTTAGGACAAGAGCAGATAGTGTTCCTCGGAGCAGATAGCGAGCCAAAACTACGGATGATAGGCATTATGCGTGAGGTCAGTGAAGAAACAGCCGCCGATGTCATTTACGGCCTACACTCCTTGGCAGCAACAGCCAAGAAGATGGATCTAAAAGAACCAGAGAACGAAGACGACGAACCAGAGATAGTAGAAACTATCGAACCAATAGAGTTGATTATAAACACTCCCGGAGGTTCAGCAGACGATATGTTCGCTATCTACGACACAATGCGCGAGATACAAAGAGAAGTGCCAGTTCACACTAAAGGCATCGGCAAGGTTATGTCTGCCGGCGTTCCTCTTCTGGCTGCTGGAACGAAAGGCCAACGACGCATTGGTGAGAACTGCCGCGTTATGCTACACTCAGTCATCGGCGGTCACGTCGGCCCGATGCACCAACTCGACAACGAGATGGAAGAAATCAGAAACATTCAGACGCAGTATATCAATATCTTGGCACGAGAAACCAATATGACTGAGCGTTACTTGCGAAACCTGATGAAAAAGAAAGTTAATGTTTATCTATCCGCACAGGAAGCGGTAGACTTAGGCATAGCAGACGAAATCATTTAGCAGGTATTATCGTCGCTCAATACTATTTATTGTCACGGGAGAACATAAAAAATGAATAAGAATGAATGGGATAACTCTTTAATGGAACACTTTGCGCCGAAGAAGGGCGAACTTAGCCTCGATCTTCTTATGGAGATGGTTGCGGAAGTGATGGATTCAACTACCATTCTCTCTGAAGAAGCGCCAGCTAATGTAGAACTTGGCGACAAAGCAATGCAGTCGATGCTGTTGAAAATGATCCCAGACATCGCTGTATCAGAGATTGGATGGTCTGATGTCCGGACTGTAGAAGAGGACGGAAAAACAGAACAAATCAGCGGCCCTCAGAGAAAATTGCTTGAGGATTATCTTAGCAACATTGCTGGCTCCGATTTCTCCGAAAAGATAGCCAGTGTTTCTAGTTTCTATTCTAATGGCGCAGAATTGATGAAATCACAGGCATCTGATGATAGAAGCAAAAACATAGTCCAAGCCATATCTTATCTTGTATTTTATAAGACACTAACAAAAGTTGTAACGAACTTTAACGCCTCTTCGGCGGGTTTCAGTTTTGAGTCATTCCTTGCTACGCTTGTTAATGGCTACCAGATTGAAGCTAATACAGGAACCATCGCTGACTATATTGATAGGGCATCGGGAGCAGACATCCCTATCAGTTTGAAGTTATATAAAGAAGGCAACCTTGAGGTTGGTGGCAGTTATAACGATCTGGTTAAAGACTTAGTAGAACCGCAATTTGGACACCCTCTCGGCAATGCAATGAGATATGTAATCTGCACGAAAGAATTTACTGGGGAAGGGCTGGAACAAACAGGAAAGATTAGGTTTTGGCAATTTGACTTCACGCTGGAAAATGTAATGGACATTCTTTTGAACTCAAAAGAGAAATCACAAGAATGTATCAGGTTATCAAGAAAGATTGTTGAAGCTCTAGAGGCAGGAGTACCCGAAGGTTCTGGCGCATCAATAATGGGAATCCCAGAGAAACAGGTAACATCATCCCCTGAAGAGCTAGAGAAAATTTTCATTAGCAAGTTACAGACAAGAATTTCCACAGTACAACAGGAAAATCCAGATAGTTTATTCAATTTGATTGACGATGAAGCCTTCAAATCATTGCTACAAGCAATTGACTGGGCAAAGGACGATAGTTTGTTCAGCGAACATAAAGTCTCAATCACGAGTAAGGGAGAAAAGCAAGTAGAGAATAAGGGCGTTGTTCGTGGCAAATCAATAATGATTTATGCTAAAGTGAAGGCAAAATCCAAAGAGTGGATTGAATCTTATGCAAACGAAATGGTTGCGAATAATCCTGATAGTCCATGGAAAAGTGTTGCTGAAAATGTCAAAGCGAAAAATAATTTAGCTGATGTCCTAGACAAGCAAATAAGGTCTGCCAATCATGGCAAGAGGCAAGGCAAAGCTAAGGCTTGGAAATACGATAATCCAATGGATGATCCTCAAGCAGGAGTAGTAGCAACACAGGCAGCATCAGAAAAGGAAATCCAAAGAATTACAATGATCAATAGTATGAAGGAGTCGGGAGAACTTCTCTCACCAGAGGAATCTGCTGCCGCATACAGAAACTTAAAAGATCCTGAGAAAATGAAGTATGCTCTCAAGAACTCTCTGGGTAACCTTAGAACTCTTCACTTTTCCATGAACCAAACGCAAGCCACTGCTCCAAGCATCGCCCCAACACAGACTACAAATGACAAGGGCAAGACGAAAACCGTAAAAGGCGGCGCAGGCGCAATTGTAGTCGGCGAAATACAAGTTGGAACCTCTCACGTCCTCAGAGCACTGGAAGGGGTTAGAAATATCCTTAATGAAGAAGTCGGAATGATTTTCCAATCACTTAAAGTTCTATCCGACAGCTTGAACAGTTATTTTGCTGGGGGACTTTCAGATGATGGCTTGGCTGACTTGGCCAAAACAAATGCCAGCACCATCTCCGTGGCAAAATCACTAGAATCAGAAAAATAAACACTTGACACACCGCCCATAAGCGGTTATATTATAGACAACAAAGAGAGGTTATCTTGTCTAAACATTATTCTTCTGGTGCTGACCTAAGTGCCAAGACCCTTCGTGGAGTCAATATCCTTGCGGATAATGTCGCATCAACGCTCGGCCCAAGAGGTCGAACAGTCCTTTTACAAAGAGCAGGACGACGACCATTCGTCAGTAAAGATGGTGTAACGGTCGCAGAACACGTTGTGCTCGATGATCCTATTGAGAACGCAGCCGTTCAGATTCTCAAGCAAGCATCCAGCCAGACGAACACTCTTGCTGGTGACGGCACAACTACATCTATGGTTCTATCTCGCGCCATCCTACAGGAAGCACAGAAGCACGTTGTTGCTGGTGTGCCTCCTATTCAAGTAAAGCGAGCACTTGACCGAGCAACTGAAACGCTTGTCAATAATCTAAGCGAACTTGCTACGCCTATCCAAAGCGAAGAGGATGTCGCACACATCGCCACCATATCAGCAAACAACGATGAGGTAACGGGCAAACTCGTAGCCAACGCCGTTGATGCTGTCGGGAAGGACGGCTCAATCACAGTCGAGGAAGCCCGTTCAACCAAGACCTCTTTGGATCTCAAAGAAGGTTTCCGTTTCGACTCTGGCTATGCTGCCGGAGCATTTATTACTAATGAGCGCAGGGGGTCTGTCACTTACGAAAATCCCCTCATACTTGTCGCAGATGCGAAGATCGACAAGTTAGATGACATTCTCCCTGTGCTCGAAGTTGTGGCTCGTGAGGGACGACCACTCGTTATTGTCGCAAACTCCGTGGAAGACCAAGCACTCGCAGCACTCATTATGAATACCCAGAGAGGTTCGATGAAGGTCGCAGCAGTCAAGGCTCCTCGCTATGGAGAGGAACGCCGCAACATCCTCAAAGACCTTTGTCTTTCTGTTGGTGCTGAGTTTGTCACTAAGTCTGGCAAACTAAAACTTGCCGAAACAAAACTTCATCATCTCGGCACTTGTGCGAAGATCGATGTAGTAAAGAACGCTTCTACTTTTGTTGATGGTAAAGGCGATCACGAAAAGATTGCGGAGAGAATGGAGATTCTAAAAGTCGAGATGTCTAACACAGACAGTCTCCAAGAGTGTGAACGAATCCAAGAGCGCATCACTCGTCTATCATCAGGTGTCGCAATCATCAAGGTAGGCGCACCAACCGAAGCAGAGATGATCGAGAAGAAGCATCGCATCGAGGACGCACTCGAAGCAGTCAAAGCCGCACAGATGGACGGTATCGTTGCTGGTGGTGGTGTTGCTTTGCTTCGTGCTTTACCGAAGAAGAACAACGATCCGCTTGAAGGTATTATTTATGAGGCAGTCAAGGAGCCCATTCGACAGATGGCTCGTAACGCAGGAGAAAGCCCAGACCTTATTCTTGACAGAGTTCTAAGAGCAAAAGGAAACAAAGGTTATAACTTCGCAACAGGAGAGATGTGTGATCTGTTTGAAGCAGGAGTCATCGACCCAGTGCGAGTAACCAAGACGGCTTTACAGATGGCGACATCAGCAGCAGGAACGCTATTGACAACTGGCTATGCTATCGTCGAGGAGGGAGAACAATGAGAGTAAAAATGCAATACTCTGTGGATCTGGAAGAGATCCCAAAAGAAACAAGGCCACTAATAAGTCGAGCCAACGGTGAGATTCGAGATGCTGGCGACCATTTGGATGATGTCTTCTCCTTCTTTGAAGCGGGGACAGACTACGACAATATGATTGATAGCATAGAACAAGCAAGAAAAAGCCTCGCAGAAGCAGACTTTCGCTTAGGTGACGCGCAAGCAATCTTGAAAGGCTATATGCAAGCGAAACACGCACCAGCACAGCAGCCAGAAGAAATGTCCCAGATTTTGGACAACATAAAGGAAAAACTTGACTCCACACCCGACGAGGATTCAGGTCTTGACTAGCCAGCTCAAGGCAGGTGATGTTGTCCACGTTCCATCAAACTCTATGGTTTTTAGATGGAATGATTCGGAAAACGCACCATCACCAGAGGTTCGCACATTGGACGAGCCTTTGTTTGGGTTGTTTGTCAAGGAAAGAAACGATTTTTACTCGGTAGTAGTAGCCGAGGGAGACTATTGGACTCTAAAAAAGTCCGACATCTACAAAATTAAAGAGGAGAACAAAGATGGTGGTAAAGTTAGTTGAGGTAAAAGAAAACAGGGGAGTCACATCAGGTTCCCAGTATACTTTGCGGGAGGTATTCATCAACCCACAAAGAGTAGTTAGTATGAGCGAAGAGCCCAGACTGGCAACTGAACTTAGAGAGGGCAGGATGCCAGAGGGAATGAGCGAACATCAATCTTTCACGCGCATTGTTCTTGATCAAGGGTCAGGTGGCTCGTCTATGATCGTCGTAGGAAGTCCAGTAATGATTGACCAGAAGTTGACAGAAGGCCATCGTCGCCTTCTAAACGGATGACAACGGAAGAAGCGATAGATAATGTCGTTGGCTTTCTTCTTGATGAATACGATGTCGATGTCGTATTCGATGATGATGAGACAGGCACATATTCGCCTGATGCTCGCGTCATAGGCATCAACAACACAGAGCCAGAAGAAGAACAGTTGTTTGTCCTGTTACACGAAGCGGGACACGCAAAGATCCATCGCGACAAAAGAAAACTTTCCAGATTCGCAGAAGAAGAAGTTGCTTGGATGGAGGGCAGACACTTGGCTCAAAAACTAAAAATAAGCATCGATCAAAGATCTTGGGCTTCGTTCTGTGAGAAGCATCTAAATGATTATCGCAAATGGGCAATCTCAGCGTGACACCAGAACTAATGAGGGCGTGTTTCTACTATGGAATGGGGCAAATGCTTGCCTTCTTCCAAGTATTCTCTCAGCACATATGGCCTTGGTGGCAAG
>Ga0209645_1001617_pt1 | contig 11130 bp, 28 predicted proteins | sample ETNvirenome_6_30_FD_184070 | JGI IMG/M metagenome (GOLD analysis project Ga0209645, IMG submission 184070) | Marine viral communities from the Pacific Ocean - ETNP_6_30 (SPAdes) (version 2) | ecosystem: Environmental > Aquatic > Marine > Oceanic | place: Pacific Ocean | collected 2013-06-19
TCATTAAGTCGTGCATATCGTCCTTAGAATAGGATGTTTTACGGCTGAAATGCTCGCTCATCTCTTTCATCCACATCCAGTAAAGAGCGTTAGCAGATAAAGAGCGATTAGGTTTATACTCCTCTATTTTTACAGCAATATCTTTGCCTGACTCAATGAGCTTAGATGCGTGGGTTTCTATATACCTGTATATAGTTTCCCTTGCCTCCTCCACGTTTTTTAAATGTAGAAAATTACCTTGCATTAAATCATCCTGCCTTTATCATCCCTGATCATCATCTTAGACACCATCTTGCTAAATCTCCTGTATATTCTCCAAATAACGGGGTAATCGAATGCGTCACATACCATACAATCAACATCGATAAGCGCCTGGTTATATGACCTTGGGTCTATTCCGTCTTTACGCGATTTCATTTTTCTTGATCCTTTTATAGATTTCCTCTCTGTGAACGTCAACATCTTTAGGCGCTTCCACTCCTATTCTGACCTGCCCCCGATCTATGCCAGCGATTACTATTTTAATCTTCCCGTCATCGATAACAATTTTTTCATTTAGTTTACGCGTCAACATTAACATTTTTTACATCCTCTATAGTCTCGTTTAATTTCCTGATTCCATCGTTTATGCTAGAAATTCCCTCTAAAAGCCTGACTTTATCTATCTGTTCGATAGACCCCATTAGTTGAGTTATTTTGTGAGCCTCCCTCTCTAACTCGTAAACTTCACCACTTAAAAATGCTCTTAAATCGTTAAAAATGTATTCAATGTTCATTTCTCCCTCCGTTGTAAAAATAACCATGATAATACTTGGCTGCCTTTTTGTATGCTTTGTGCGCCTCTTCTGCTGTGTCGTAGAGTCCTAAGTACGTTATCTTGCCAATCAAACCAATCTGCGCTTTATATTTACTTCCGATAAGATACACTCCTTTGTAGCCGCTTTTATTATTTTTATTCTTGCCCCTGTTTCGTAGGTTTTCAGCGTGCGTGCATTCTCTAAGATTTTGAATTCTATTGTCGTTTTTAATACCGTTAATGTGGTCAATATAATCTTTAGGGTCATTACCGTAATGCATTTTCCACGCTAGTCTATGAGCAAGGTATTTAGAACCATCAATCTTAATCACTCTATACCCTTGATTTTGAGCTGTTCCAGCAATATCCCCTACCTTAACTCTGTTAGAGGTTGACTTTTTCCATCTAAAAACCCCTGTTTCAGGATCGTAACTCAAAAGATCATTTAGGCTTTCCAAAGCTGGCAGTTTCTTAGTAGTCAAAATAATCACCTCATTGTTCCAGATCCGTAAATTTAACTGTTTGCTCATCAAACCTAACATCGATAGATCCAACCGGCCCACTTCTGTTCTTTTCAATGCATAGCTCAGCAATGCCTTTTCGGTCAGAGTCAGGGTTATAGTACTCATCTCGGTAAATCATGATGATAACGTCTGCTTCCTGCTCGATGTCTCCCGAGTTCTTTAGATCCGACATCATCGGCCTTTTGTCCGGCCTCTGCTCTACTCCTCTATTGACCTGGCCTAGAGCTACTATAGGAATGTTCAGTTCTTTAGCTAAATTCTTAAGCCCTTCGGCAACTTCTCCGACCGCTTCAACTTTGTTCGACGTGTTAAAAGTTGGCTTAATCTTTTGAATGTAATCAACAAACAGCACTTTAATGTCGTGTTTTTGTTTCCATTCCCTTGCCTGTCGTTGAATCTCACCAATCGTTATACCGCCACGGTCGTTGATCCATATTGGCTTATTGGTTAGATTTTGTGCTGTACAATTGAACATTCTCTGACTCTCGTCATCAGAGTATCTAGCTAGCCTTAGTTTCTGTAACCCAACATCACTAACTAAGCTCATACCTCGCATGGCCAGTTGTTTAGCCGACATCTCAGAAGAGATAACGCCAGAAGCAACACCACAGCTTAAAAGAATGTTCATCATCAAGCCGGTTTTACCCATTGCGCTCCTGGCACCTATGACGATAAAGTCGGTCTCATGCATCCCGCCTAACTGTTGATCAAGCTTAGTTAAGCCAGTTGTAATACCCACTAATCCTTTAGTCTCAAACGCCTTCTGAATATCTTCTACCGCTCCACCTATAGCCGAGTTAATATGATGCTCATATTTGGTATCCTCTCTAGAAAGGCCCATAAGCGTCTCTATAGCCTTATCTATCGATTCTTGAGCATTACCATCAAGTGATGCTAAAAGCTCCTCACAAGCGATTCTAGCGCCATTTAAACGGTAGTGGTTCTTCAGCCGGTCGGCCCAGTCTTTTATTTGTGATTCAGTAGAAGCGGGGAGGTGGTCTTTTAATACTTTTCCGAGATATACGGTTAAGTCTTGACCAGTGGAATCAAGCATCTCTTGCCGTACAGTAAGGTAGTCAACATGAGAGTTATTAGAGAGCATTCTCTCAATAGTCTCGTAAATGCTCTTTAGTAAGTCGTTACCAAAATAGCTAGATTTGATATCAGCATGCACCAACAGATTAGGTGAGCTGATCGCTGTTGAGATGATTCCATATTCTATCATTGTGCTACCTCCTTATAGCTTCTTGATGTTCCGAGCGGGGGGGTGCGCGGAACCTGGGGGGGTATTTTGCCCTTTGGGCAAGTTAACAAGAGAGTAAAAGTCTGTTACCTCTTGCTCATACCTTTTCTGTGATAACCAAGTAGACACGTTAGGCAAGTTAAGATCAGGTTTAGTTAAGTTGATCTGTTTAACAGCCTTAGTGTGTTTCTCAGCCTCTGTAATTATCTTATCTCGTGTTGCCGTGTTCGTCAAGCCAATTTTTGATAAAAGTTTTAAAGCATCTCGTTTGTTACCTACTGGTGAATTACTGATCTTCCATAGCTTTCTAAGCTCTGACCAACATTCGTCCAAAGTTTCGTTAGAAACATTAGTATTAATAGTATTAGTATTAATAGTATTAGTGTTGGGGGGATTTTTTTCCCCACCTACCTGGGGATTTTTTTCCCTACCCCTGGGGATTTTTTTCCCTACCTCCAGATTGCTATCATTGTGCTCATTCCACCCGCGCCCCTTGTCTGTCACTCTCACATATAGCCGCGTTTTATCTATAACTTGCCTATCTATTAACCCAAAATTAGAAAGTTGCCGCAACAATCTTTTTATAGTGTCCGGCTTATCTGTCAATATTGGCATCTTTTTAGTCAAATAGCTTTTTGATATCCAGTAATAACAAGTGCCATTGATGACCTTTTCATCAGCCCAAGATGGCAATTCATAACAAAACGAAAAAAGCGCTGCTTGCTGTAAATTTAATCCCCACTCCAAAGCTTTCGGTTGATTTATATAAATGCTATACTGCATTTGTAGATACTCCTATATGTTATAGATTGATATTTACATGGCATTGTGTAGTATAAGCCCCGCTCTCAACGGGGCTTTTTTGTGACTGTCTATTTTACCACTTTTTCCCTTAGCCGTCTTTCAACCTCTCTAAGCTCTTGTGTGTGTTCAGGTCTGATCCAGACTTCTTTTGGCACTAAGCCTGCATCCCGTTTGCGCTGTCGTTCAGCTCTTTTCGCCTCAGCGTTTGTCATCAAAATAACCTCTCATGTTTTAGTTACTATGCCTTTGCTGCATCCAAGATATGCCCACTTTGTGACCCTGTACCCGTTATTCTCTTGATGCAACCAATAATAGCCATTGCCCCACCCCTTTTTCCTATACGTTGTTACTGAGTAACTTTCTAGTGTGCCAGGCCCACAATCCCGAACTACAATGACTGACTCAGAGGAGCCCGTAAAATGGGTGCAGTCTGGTTGATCTTTGAACGCATCGTGCCATATTAAAGCGTTTGATTTTAAATCTTCAACCAGTTTTATGACCTTGTCCTGATCAAAACCAAATACAAATCCATCTCTATTGTTTCCCCTATACTGGCGTAAAGCCGGCAGCAATTCCTCAGGTATTTCGCTCACGGTATATCCCCTGACTTAACTTTGCGACAATCATTGCAATACATCGCCCAAATTTTTGAATTTACGGGAAACTTTGTTGACTCTTTAAGCTTCCCGCACCTTAGGCACCTAACTAAGCGCAAGAATATTTTAGCCAACATTCAGCCTCCCCTTTACTTGTGAACTCTTCAGCCCACACTATTGATCCATTTACAAGCGTATTTACCAGGTAAATGCACTTTCCTTCACCGTTAAGGCCTTCTTTTAACTCATATGATTTGTGAGCGTGAGGGTTTGCGTTATCTAAAGTCATATTGCGATCTCCTTGATCTATGTTATTTGCTTCAATGATTATCATTATACATCACTGACTAGTCATGTCAAGAGATTAAAGCAAAAAAAATCACTTTAACCTCACCTTTTTCACACCTTGATGCTAATTGGGCACATTTTGTACGCCTCTATAGTGATTGTGTATCTAGTGCCTAAATATTCGTATATACAATCCTTGTGCATCACGCCATTCTCAACTTCACCTATCAAAAACGCACTCGCCATCATCATAATAATATTAATCATTTCCACTCTCCTCTAATAACACCTTTATCGACACGTCAAAAGCACCGGCTATTTTCAGCAGGTTAGATAGATTCGGCTTTCTGTCGCCGCTCTCCCATCTTGAAACATTTTCCCTCCCTTTGTAGCCTAATTTTTCAGCAAGTTGCTGCTGATTTAGGCCGCGCTCAATTCTTAATCGTTTGATGTTCTCTTTGATCATAAATCCCCCTTATAGATTTGAATTTGCCACTACTAAAACGAGTATCCAGATTATGATTACGCCGTATAACATTACTCACCCCACCTCTTGTCAATTCCCGCCTCTACCTTGATCCAGTCTAAGCGCTCTATACGCTCTCTCACGTCCGCAGGAACCCATTCGTGCGATGTGTCGAGGTAAACCTCGCATATGTGATACGAGTCCATCCAGTCGGCCCAGGAGCCGCCGTTGATATGGTTATTGTCGGTAACTCCTTGTATGCAGTACTCCACTGCGTCGCTCTCGTCTTGAATGTCTTCTAACCGTAAATCATTGCTGAACATTGTTTGCTCTCCCTGTTTAATGTTTGCCTTCGATGGTTTTAATATTAATGTATGTTTCCGTTCGCGTCAACAAATAATTCAAAAAAAGTTAAAGTTTTTTATATGATCAAAATTCAGTCTTTTTGTGTGAGATTATGTAGCATATATAGCCGCAAACCGGTTTCAGAAGGTTCGCGCTGGCCGTTCGCGATCTTTCTTATGAAATCTTCGTGTGTGCCTGTCTTTTGAGCAATCTCTTTATATGTATATGTTGCGCGTAGCTCTAACACAATTTGTTTAAAATCCACTCTATCACCTCTCTCTATCTATCTATATATGTATAGCTAAAAAATTCTGTCATCATCATATCACTTTTTTATAAAAAAATGCGACTACAGTCTAAAATAATTGTTGACACATTCAGACTACAGTCGTATAGTTAAATTACAGCGACGCAACATGGAGACATAAAAATGATTAAACTGTTTATCGTACTGCCGCTTTGTTATGTAGTTAGCAAGGTATATGGAATCAAAGGATTGGAGGACAATAGTCATGAGAATTGATAAAGATTACGACCACACCATCATTGTTGAGAGTTACGAAGACTTCACGGTATTAACAATCGACAGGACATATAGTTACACGGCTACTGGCGACAATCATCGCTCAATAGCAATAGAGAATATACCAGAGGCCATCAAGCTTGTAGATGGCTTAATAGCAGTAGAGAAGGAGGAGAAGAGGAAGAAACAGGAAGAAAAGTGCGTGAGCATCGCACAAAGGTATCTTAAGTTAGTTAAATAGAGGCAATTATGGAATTTTACGCGCAACAGGAGTTAGAGGAGCAAGAGTATGAGGAATATTTACGAAACGTTATCAAAGATCGATCTTTCGGGGATGATCGAGAAGAAAATGGACCTAAACTATCTGAGCTGGGCGAACGCGTGGGATGTAGTACTCAAGCACTACCCTTCATCCAATTTTGAGATATTAGAGCCGGTACGGTTCGATGATGGCTCGATGGAGGTTTGGGTCTCTGTGACTATAGAAGATCACACGAGAAAGATGTGGTTGCCGGTCATGGATCATAGGAACAAGCCGATTGTAAAGCCAACATCTCGTCAAGTATCTGACTCCAGGATGAGGTGCTTGGTTAAATGCTTAGCGATGTTTGGACTTGGTCTGTATATCTATCAAGGCGAGGACTTACCGAGACAAGATGAGCCTGTCGACGTAATGACGGCAATAAAGGAGATCATGACACAAAACAGCTTACAAGATCTTACACAAGCTTTTAAGAAGCTTACAAAAGGCCATAGTAAAGAAAGTACTTATGTACAAAAACTAACCCAAGCAGCAAAAAACCGTAAAGAGGAGATACAGAATGCAACAGCGTGATAATTCAGGCGCACTTTTTAAGAACGAAAAACGGGAGTCGGAAAGCCATCCGGCGTACAAAGGACAAGCGATGATTGATGGAACCGAGTATTGGATCAGTTCATGGATAAACAAATCTAAAGGCGGTGAAAAGTACATGAGCCTAAAATTTAGCCCGAAAGAACAGGTTCAGCCTAAACCACAGGCTGATTTTGATGACGATATCGATTTTCAATGACAACCGCCCTCTTCGGAGGGCACGCAAGGAGGATGTATGTTATACGACTACTTAAGATCAAAAAACGAACTAAGCCAACTGTTCGAAAGCGGTGAGATAGATGAGGGCACGCTCAAGGACACTCTCGACAGTATTGATGGTGAGCTAGAGTTAAAGGCGGTTGATCTGATCAAGTACTCACGTGAGTTGGAATTGATGGCTCATGCTGTACGGTCGGAAGAGGTGCGGTTAAAAGAGAGGCGCGAAGCTCTTTTAAGTCGTGCTGATCAACTTAAGAAGTATGTAAAAGAGTCGATGGAAGAATTAGGTAAGAAAAAGATAGAGTCTGACCTTTTTACTCTGTCGCTCAGAAAGTCAGCAGGAAAGGTGGTTATAAAAGACGAATCTTTAATACCAGAATGTTACCGGCGCGTCAAAATGACGTCAGCACCTGACAAAACATGGATCAAGAATGCTTTAAAAGACGGCGTTGAGGTAGAGGGCGCTGAGTTAGTTAAGGAGCATACACTACAGATAAAGTGAGGAAATTATGGACGATTTAACGGCACGACAACTCAACTATCTTGCTAAAGCGCAGCTTGCAACAGCTAAAGATAGGATAGAGAGGACTGAGCTACATGGCATCAACAGGAGCGATAAAGAAGCGGCACTAGTATATATAGACAGGATTATCAAAAGGTTATCAAACGACTGTGAGAACCCGAAAAGGAGAAAGAGCGATGGAGAATGAAATCAAAAAAATGTTAACGGATTATTTTATCTGTGATAACGACGAGGAATTAAGGTTGTTATCAAGCGTTATCTGCGACCAAATACGGATCGAAAACCCGCAGAATGACATACAAACGACTCGAATAATTGAAGGTGAGGTAACTGATTTCATGGAAAAAAGGAGGTTGATTTGAATCAAGATAACTTTGAACTGCTAATGCTTTTGGTGGCGTGCGTAATCGCACTAAATAGCTGTGGAGAATGATTTGACGGGCATCGATGTAGTCGCCCTACTCCTTACTTTAATAGTATATATGTGCATCGTCTCGTTTCTTTGCTGGATCGTGAGGCGTAGACGGTGCAATAAAAAATGCTGGTTAATTAGGTTTTTAGAGGGAATTTTGAAATGAGAAATTTAATTTGTATGTTGTTGTGTCTGGCAGGGTTGGTGTTTTTAACCGCTTCTGATGCGCTTATTAACATGTCATCGGCGTCAATGATGGGTAGTTTAGAATCTGCCGACAGCTATAAAAGTGTTGCTGTTGGGATTACTGTAGGGCTTTTAGCGTTAGGTTCGATAGCATCTATCCTGCCTAAAGGCCTGGCTCAGGTAGGTCTTTGGACGGTTACGGGGATAGCGGCTGTGTTTAGCGGTGTCTTAACAGTGCAAGCGGTATCTATTGACTATGCAGCTAATGATCACGCTGGCGCTATAGGTTCTGCTACAAGGTCCGAAAATCGTAAAAAGAGGAAGGCTCTGGAGACTGAACGCGATCAACTTACGCGAAAAATGAGAGAATGTGAGCGTGATAATTATTTCAAGCCCTGCTCATCTACTGAACGCCGTCTCGCATCTATATCTGATCAGCTATCTAAAATCAGTGATAGCACTGTAGCAAGCATCAAAGCCCAACAAGTGGACATTACAGACGCTGTTGAAGAAAAGGCTGGCATCTCTGCTACTACCCTTGAAAGAGTTATGATCTATTCGAGAGCGTCAGCAGTACCGATCATGATGTCAATTTTAATGGCAGGGTTCTGGCTGTTTTGGGGTCGGTTCTTCGGCGAGGCAAAAGCAGGAGTAAAAAAGAGGTTCGCGGCGGCGTAAAACGCAAAAAAAGCACTCCTGTTACTCCTATTTCTGAAAATAAGAGTAAAACAGGGGGTGAAACGAGGGAAAACAGGAGTAAAAAGGAGGGTGAGGCTAAGGAAAATAGGAGTGAAAATAGGAGTACTCCTAGAAAACGAAAAGGGCCACACGTCAAAAACAGGATGAAGGTAAGAACGTTTGCGCTTGAATATCAGTCAAAACATGGTAAATGGCCGACTTACAAATTGATCAAGAGCAGTTGTAGAGTAGGTGAAACAGTAATCAGTGAAGTGATGAAAGAGCTAAAAAGGAGCAAGGCAGCATGATTGAGGAAGTTAACGAAAGAAAATATTGTAAGTTTACTTTAGCAGGATGGGCCATTTTAATGATATGTACAGGAGTGTATTTAGCATGAAGGGATTCTTAATACGGTTTAAAGCAGTGATTTTAGCGTTTGTCATCGGCTCGGTGTTTACTCATTTAGACGGGTATCGGATAGTAAGTGATAGTACAGGTGATCTGTTTGACAGGCTTTTAAATAATGTGGAAAAGGAACTTGATATTGAGGTACCAAGAATATGACGGACGAAGAACTAAACAAAGTGGTGTTTTCTGACATTTTTAATAATCGAGAGCAAGAGTTAAAGGAGTTGAAGCAGGCTAAGAAGCCTGAAAAGTTGACGTTAATACAAAAGATCTCATTATCAATAATGTTTATTGTAGGATCGATAGCAGCTATACCTATTTTAACCATCTACGGCGCGATTCTTAGTGTGACGGCTGCTTGTTCTCTACTTGTTGACTGTTTTAAATTATGGGGTAAATGATGAATAAATTGATATTATTATCACTATTCGCTATTAACGCAAATGCAGCAGAGTTCAAGTTAACATGGGAGACACCAACAGAGCGGGTAGACGGCTCAAAATTGGAAGCGTCAAGCATCGACGGATATCAGATATATACAAAGCACGATGGTAAATATAAAATAATGGCTAAGGTGTCAACAGTAAATGAATATACACTGCCGGTTGATTTTGGCTGTATCAAGATGGCGACGGTTGACGCTACAGAGTTGGTAAGTGATTTAAGTGAGGAGCTGTGTTATAGCTTGCCTACATCGCCGACTGAATTTAAGTTAGAGTTAAAATAAGGTTGCCTCAGCCCGCCTCGTAGTTTGAGCGCGGGCTTTTTTATCTTGTTAAACCTCGCGCTTTTTCAACGGTTCTCAATCCGCCAATACCGCATAACGCTAATACCAGCGCTATTAATTGTTCAGAATCAGACGTCTGCATAGTAACAAAAGGGGAGAGCATAGGCGCTACAAGCGTGTTTAAAGCCAATCCTAAGCCGCATACCCACCCGCAAAGCGGCCGCCATCCTGCTACGAACACGGACCTATGTGATGCCTCAGTCTTAGTTATATCAGCTTGTAAAGACTGTAACTTACTAGCAACCTCTTTCAGCTTGATTTCAGCGTCTAACGACTCTTCCTTACTCGTGTGAATGTCGTCTACAATGTCTCCAATGGCTTTTATTGGTGCAGCGGCTGCGCCTCCTAATAATTTGTCAAAAAACCCCATCTTCTTCTCCCTCGTACCATGAGTTAACGTCAAAACAAGGACATTCTTTGTTACTATCTAGTTCATAGTGACCAAATAGGTCGAGATCTCCTAAGCCGTTTCTAAGAGCTCCTATGGCGTGCCTTAAAGATTTATACTGTTCTTCCGTGAAGTTCCGTTCGGGCTTCTCATCGTCGCTCATGCCGCCTACTAAACATATGCCAACTGATCCTTCATTGTGACCGAGACAATGAGCTCCAACCAAGCGAGTGCTTCGACCTGTCTCTACTGTTCCATCTCTTCGGATGACGTAATGATACCCGCAACCGTTCCAGCCTTTTTTGCGGTGCCATTCGTCGATCTCTTCAACTCCTATGTCCATGCCTGAGGGAGTATATGAGCAGTGGATTATTATCTTGTTTATGTCTCGCATTTTACCTCTATACAGTACCATCGTGTAGCAGCTTATACCGATTGCCGTTAATTTTTAATTCTACATACTGATTACCAGCACCCGCAGAGCCAGTGCCGCCCGTTCCACCTGTGTTGGCATCTAAAGTTACTCCCGTTGATCCATCGTTATACTCGAGCCGAAATTCATTTGCGCCAGCAGACCCTATTTCCACGGGACTTACTCCGCCATCTCTAATCCGTCTAAAATAAGCTCTCAACTGCCTGTCTGAATCGTTAGATATGCCGAAACCTGCTATTGTATTTGCGCTGGTTGCTGCATTATTTATAGCCATAATATAAGATGCGGCTTGCTGGTCTTTTTGCCACACAGCGGCGTTCGGGCTAAATTCTATCGATGGAGCGTCAATAGTTTGCGTAGTTCCAGAGTTGCCGACATATGTTGCTTGCCCGGTTAGCGAAACCTGGTTTATATCGTCGTGATAGTCAGGATGATAAATCTCTGCTATGTGGCAATTACTAAACACGTTATTGCTGATAATGCAGTCTGCACCAGGGTTTGATGGCGAGTTCACAGAGTGAATAACAGTAAATCCAAAATCACATGCGTGAGTTAAGTCCCCGCTTCCATCTGTGCCAGTAGTGCCTATGCCGGTGTTCCCACATACTGTAATTCTTTGTGAATTTGAGGTTACAGAGATAGCAGCATAGCCTCGGAA
>Ga0209645_1001618_pt1 | contig 11121 bp, 7 predicted proteins | sample ETNvirenome_6_30_FD_184070 | JGI IMG/M metagenome (GOLD analysis project Ga0209645, IMG submission 184070) | Marine viral communities from the Pacific Ocean - ETNP_6_30 (SPAdes) (version 2) | ecosystem: Environmental > Aquatic > Marine > Oceanic | place: Pacific Ocean | collected 2013-06-19
ATTATGAGCTATCTTGTTGTGATAAAGCACCCCTCCATGTTGTGCCACCATCATCAGTTATAAAAACTAAAACATCAACTTTTGTTTCACCTTGAGTCAAAGTTGGTGCTGAACCACCTGGCCATTTTACAGCTGCCGGCCAAGTTTGTGTATATGCTGTGCCTGTATTGCCTGCACCACTTGTTAATTCTAATACGAATCCAGATGCTTTTGAACTATCAGGTCCTCCTGTAAAAGTCCATGTGCAAGCGCCCGTTGTATTTGCTGAAAAATAAGTGCCATTGTAAGTGTTAATAGTTGCGGTGCCAGAGACTTCGCCTAAAGCAATGTGTGTAGCATTAAACTGAACAACATTAGCAACTGTGGTATTCGATGTTGTAATTGTAACATTTGTTAATGCTATATCATCTGCAACCGAGTTAGATTGAACAGCACCATCTGCTATTTCTTGTACTGTGATCGAATTGGCTGTTCCAACTGCAACTGTATTAGCCTTAGCGAAAGCTGCATTGGCGTGGTCAAACCCTTTGTTAGCATGGACTTCTTTGGCTAAAGGAAAACCACCAGCAGTAGAATTATCGTGAACTACGGCCGTATCTTTATCGGTATCAACTGTGATTTCACCAACAGCACCCGTAAACGATGAGTGTTCACTTGTTGTACCTCTTCTAAATTGTATCTCTGTTGCCATATAATTTTTCCAATTTGAATATCTATTTTATTTAGGTTATACTACCATAGTCTTCAGATGCAGTAGCTGATGATGTAATTAAACCATAATCTTGCGATGCTGCTAACAAACCGGCATTTGTGTTTGCTAAATCAAAAGCTGCATTAACATGAGGTCTAGCATAATCATCAGAACCACTTATTTCGTGACCACCAGCTGTAGAACCATCGTGAACAACTATTGTATTTTTATCTGTATCAATAGTTATTTCACCAGATAAACCGGTGAAGGTGCTTGTCTGTGATGTGTTTCCTCGTTTTAATAATAGTGTTGTTGACATTTATCTATTTAGTTGTTAAATTTAAGATGCTTCTATGGCACTATTTGCACCACCTATATCCCAATAATTTGTTGTTCCGCCTGCTACACTAGTGGGGTATCTGAATACAACTAAACCAGAACCTCCTGCACCTCCACCACCAGCTGAATGGTGTTGTGAACCACCTCCACCTCCAGTATTTACAGTTCCAGCTTGTGCAAAACCAGGACTGTTTGTACCATTACCACCTCCTCCATCGCCACCTGGACCATTTGATCCGAATTGACTATTACCTCCACCACCACCAGCTCTAGTAACTGCTGAGCCTGTTATTGAAGATGATAAACCATCGCCACCATACATTTCACCATCAGTTCCGCCAGCTTCGCCTGCACCACCACCTGCACCTGAATGATATCCACCACTCGAGCCACCTGGTTCTCCATTATATCCTTGAGTTACACTTGTGTTTGCAACACCACCAGATTGTATTGCAAATGGAGCTCCAGCAGATGCCCCACCACCCGAACCTCCAGGACCTCCAGGTCCTACATTGGGGTAACCTCCGCAGCCAAAACCACCACCCTCGGATTGTATTCCGATTCCAGTTCCCGATATTGTTGTATTCCCACCTTTTTGCCCATTTGAATTACCACCACCAGTACCACCCCCACCTATCACTACACTTAGAGAAGTGCCAGCTGGCACAGTTAAGGAAGTTTCAGCTGAACCGCCACCGCCAGTTAATTCACCCGGCGATGAGTTTCTATAACCTCCTGCACCACCAGCACCAGCACCATGTCCACCACCTCCGCCACCGCCAGCAATACATAAGTAATCGAGTGTTAAATCGTATTGAGCTGTAAAAGTTCCTGAAGATGTAAAAACGTGTATAGCATTTGAGCCAACTACTGTTTGTGTGCCGCCTGTAGCATTAGTAGCTGCATTTGCTAGACCCCCACTTCCTACTAAGGTTGATAACCCTATAGGAAATTCGTAATCTTCTGGTCTAAAGTTGTATATACCCATTTAATTAACTATATGTGTGGGTGCATTTGGGTCGCCTTGCAAAGCCAAATATCTTACTACGGCATATCCACCACCACCAGATCCACCTGGTTGAGCAGGCCCTCCATAACCACCGCCACCACCACCACTACCTCTATTAGCTACTGCATTTCCGCCGGCATACGCACCAGGAGAACCTTCCCCACCTATACTGCTTCCTGGAGTTCCTCCTGTTCCTGTCCCATTCCAAATACCACCGCCTCCACCGCCTCCGTAAAGAGTAGAATTAGTGTCGTGTGAAAAAGATAAACCTGTACCGCCAGCACCGCCAGCATTAGGGGCTGCAGTACCTCCAGTACCGCCTACACCGCCACCACCACCGCCTTGACCATTGTTGTCTGGATTTCCGGTATTTGATCCTGGACCTCCAGGGTTACCATAAAAAGTGCTGTATGTTGGTGATGGTTGTGGGTTAACTGATATGCCACCGACGCCTGCTGTTGGCGCTAATCTTCTTCTTGCACCTCCACCACCGCAACCACCTGGTTTACCAGGGACTCCATCACCCGTGCCATTACCTCCCTGACCACCGCCGTGAACGAAAACACTTGGTGAATCGTCAACCTGTATTGTAGAATTACCACCTCTTGTTTGTTGAGCACCACCAGCACCTATCGTAATATAACAATTAGAAGAAGTGGTTACAGGGTAATCATTTGTATATAATATAGCACCGGCACCACCACCACCTGCGAGTTGATACCCTCCACCACCACCGCCAGCAACAAGAAAATATTCTACTGTGCCGGTAAAAGATGGTATGAAAGCACCTGAAGATGTGAATTTGTGAATTGCATTTTGAGTTGGACCAGAACCATCTATGATTTGGGTACCACCAGTTGTGCTTGTAGCTGCATTAGCACCGTATGCAGGATTGGGTGCTAAACCTATAGGATATTTAAAATTTTCAGGTCTTCCAATCGTTTTCTTTTCTATTCTGAAAATACTCATAACACACAACCATCACCCATTAGGATACTTCTGAACCAAACACATTGAATGATACATTGCTAGAATTTGTGTTACATCTAACTTGATCGTCAGCATCAAGAGTGATACCTAGTGTAATACCAATTGCATCAGCAGCCGGTACTGCACCACCTCTTACAATAAAGTGCTTATCTAATGTAGGCATTGTGCCGTTTGGTACCACAGCAATTGAGTAAGAAACATTATCACCAGTTTGATTACATACAGTAATTGTGGAGATTACTGTTTCTGTAGCAGAAGGAACGCTATAAGCATTCGTCATTGTGTTTGCAGTTGGGTTTATTTGTCCTAATACTTTGTAATTTGTTGCCATTTAATTTCCTATCTTAATCACATACCGCCAAGCATGAGTATTGTTGGTATGGCATTTGCATCTGTGTATACAGCTGGTATATTTACTGTTACATTAGCTGCACTTGTAACTCGACCTTGTGCATCTAATCTAAGAACAGGTATTTTATCTTCATCTCCATAGTCTCCGGCAGTAACAGCCGTATTCGCCAATTTCGTGTCAGTAACAGCTCTATCTTGTAATTTTAAAGTTGATACAGATAAATCTGAAGGAACAGTTCCAGAGTCATGTGCAATATGAACAACCTCTATATTTTTTGTACCCGTAGCTGGTGGACTAGAGAATGTTAATACGGCACCATTTAAACTGTAATCTTCTATTGATTGTCTTACACCAGATATGAAAACTAAAATGGAGATAAGTGAACCAGGGGCTAAAGACAAAGTAAAATTGACTTCACTATTATCTCCATCAAATTGGTCTATAAGAAAATTAGCAGTTCTTGGGGCGTTTCCTATGTATGGCACGATTTTTCCTTTTTGTTGTTCTTTTTTATTTATGTAATATAAACTGATGTATTAGGCATTTCCACGTTTGGCCAATCATTATTTGTAGGTAAATCTCTAAGTGCTTGACGATAATTCGCCCACTCTGTCTTTTTTTCACTTGTTAGCGGAGAATCCGTTATCTGAGTCCAATCTGTGTCTGTAAGTAATCTATTTCTTTCAGACCTTTTTGTTGTGGCTATTTGTTCATTAACCGAATTTGCCCTATCTGTGGTTTCTTGATCTGTTAAATCTATAATACGAACATTATAAACATAATCACCTTCAACATATGGTTCGGCTGATTCTATTTTCTGTGTCGTTCGGTCAAATGGTTTTGTCGATAAAACAATTTTGCTATTATTTTGTTCTAACCATTGAGGATCTGGCCCTGATGATGGAAATGACACATTCGGAAACATTGTTTTGTAATTTCCAATTTGTTGTATTGATTCACCATCTACAATTGCAATTAACATTTTTCCTCCTATTTCTATTCTGGTGATTTATTACCTGAAGCTGCGGTCATCGGTGTAAAGTTTGCGGTGGTGTATCTAGCTTGGCCAACCGTAATTCTAACTTCATCTAAAAATCCTTTTAATGTTCTACTTGTACCACCAGTGCTATATAGATTACCTAGAAAATAATCTGCATCTGAAAAGTTTGTTGTATAGTTTGTTGCTGTTTTCATATGTCTACCATCAACAAAAAGTCTCAAGTTATTACTTTCATCTCTGGTTACAGCAACGTGATACCATCTATCTGGAACAATTGTATAAGGAACCTGAATCGATGGTGTTGGTTCATTACCGACTTCAAACTCACCGCCATAATATTGCAATACAAAACTACCACCGGCTATTCTTAATAAACTAGGGTTGTGAGCGGTATTGTTAATTTTAGCAAACATTTCAATCGTAAAGGGGCCTGTGCCGATAGGTATACCACTACCCATAGCTCTTACGGACTCACCTTGGTCAAAAAATATACTGCCTGTTCCAAATTTTGTATTTGCAGCTCCTGTTGATATTTGTGCATCACCATAAATGAGAAAATTATTTTTTGCTGTTGAATCGTAAATACCGGCGTTTGTAAAGTTTAATAATGCTCTTGTATTTGCAGTATTACGGAATGGCGATGTAGGTAAGGTTAAAGTAGTTTGAGTAGGATCGTATATGGCTTCATCTATGACAAGTCTCCATGATGATACATAACCTTTATAATCAAAATCATTTCCGTTTCTGGCCCCGATATGAGTACTCTGTGTTGGTGTCATTAAAGTAATTGCATTTGTATAATTATCAACTCTAGTTCCATTTAGAAAAGCTGCAAAGTTACTACCACTACGAGAAATAGCAACATGATTCCATTGATTAATATATCCATTTGTTCCATATGTTGTTGTGTCTTGTTTAGTCCAAGAACCTCCAGTAGATAAATTATATCTAATGCCATTACCATAGTGATAAACACTAAACGGTGAGTACCCACTACCCTGTGAAAATAGTGTTTTGTTTGCATTTGAACTTGTTTCACCATAATACCAACATTCAAAAGTAAAATCATTACCTAATAAATTTGTAAAATTTGATAAAGGTAAACTTAAACGATCATCACCACCATCAAAATATGCAGAACCACCATGGTCATAAGGGTCATAAGATGTTGTTAGACTAAATGGGAAGAAAGGTTTTATTTTAGTATTACCACCTACAGTTAAAGAATGTTCTGAATTTGAGTTATCTATAAATCTATTTGATTGGCAAGTAAGAAGTGATACTTCTGATGCTGTAACACCCTGAGATGTGGTCGTAAACGGAGATGTGCTTGGTGTAAAATTACTTGTACCATAAACTCCGCTGCCTTTGACAACCCTGAGATTTGAAATGTACCCAGTATACATAGATACACTTGTTTGGTCTACATTACCACCAATTGTGGCTCTTGAACCAGTGTTACTAAGGTTTTCTGATGAACCAACAGTTGTTGAGCTCATAACACCATCAACAGAAAAATATAGTGTACTACTTATTCTTTGAATACATAAGTGTTGCCATTTATTTGCAACAATTGGTATGTCGGTACCCGCCGTTTTATTAGCTCCGATATAACATCCTAGCGTAGCACCAAACATAACTAGAGCAGAAATATTGTCGGTACTTGAATTATTATTATACCTTAAATCACAAAGCACCTGAATACCACTTACACCATTAGGACGTGCCCAAGCTTCAATAGTAAAATCTCCAGTTCCAAAAGTAAAGTCAGAACTAGCTGCTGTTGTTAAATTATCACCACTTCCATCAAAATATCCACTCCAATAACCTGATAGCGGATAATGTGGTGTGAAGCTACCTTGAGTAACTTGATTTTGAGACACAACTGTTGTATTGTTACTACTCTCATCTAAGAAACCAACATTACGAATAGAACCACGATATTTACCCGCTAAGAGTGTTGTTTGTTGTGGTATTGTATTTGCAAAAGTGTCAGGGAAAACTGGTCTTGTGTTTGCACCACTTTCTGTAATTTTATATAAACTATCAGAATTATCTGCAAAGTTTGATGATTTGCAGGTAAGTAATGAAGTGCCACTTATTTTCGTAAGTGGTGATGTTGGTACTGTAATTGTTGCGTTGGAATATCCATATACATCAGTACCTTTTACAATTCTTAAATTAGAAATTTTTCCATTTACATCACCGCCAGTCCCGCTGTAAGACCCCACCCTAAAAGTACCCGAAGAGTTACCAACAGAGAATCCGTTTGTAGCTGTTGCAACTCTTACGCCATCAAGCCATAAAGCTATTTGATTTGAAGAATCTCTACCTACAGCGACATGATACCACCTATTAGCTACGATTGAACCATTTGCTGATTTTACAATATCGCCGTTGTAATATAAACCAACATAGCCATTAGTCGCTTGCACATAAACTTGTGTTACATAAGACCCATTACTAGGAAAAGTAATCGGGCTTGGGTGTTGAGCATCAACAACTACCGTGTCAAGTTTCATAAAAAATTCAATTGTAAATTCATCAGGTAGTTGTAATGCAGCTGTGGACTCTATTGTAAATGAGTCAGATGTTCCATCAAAATCAGCAGACCAGAAACCATCATCAAATGGATTGTCTGCGGATCTTGTTACATCACCAGTTTTTGTAAATTTTGTATCTAAATGTGAATTGTCTTTTTGCACTTCTTTATCTTGACAAGCCAATAAAACTTGATCTCTTGAGAGTTCAGTTGAGAATGGCCTTGAACGAGAAACTCTTGGATCACCAGATAAAGTCATAGAATATCCAAGACCAGAATTTGCAGTTGAATTATCTAAAAAAGCACCTGATTGACAAGTAAGTATCTTAGTATCTGTAATTGATGTTAAAGGTGTTGTTGAGGGTGTAAATGAACCTGTGTATACACTAGAACCTTTTACAAACCTCAAGTTTGAAATATGACCAGCCATATCTAGCCCACCTTCAGGACTTCCTCCAACATAAAAGTTTTGAGCTGAAGTGAATGATGCTGAAGATGTTGTGATTGTTGTACCTGAACCATCAAGATATGAAATAATTTGATTTGAAGAATCTCGTAATAAAGCAAAATGATGCCATTGTCCTGATGTAACTCCTGTTACATAATGATTATTAATTATGTTCCATGAGCCTCCATTATTAGACATCCATACTACTATTCTACTATTACTAAGATCTAAATATGTTGCTATGGGATGATAACCACCAGATCTGTTACCTACTAGCCATCCATCAGACACACCTTTAAACCAAAATTCTAAACAAAATTCTCCTGATCCTGGTACAAAATTTGTGCTTGAAGGAAATGTTAGATAATCACTGCCATCAAAGTATACACTCCAATACCCATTATCAAAAGGTGTTTCAGATGATAATGCTGATTGGTCATACCCACCCTTAAATTCACCGCTTGTTAATTCAATATCTGTATTCGATTGACAACCTATTAAAACAATATTATTGTTTGATGCAACCGTTGTTGCTGACGTAGGAGGTATAAAGCCTGAAGTTGCTACTGCTGATCGTATTGCAACATTATATACAGCTAAATCACATATTTGAATCCCCTCTTGATGTGCATATGTGCCAGAACCACCGGCTGCATCAGCATTTACATATAAATGTGTATGAGTTCCTGTATTAATTGAAAATGTTCTTCTATCAACCATCATACCATTTAAAAATATGGTGTTATATGTACCATCATAATTTACACTTAAATGAAACCAAGTTTTTAATGGCACGACTACAGATGTGCTATAGTCATTACTATAACCTACAACTCTTAGAGCACCACCTGAAGTAAGGCCTATCGAATAAACTTTACTACCACTATTTTGACCATACGCTATCATATATTGTGTAGATTGATTACCAAACGCTGTAACTTTAAGCCAACATTCTATTGTTCTGTGTGCTGAGCCCGTTGGTAAACCAGTTGTAGGTATGGCAATTTTTGTGTTTAGACCGGGTATGTAACGACTAAATGAGCCATTTGTATTTGCTGTTTCAATTTTTGAAACTGGACTGTATGTAATTGATGTGTTCGATGTGTATTTTGCAACACCGTTTAGTATGTTTAGACCGTGAAGCCAACCGTAGTAAGGGTAAGATGAACCATTAGCGTTCATACCTATTATTATTCTTTGTGCTAGATAATCACCGGTATCTGCATAATCACCACCCTCTTTTAATCCATCTAAGTATAGTTTAGTCGTGCCACCTGAGCGAACAAAAGCAAAGTGATACCATTTACCAACTGATAGTGTTCTTGATACAATTCTATTTGCGGTTGATCTCCAGAAGGATAGTTGACTAGATCCATTTACCCAAATCATAGGATAAACGCCTTGAACCCCACTATTTCTTGGGTCAAATATATTGTTACTTGCACTCTTATTAAGGTTAATCCAACCTTCTATTGTCCAATCATTATAACCAAAAGCATAATCATTTATAGGTGTTATAGATGTGTTTGCGATATAATCACCTGCATTATCAAAGAAATTACTAAACTGATTTGTTGTTATAACACCTGTGTTTGCACTATTTGCTAAAGATGGTTGTGTCGATGCTGGCTTAAAAGATGCGTTTGATGTATATCTTGCACGGCCTTTTTCTACACGAACACCATAAATGTAACCATTCCAACCTAAATTTGATGAAGAACCACCATTGTTACCAATTACAAGTTTTACAGGTGATGTTATATTTGTTGTATCAGACCCCGAACCTTGTAATTCACCATTAATGAATAATCTGGATGTCCCATTTTCCCTACAAAGTGCTAAATGAGTCCACTCACCTTTGTATATTTTTCTTGTTGTAGATGCTGTTTGATTACTATAATATAAACCAAAAACTTCTGATGATGGTACTTTGTAAACATATGGCATTGATTGATTGCCTGTTGCATTACGGCCAAAAATAGTTCTTTGAGCTGTATCAGTTGATAAATCATAAACCCAAGCTTCCATTGTATAATCTTCTGTGCCAAATTTAAAACTTTCAGCTTGGTCATCAACTGTAACAAAACTAGTGCCATCTAAGTAAATTGCACCTGTATTTGCAGTTTTGTATGATGGATTTGAAAAAGGTGATACTGTGGATACTTTTGTTTTACCTGATGGGGTAACTGAATGTCTATAATCGATTATATCTTTGAATCTGTTTTCTTGACAAGTAATTAATTTTGTTTGTCTTTTTAAGTATTCAAATGGTATGAGTTCACTAATCTCTGAATCACCATATGCGGTTAAAGAATGTGATTCGGCTGAATTATCAATAAACCTGCTTGATTGGCAAGTAAGTAAAACCGTATTTGTTACTGCTGTTAATGGAGTAGTTGAAGGAGTAAAAGTTGATGTATATAAAGCTGTGCCTTTAACTATCCTTACATTAGAAAGATAGCCTTGCCAATATCTTGCGGTACCACCTCTATTTCGACCAATTCTCAATCCAGAAGTAGAGTTTAAATCAGTAGAAGCAGTTCCAGTTCCATCATTTACGCCATTAATATAAATTTTAGTTTGATTTGTCCCTGTTCCTTCACGAACAACCGCAATATGTGTCCATTGATTAGGAGAAATTGTACCAGTTGAATTAATGGACGCACTACCATGATTAAATCTTACTACACTAGAGCTTTGGACACTCAAATAGATTGTCCCAGAACCAGTTGTACCTGATGCTACTATTGGTTCATTTGTATCAGGTGAACTCCATGTAGGATAAACCCATGCTTCAATAGTAAACGCTTCTGTACCTAAACGTAAAGAATCATCATCAGGTATAGTAATATAATCTCCATCATTATCAAAGTAGTTACTCCAATACCCATCACCAAATGGGCCAAACTCTGATATGTGAGCATTACCATACCTTGAAAGTGCATGATTATAATTTGAATAATCTTGAAATGTTTTACCATTACAAGTAAGTAATGCTACATTTGATGATGTGGCGCTTTGGGATGTTAATGTAAATGGTGATGTGCTAGGTGTAAAAGTTGAAGTATATAAAGCTTGTTTTGTAACTCTTAAATTTGAAATATAACCATCAAAATAATGAGTTGGGCCTTGAAAAGCACCTATGAATGTTCCACCAGAGTTTAAGTTGAAATCACCAGAATCAGTTGCTGTGCCTATTGAAGTACCATCAATATATACTGTTACTGTTGAACCTGAACGCACCACAGCTAAGTGAAACCACTCATTAGGCACAGGTGTAGTACCATAGCTAATTGCGTGTTCAGATGTAATTCTAACCGCCACAGAACTTGCTCTTAAAGTTACATATTGATTACCACCATCTGATGCCACAATCATTTGATAATCATGTGGTGCAGAGTCAAGATACAACCAAGCCTCTATTGTAAAATCACCGGTACCTAAGTCTAATCTACCATTATCAAAAGCCTCTAAATAATCTCCACTACCATCAAAATATACTGCTAATTCACCGTGAGTTGTAGGGTCTTCAAATGGAGCAGTTGGAGCAGTAAAAGCGGATGTATAAACAGCTGAGTGTGTTATTCTAAAATTTGAAATAAAACCATCTAAGGCAGTTGAATAATTTTCAGGATTTCTTCCGATGCGTAGATTACCTGACCAACCAGTTAAGTTTCCTGAAACAGTTCCAGTAGCCTCTAAAACTCCATCTATATAAATTTTAGCACCATTAGTGCTAACATTTTCTCT
>Ga0209645_1001619_pt1 | contig 11117 bp, 28 predicted proteins | sample ETNvirenome_6_30_FD_184070 | JGI IMG/M metagenome (GOLD analysis project Ga0209645, IMG submission 184070) | Marine viral communities from the Pacific Ocean - ETNP_6_30 (SPAdes) (version 2) | ecosystem: Environmental > Aquatic > Marine > Oceanic | place: Pacific Ocean | collected 2013-06-19
AGCATTTGAGCTTGAGGTTGCAGTCCTTTGATTAAGATGGTCTGAAGGATTGATTCCAGTCCCTTGTCGTCGAGGTTTAACTCTATTTTTATTTTGTTCATATCGTCTCCGATTGATTGATTGTTTAAGTAGGCAGGCATATACCATGCCTATCATTGCAACACTGTAAAGTATTCGCATGGGCACCCCCATAGGGTAGTAGGTTTATTGATTTCCAGCGGTCAGGACTGACACGATGTGATCTTGAACTAGAACAGTCTCACCATTTGCATCGGTTGCCTTTATGTCATGAAAATTTACGATGTTAGATTGAGCAGCATCACCTTCACCCATCGCAGTCCAAAGGAGCATACCAACCTCTGAAGGGATACGAACGAAGTAAGAAGCAAGGTTTTCGAGTTGGTTCTCGTCAAGTTCATTGTTGAATACTTTGCTTTGCTTAATCTTCTCGACCATTGCAGTATGCTCATTGATAACCCAGTCATTGGTTGTGTCAACCATGCCTTCGTCAATCAACTGCTCAACGGTAAGCTCATTTTTGTATTCCCGAAGGTAATCATTAAAAGCGATAGCCGCTTCCATGCCGACAAACCCAGCAGACAAGTGATAAACGATGGGGGATTGTTCCCATTTGACATTGGCTTTTACCAAAGTCTGAGACAATCGTTCCCAAGAGCGTCGAGATGGATAAACCTTGTTAGGCTCGTAATCATCGCTATGCTCTAAGTGCTGATGGTTGTTATTGATGAAATCCCAAATAGCCTTAGCAACATTGTCACCGGCCCATGCTAGCCAATCCTCAACGGTAGGCTCGACATCGAATACGGTGTAGCGGTCAAGTTCAGCAGGGTCCATCTCACCAACTTGATACTGGGCACCATGCTGTCCGCCATTGACAGCCGCAAAGATAAGTGTATCAGGATGCAAGGTATGACCTGCAATCTTGCGACTATCACAAAGTTCAAAGATACCTTGGCGAACCTCAACAGTTGCACGGTCAACCTCATCGAGGAACAAAACAACAGGCTCGTTACAAGCTTGGGCCAACCAATCGGGAGCGCAAAACTTAGTAATCTTCTGACCTGCGATGGTTGTATCGTCGAGGTCAGGCAAGCCCAGAAGGTCACCCTCAGTCATTTGTGAGGCTCGACGCTCAACAACGGGTAAACCATTTTGCTTTGCGTATTGATAAACTACTGTTGACTTGCCGATACCGTGACGGCCTCGGATGAGAACAGGGTAGCGGGCATCTGTGATGTGGTCAACAACTGATAGGAAAGTTTTGAAATCAATGGACATGTAATACCTCGGAGGGCTTAAGGGTTATAGTAAATAGTTGTGAGTTAAAGTCATTGACGGTGTTCGTCGCTGATGTATATAATGTATCATGTTCTGATATATTTGTCAAGTATTTTTTTTATTTTTTTTTAATCTATTGCAATGACTCGCTCATTTGTCTGGAAGTAAGCCCGTTCTTTACATTCTGGTGTTGTCATCCACATTCTCTGAGCTTTTGACGGGATAGGTTTGGGGGCTTCCATGTCCGTTAAGATGATAAGGCCATCAAAGCTGCGGTCGTTTGAGTATCGAGTTGGAGCATCGAAGTCGGTGCCACCAGTCAAAACCCGCTCGACGGCTACCCGTTGTCCTTTTTTCCATACATAAACTTTGCTATCGTCTACTTGAGTATCAAAGGGAACCACGGTGAACTCGGCAAGCTTGGCTAGTCCGTTCAACTCCGCAAAGAACGCTGTCAGCATCGCATCAGATACAGAGCCGGACTGGTCAATAGCGATTGCAATCTTGGCGGTTCGCTTGACCTTTTTACCTGCATACTTTTGTGCTCTATACTTTTTATTGTATCTCTTGACAGTAGAACGCTTATCGGCACGCTGTGATGTCTTGATGAAATACCGCAGGATTGTTCGCCAGTTTACTTTTGGCTTAATCATATCCATGATACGCTTTCGCATATCAGCAGATACCGAGCCCCAGCCTTGACCACTAGCAGCATCCTGAGCAGCCTTTTCAACCGCTTGCTTCAATCGTTCTTTGGCCATGTCTCGAACCTCTTCAGAGGCTTCGCCCCACCCGCTATGGTCGTCGGTAGTATCAGGTAAGCCACCATTTCCAGAGCCATCGCCTTGGCCGTCCGAAGATTGACCTTCGCCACCTTCGCCGTCGCCCTCTTGAGGCTTGAACTGGTCGTCATTCTGAAGCTTTGAAAAATACCATTCAGCCGACATACCAACGGGATACTCTTCAAATGGCTTGATGGTAGGGAAACAACCGCCCTCCGGAAGCTCGCCCATCAAATGGCTATTTATAGCCAAATCCGTGGCGACATTCCACATTTTTGACATACCTTCAGGAGGTAGGCGACCAGTTACATGCTCAAAAATGATGTGATAAAACTCATGCTTTAATACACCTAATCGTTCCTTATCGGCCATGTCCTCAAAAAACTGGGGATTGTAAAGCATCTCAAACTGAGCGGTATCTTTGTTGAGACGGACACCAGCAGTAGGTATCGCTGTCGATGCACGCTTTTGGATGCGACGAGACAACGAAGCAAAAAACGGTTCTGATTGTAGCAACTTGAAAGTGTATCGGTTCAAGTCAAATGTTGATGGCTTGTCAGTCATGAAAACCTCATGGCTCGGGTTGATGTATATAATGTATCATGTTCTTAACTATTTGTCAAGTATTTTTTTTAACTTTTTTTATTGTCTCGGTCATTACTTGATTTAAGGATGATAACACGGGCTTCCCTATACATGATAGGCTTATTCTCGATTGCTTTTGGCAAATGGCCAAACAGCTGAATATAGTACCTCGGCACACCGAAGGCATCACCGGCCTCGGCAACCACAACACCCATTTTTCCCTGCATAAAGCATCCATTTTTTATCTTGACTAAATCTCCTACTTTCATTTGGAGCCCCCATCTTTGCTGATTACATAAACATAATCAGGGTCTGTAACGATTGGCCGTTGACGATTAGGCCACAGTACGGTAATTAATCCCGACATGTCATCTCTAACTATGATGCCGATACGAGGCTTAAACTCGGGGGGAACAAATCTTTCCTTCTCTTTTACTAAATCTCCGGCTTTCATTTAAACTCCATTGTTTGCGGTGATGTATATAATGTATCCCGTTCAGGATTATTTGTCAAGTATTTTTTTTAACTTTTTTTATGGCCTCGGCCATTACTGGGTTTTTGAAGCCCAGTCGGCAATGTGTTGAGCGATACCAGCGTCCTGAAGCCATTCATAGCTTCGCTTTTTAGCGAGCCAAGTCCATGCTGCCTTGTAGGATGTAACCCAACTTTCATCAAGCGGTGCCGCACTGGTGGTCATCTTTGAAACATACCCATGTCTTGTGTAAACATCAGCGGCCCTTCTGGCGATTGGTGTTTTGGGCCCCACGATGCTGTCGATGCCGACGGTTACGCTATACCCTGCAACATTAGCGATAACCTTGATAGGCTGTCGGTAGTTTGCAACGGCACCGGAGTAACCACCTAAATTGAAAGCGGTCATGACATTGAGTTCATCAAGATTGATTGTTGTTATCAAGCCAACGTGCTCGGGCTTATCCTCTCCCCAAACCCTCTCCTTAATTTTGATAGCTGAACCAACATAAAGGCCGTTGTCAACGAGCCATCCATAGGCAGCTCGTCGCCAGTTCGCATTTGCCTTTTCGCATTGCTCAATGAAAGATTTCATGTGCTGACAGTCTCTCCGTGTATGCCCATGCTCACCACAAAATCCACACTTGCGGGCTCGGGTAGTAGTAGGTCTTTTGTTATTGGCTCGCTCTCTAGCGGCGGCAACCTTAGCAGCACCCCGTTGAGCCTTTTGATACCATTCGCCCCAATACTTACCGGCCTTATACCATGTTGGGACATTTGAGTGTAGGGGCATACGACCATGGGAAATTTCAGCCCAATCATCCTCAACAATGGGACACTTGGTTACCTGATGGTCTAGTGAGCGACAGTATGAGCAACTAGATGGGCTACGATATGAACCTTTTGTAAATGCTTTCATGATTACCTCATGGTTTGGGTTGATGTATATAATGTATCACGGTTGATTTGATTTGTCAAGAAAAAAGTTTAACTTTTTATTTGTACTCCGCAAAATGATTATCGGGATGGAAGCGTGCGCCATATTCAGGGATGATTATGCAGCGTGCTTCGTGTATGTTGAAGAACGGCTCGGCTGTTTTCGCTTGTTCTCGGTTTTGATTGAGGAAATCGACTATCAAAGCCTGATAATCTGGATTGGATCCAATCTCAAAAACGAGTTCATCAAGTTCAAAGGCTGTGGCTGTGAGATACAAGCGGTAAAAGTTTATACCGCCTTGCTCGGATGCTACATCGAATAAGTATTTCATTGATTTAGATTGGTGGGCTTTTTTGTTTGAGTTCAGCATAAATGCTCCATTGTGTTGTGGCTTGATTGCCTTGGTGTTTATAATGTATCACGGGGCTAATGATTTGTCAAGTATTTTTTTTAAGTTTTTTTAATGACAACCTCTAAATGTTGTGGCCAACACAATAATTCACGATAGTAGCGAGGAATATTAGCAGAGCACCATTCGACATGCCATCGATGCTTTTGAGTATCTACCATACCATTGTCCTCGATACGCTCGATTAAAACTCCTATCTTACCCTCCAGTTGCCACCAGCCGCTAGCACCAGTGTGTCTAACTAAATCACCTACTTTCATTGTCGCTCCCTACTGGTTTGATATAAGTATACATGCACATTTTTGGTATTCTCTTTTCCATCGAGAGCCAGTGTATAAACCATTGCTTTTGTGGAACTGATACCTTTGTGACAATGCCGATGGTCCCACTGAAATGCCCATTCAGGACGGTGACTAAATCACCAACATCTAAGTCCCAGCCGTCGTTTATTTGCATATCGTCTCCGATGTTCGTTGTTGATGTATATAATGTATCACGGGGCTAATGATTTGTCAAGTATTTTTTTTAAGTTTTTTTATTTCATATCTCAAATGACTTTGGTAAAATACTTTACCCAGTGGTGTCCGTCGTCCAAACACCTTAACTTCCTCTGGTAAAATCCAATCAATCTTATACACCTGTCGATAACTGTGGCCGTGAAGCTTCATTACAATGCCAAACTTTGCAAGTTTTGCGATATGATTTTGGTCTAGCTTTGAACCAGCAGCCGACAATGTGACTAAATCACCGACTTTCACATTGCCTCCAACACATAAAGGGGAACCTCAACTTGCTCACCATTGGAACAAAGAACAAGTGTGTTAGTATATGGTTGTTTACTTGGATAAGACAACGCTGTCCATTTTTTTATGATTACGCCAAACCATTTTTTATCACTGGTGGGGCGGTGGACATTTATTTTTACTAAATCTCCGACTTTCATGATACAACCTCCAAGTCTCTTATCAACTGGTCTATCAAACTGCCGTCATTCATCATAACACTGCATATCTCACCCGTTGGTCGTATAGACATAACAAGCCCTATGTAGCCTGTCCCCCAGTAACTCGCCTTTACTAAATCACCTACTTGCATGATACAACCTTTAAGTTAGAGGTTCGATAAGTGCCGATGTGGCCATTGGTGTGGGCTACCCTAGCGAACTCAGACTTTGATTTCCGGTATCGCTTGAACTCAATAAGAACTCCTATGCTAGGCTCTCTTGATGTGGGGTTGACCCAGATAATCCTGACTAAATCTCCGACCTTCATAATAACTCCTGTGTTCGTCGTTGATGTGTATAATGTATCGTGGTTGATTAAGTTTGTCAAGAAAAAAGTTGAAAAAAGTTTATTGTTTAGATTTGGCCTTAAGTTTTTTGATTTCGTATCGCCAATGCTGCTGGTGTCTATTACTGAAACTGCATCTTTTTTTATTAAAAAACCATTTAACCTCGATAAGCGGCTTTGTACAGCCATAAGTGGTGCGATGGTCACGATGATGTCGATCTTCTCTGATCCTCATTATCATGCCAAATTGAGCACGGCTCACTATCATGTTTTGATCTTGATTACTGCCTGCTGCGGACAAGGTTACTAAATCTCCAATTCTCATTTTATCACCTCTAAGTTTTTCTTGTGTGTATGAAAATGCCCACCGACATTAGGGTTTTTTAATTTTACAAAGTCATCGGCCTCTAACTCGACAACGGTATAAATCGTATCATAAAGATACAAAAATCCAGCACTATTGACTATGTGTCTTACTTTATCGCCTACTTTCACTTATTACCTCCAGTTCGTCGCTATGAAATAGAACATCCATGTACCATTCAGTCACAGGCGTTGACCATAGGACACGCCAAGTGCCACCAGCACCCCAGTTCTCATGCTTGGCTATTACACCAAGCGAGCCTTCCATCTTCCATCCGACAGGGCCGTAACCGTTGTGCTTTACCAAATCTCCGACCTTCATAATAACTCCTGTGTTCGTCGTTGATGTATATAATGTATCACGGGGGTAGCAGTTTGTCAAGAAAAAAGTTTATTTTTTTTCAAAGACACCAATCTGTCGGGTGTATACCATCCAGTGGTTGACCATCTTGGCCATTTAACTTTATATGGATTACAAATGCTCGCATCGTAATCGATGATAAGTCCAATGTCGTCATCATTGACGTGCTTTACTAAATCGCCTACTTGCATACTTTCTCCATTTCACCACACTCAATCGCTGAAATGCTGTAATAGCCGCTGTCGCCGTCAGCCCAAGACACTTCGAAATAATACTGATCTACCTCAGTCACAACGCCATAGACGGGGTGGTAACCTAAATCCTCTTCGGGTGTCCATTTTATCAAATCTCCGACTTTCATTTTAACTCCATTGCTTGCGGTGATGTATATAATGTATCACGGGGGTATGAGTTTGTCAAGTATTTTTTTTATCTTTTTTTTCCAAAGGCTTGAAATACATAAAGAAGTTATAATCAAACATCTCCGATGCCCGCCAGTGATTATCCATGTAGCGATAACGAATTATGTTAAAATCGCCATCAGGCTTTATCTCAACTACGATACACATTCCACTATAGGCATTTACCCAAAGCGATCCAATGGCAGGTAAACCAAATGACATCTTTAGTGCCATACATTAAGCTTCTTTACAATCGCAGCAGATACTTGTGATGTTCTGCCGTCGGTGTGAACCAGATGCAAAAGTGGATGTCGCAGGAAATGACCGTGTTCTATTTTTGTGATAATGGCGATGCTAGAATAGCCGTTTTCTTTGGCATACTTTTGGCCGACAATAACATCAACTAGGTCTCCAACTTTAAACATCTCTAAACCTATTGGTTATAAATGAATAGCCCTCGGTTGAAAGGGCATCTCTAATCGCACTATCATTCCAACCGCACAGTTCAATAAGCTTTTCACAATCAGGCATTTTAAAAAAGTCAAAGCGGCTGAGGACATCAACCATGAGCTTCGCATCTTTGAGTGTCTTTGCATAAAAGGCTGTACGGCCTGATGACATGTGTGATACACACCAGTCATTCTTGCAATAAGTCATTGCCTTTAAGTCTTTAATGTTCCGATGAATAACAAAAGGGTATACGATTACACCTCTGCCATTGTATGTTCTTTTTCCGTCTCTTGTATGGAGTAAAACCGAAATGTTTGATGTTTTCATTTGAGCCTCATGTTTATCGTTGATGTAGATAATGTATCACAGGGAGCAGGGTTTGTCAAGTTTTTTTATTGATTTTTTTTATGACCCTGAAATGTTGAGGTCGCAAGGTGATAACCGCAGTAGGGAACTGTATCCTGTAAAAATATGTGGCCATCCTGAATTTATTGATTGTCTCTCTCTTGATGACAATACCAATTGAACCATCAACAACCTCGTGTGGACCGACATATTGTACAATGTCACCAACCTGTGGCTGATACATTTCAGGTGTCATGCTTATTCTCCTCAGTTATCAATCGGCGAACCCATTCGTTTCCAAGCTCATCAGCAAATGCAACTTCATATTTTGAGTGAAAGGCTAATGCTTTTTCACCTTTTACTGTTACATTTTGAAGCATGTAACCCGCAATGGTAAACTCGGATCCCATCGGTACATCTTTATCTTGAGACATCACGACTTCACAAATTGCATAAGGCATTGATCTTCTAGCCTTTACCCACTTGCCAGTTTCTTTGTCTCGTCGTTTACCCCAGTATTTACGAAAGGCTACTTTCGAAACCATTGCGGTAATTGGTTGCTTATTGTTTTTGATGAAGATTAATTGTCTTGGTTGTAAATACGCCATGTTATTCTCCAGAGCGGGGGGTAGGGGGGTATCAGGTTATCTGATATAGGTAATGTATCATGTCCTTACTGGTTTGTCAAGTATTTTTTTCATAAATAATTACTCTACCGTTATTACCTAGTTTATCCTCAATTAATAGCCCAAACTGTTTAACGATTTCGGACACAATGTCCTTCATGGTGGCTGAGTTGCCTGTGATTACAACGAAAGGAACTTCGCCATTAGTGCAATGTTTTTCGAGCATTCCGTATACATCCCTATATCTCATGCCGTGTAAATCAATCGTGGTCATGTGCTTCCACTCCATGCTTGACACCATTGAAGAGGTAATTGCTTTCGCAATCAACGATACCAGTTGCATAAACTGATAAAATGTAAAGATCAACGGTGATTTGATTTGGGTCACGAAGATCAGAAGTGACCACCCATTCATTGATAAACTCAATGTCCTCCACGAAAAGCTCTTCGCCGCAAGACCAGTTGTAAGTGTTGGAGCATTCTTCGCTATTCCATGTGCTTGACCCTTCATCGCACCACTGACCATAAGCATCTTCAAAAACCATTGGCTTTCCATTCTCGATACGGAAATCATGAAGCACCGAACTCGTGAAGTCAGCACAAGACCCTTCGTTTGACTCTTGGGTTAGTGTATACCACCCATTTAATTCTGATTGTTCTACCCTGCACATTCCGCAGGCTAATAAATAAAATAAAATCATTACTTCTCCAAGTGTTGTAATACTCTAGGTTGATACCATATGCCCGCTGGGTGGGTATTGCCACCGCACCATTTAACTTTAACCATGCCTCGCATGGTATCAAGCACAATCCCAGCAGTTCTTTGTTCTCTGTATTCCTCTGTTCCGTGTCCGATATAACAAACTAAGTCACCTACGATAAAGATTTTTCGTTTAACCATGCTGCTGCCTGCCCTACATATCTGCCCATCTGGTACTCATCATGTTTTTTGAACATTTCCAGATAGGGCTTATCAATTGTTTCGTCATAAGTTAAGTTGGATGATTTACCAATAATGGTGAAGTCATACTGTGTTGTCAAACCGTTGCTAGATCCACCTGTCATAAATGAACTAAATGCACCATTAAACATATTTCTACAAATTGCTGCATCGTATGTGGCCAAACTGGAATAGCGTTTAGTAGGTGCGATAAGCTTGAGTTTTATAAATGCTTGATGCGAGTAACTAGAATACGAAGGTTCGTTCACAAAAGGACTTAATTCCAAAACAGGCAAGTGTGTTATCATTCCCATCATTGTGTCAGGGAGATCGCCCCAGTACCCTTGGTATTCACGGCCCCGCTCACTCAATGTAAGCTTGACTATTGAGCCGATACCAATTCCGTTTAACTCGCATGCACTTAAAAACTCATCACGATAAACTTGACTCGCTTTTTCAATCACATCGATATGTTTTTTCATAACCGGACACGTTCGTCTCGTATGACCTTGGTGGCTACAATAACCGCATTTAACAGCTCTCTTTCTCTTCTTTCCTCTTCTTTTCAAACCAGCGAGTTTGTAGTTCATTTTCTTTGAGTAACAACGAGCAATTTGATACCAAGTGTATCGTTGAAAGTTTAAAAGTTCTGTTGGCGTTGCTTTCTGAATAAACCAGTTTGCAATATAGTAAGGATCAGAGTGAACATCATCAAAAGTATAAGCACTACTATTAATCACTGATAGCATGTGTTGTACATAGCCATCAAGGTGCGGACATTTAACCTCAGTATGGTCGCCTTTACAAAATGAACAAGGGACAGTAGACATTGGATCTCCAAATTTACTCAGCGGAATTGCTGATGTAGATAATGTATCATGTATTATCTGATTTGTCAAACAAATTGTTTAAAAAAAGTGCGAATTTCTCTTCACAATTGCACATGATACCGAGCGACACTGCTCCGAAAACACATGATATAATTAATACAATCTTAAAAGCATAATCATAATACTCAGGTGGCATCGCTAACATTTTTTCTTCTCTCATTCTTGATAATTTTTAAACTACTGTTTATTGCGAGACTACATAGATCAAATTCAAGTATTTGGCCATCACAATTATTTACAGTAAAGATGTAAGAGTGTGCTATCTCACCTGCACCTTCATCCTCAAACCATCCGTACTCTTCGATGCTTGTTACAAAGCCCATGACGGGGGGCTGAACCGTGAGGTCACGAACTTCAGCACCTATATGTAAATTATCAAAAGTTATTCTTTCAAGTTTAATCATCTGACCATCGTTGAGATTTAGATTTACGACAAGTATTTTTTGATTGATGTCGTTTCTTATGTTTGTGAGCACCAGCCTTGCGGTCGTTTGCATTAACAGCATGCCAATTTCTCGTTTTTATTCTCACAGCCTCTCTCCATACCAATTAAAGACTTCAGCGTCAACATAAATAGTGTCGCTTCCTACCAAAGACATGGGCAAATGTAACTCGCCTTTGCCAACGGCCTCCAAAAGCTCATGGACCATGGCTACGGTTAATGTCTGAGAGTTATCGTATGTGACGAAATCATTGAACGTACCCACCCACCGGGTAGTACGGTGTGAGGTGGAAATTTGCTCTAGCACTCCAAGAGCGGCGACAAGTATTTGTTTGTGTGATGTTAGCATTTATCCTCCAATGCTTAGTGTGTTTATAATGTATCCTGTTGGGTTTCATTTGTCAAGAAAAAAGTTTAAGTTTTTGTTATTGCCCTACAAGAGGAAAGATAATCACCGATTAAATCATTGTTTCTATATTGAGGTGAAGTAATAGTTGTCTCCCATTTCTCTGTTTCTCCGCTTTTAA
>Ga0209645_1001622_pt1 | contig 11111 bp, 16 predicted proteins | sample ETNvirenome_6_30_FD_184070 | JGI IMG/M metagenome (GOLD analysis project Ga0209645, IMG submission 184070) | Marine viral communities from the Pacific Ocean - ETNP_6_30 (SPAdes) (version 2) | ecosystem: Environmental > Aquatic > Marine > Oceanic | place: Pacific Ocean | collected 2013-06-19
ATGGCTAAGATAAAATCCAATGCTGTAGACAAAGGTGTTAAACCTGAAGAGATTGCAGAAGTAGCAGATTTTTATGAAAGAGTTTTCTATCAAGTAAATAGACCTAAAAAAGCTGACGGTGGTAGAATAGGTTATGCTGTTGGTAGTTTACCAAAAGGAATTCAAAAGTTAGTACAAGCTCTAAATAAAAAATTTGGTAAAGACACAGTGAAGACTGCCGATGAAATGGATAGACCAAAAAATGTACAAGAGTTTGAAGACTTTGAAACTAGAAATCCAAATGTCGAATCATCAGAAGATATTATTGATGCAGATGAAGTTAGAAAAATAGCACCAAAACTTGTAGAACGATTCGAACTTAAACAAAGGTTTCCAGGAATAGATGATGAGTTATTGACTAACATTATTGAAGATCCAGATCCACAACACAAAGCAGAAGTTATTGCAACATTAGAAGAAACTTTTAAAATGATGCAAACAGGTAAAGGCACTGATGAAATTATAGATATTCTTGAACAAGGTAAGAAAACTAGAAAAGATAATGCACAAGGCGGCCTAAACTACTTGATGGGACTATAATGTCTGAAGTAAACAAGATAGCAAACTACAATCAAATGATGTCTTGGTTAACAAGACCATCTACTCCAAAAACAGAAACTAGAGAAAACTTTGCAATAGGTGGTGGAGAGTTTGAAGGAGAAGATTTAGGTACAAGGGAAGGGTTTGCTACAATAAGTAAAAAACCACTTTCAAAAGAAAAATTTATAGAGCTGTATGAAAATTTTTTAAATACAGATGAGGTAAATAAATCAGACAGAGTTTTTGCAGAAAAATTAAATGCAGAAGGTTATAGAACTCAATCAAATGACCCTTTTGATGATGGAAGTATTTTTGCAAGAAGAAAAAGGTATGGAGTCAAAGGAGTTGTAGAAGGAAGTAAAGCTGCACCAGAGGTTGCAAAAAAAGTACAAAATATAAACGAATATCTTTCAGATTTAATTTTTGAACTCAACCCTAAAAATAGATTTTATAGTTTAGAAGAAGTTCAAGACATGGTTAGAGAAAAATTTAAATTTTCAAAAAATGTTTCATTAGACAAAAGAAATTACCCTATATTAAATCAGTTATTAGACAGAGATCAAAAAGTAGAACAGTTATTAAAAAAAATGTTAATTTCTGATGAACCTTTAAATACTTCTTTTTTAAAATATATTGCAAAAGAAGTTGGAGGAGCCAGACGTAAAAAAGGAAGAACAGGTCCACTTGTAGAAAATGAATTAGAATTTAAAACTGTTCAAAAAGCTTTAAAAAATTCTCCTACTTATAAAATTATAAAAGATCAGGGAGCAGATTTATTAAAAGATAGATTTAATAAAGGAAACGCAGATTTATTTAAATTATCTTTTTCTGATCAATTAGAAGAAGCTTTAGATTTAGCTAAAGGACAACCTGTATTTACAGGAATGGATAAAGAAAAATATTATTCTAGTAGTCCTAAACATAAAGTTATGGAGTTTGCAAAAAGAAGTTGGAATACTAGTAAAGGAAAAGGTCCTATTAAATTTTTTAATAGTAAAGGAGACGAAATTACATGGCAACGTGGACTTAAATTACCATATAGAAAAGTTTCTTTTAAATATGATGGAAAAAATTATAATATGAAGGAATTAGATAATATTAATGTTGTTAAAAATAATTTTCCTGAAGTGTATGAAAAACAAACAGCTGTAAATAGACTAAGAGCTGTTGATGTAGATAATCCTTATGGCAAAGGTAAAATACCTTTACTTGATTTATTAAAAGAAAATTCAAGAAAAATATATGGTTGGTCTCCTCGAAGAAATACATTTGATGTTTTACATGGAATTGATGGAGTTGGTGTAAAACCTTTTACAGATTTAAGTTTTAATTCTAGAGATGTAAACCAAATGCAATTAGGAGTTTCTAATACTTTTAAAGCTAATAAAATATCTAAAAAAGATTTTGACATAATTAATAGCACTATGAATGAATACACAGGAGGTGGAGATCCTATAAAAATTCAAAAAAGACAACAAGATTTAGCTAAAAATTTTTTATCAGGAAAAGTTAAAAGTTATGATGATGAAAGAAATAGAATTATAAAAGCAAATAAATCTAGGGATGCATTTAAAAACTATGCAAAATCTATAAACTTACAAGCAAGAATACCTGGCCTAACAGATTTGTTTGAAATGGCTAAAGATATTCCCGGTGATTTAAAAAAAGCAAAATATGTAAGTGCAGGTTTAAAAACTTTAGGAGTTGTTGCAACACCATTAGTTGCTTACGATACTTACAAAGCATTTGAAAAAGGTAAGCCAGCATTCGAAGCTTTAGAACAAGGTTTTATTGGAACTAATCTAATTGGTTCTGCAAAAGATTTAATGGCTCTATCTCCTGAAGAAAGAGAAGCAAGATCTGTTGTTAAACAAGCAGAGATGGCTGATCAAATTGCTCAAGACGAATCAATGTTAGATAGTGATTTTGAAACTCCAAAAGTTAAATCAGATTTAACTAGAGAAGAAGCAGAAGAAAAATTTGAAGCTGCTAAAGCTAGAAGAAAACTTGAAAGAGAATCACAAGAAGCAGACATTGCTAGAGCAAGAGCTATTAGTATGAGTGGTTTAAAAGATTTAATAACAGGTAAAAGATTTGCTGGTCAAGAAATGCCAACACAATATATGGCGGCAGGCGGACGTATAGGTTTTGCAGATGGACCAGATGATCCTTCAAGAAGAAAGTTTATGAAGATTGCTGGAGGTATTGCATCTATACCATTCGTAGGTAAATATTTAAAACCTGCAATGGTTGCTGCACCTAAAGTTGCAGAAGTAGTTAAAAGAAGTGCTGATGGTATTCCTGAATTTATTGGAGACCTAGTTACTAAAGTTGTGACCTTTGGAAAGAAAAACTTTACTGGTAATAGAGCAGATGAATTTGCTGACCAATATAGATTAGATGATTATGTTGTTACACAACAAGGTAATAAAACAACAATTCAAAAATTTGATGATCCTGATAATCCTAATTATAAAGAAATTGAAATAGAATTAGAAACTGATCCTGAAACCGGAGGCGTGACTTATAATGAAGCTAGTGTGAGACCTGATGCAGAAGGCAAGTTAAAAGACGTAGAAGAATTTATAGATGATGTAGATCTAGAAGATATGAAGAAATACACTTATGACGAATAAATACCCAAAGAAACACTTATTACCTCCTGAGTCCGGACCCACGCCTCAGGGGTTGAATATTACATATAATACTGTTAAAACAGTCAAACAATCTGGAGAAAAAATAAATGGCGGATATAGACAAAGCACTTCCCAACGAAGTCAGAAAAGAATTCGAACTTCCTAGTGGAGAAGAAATACAAGAACAAGTAATTGAAGAAACTGAAACACAAGAAGAATCTCTTGGTCCAGTTGATATTCAAGAAAATGAAGACGGCTCCGTTGATATAAATCTAGATCCAAAAGCTGCTACTCCAGAAGGCGGTGATGAACATTACGCAAACCTTGCAGACTTTTTACCCGATGATGTACTTGCTAGATTAGCTTCAGACTTAAATGGTAAGTATATGGATTATATCTCATCAAGAAAAGAATGGGAGAAAACTTACATTCAAGGTTTAGACCTTTTAGGTTTTAAATACAATCAAAGAACAGAACCTTTCCAGGGAGCTTCAGGTGCAACACACCCAGTTCTTGCAGAAGCTGTAACACAGTTTCAAGCATTAGCTTATAAAGAATTATTACCAAGTGATGGCCCAGTTAGAACACAAGTAATTGGTTTATCTACACCAGAGAAAACACAACAAGCATCACGTGTTAAAGATTTTATGAATTATGAAATCATGGAAAAGATGAAAGAGTATGAACCAGAGTTTGATCAAATGTTATTTAATCTTCCTCTTGCAGGTTCTGCTTTTAAAAAAGTTTACTATGATGACATGGAACAAAGAGCAGTATCAAAATTTGTTCCAGCAGATGATTTAATTGTTCCGTACACAGCTACCTCATTAGATGATGCGGAAGCAATTATTCATCGAATAAAAATTTCTGAAAACGATTTAAGAAAACAACAAGTCGCTGGTTTCTACAGAGACGTTGATTTAGGAAAACCAACTGTAGGTGAATCTGACATTGAGAAAAAAGAAAGAGAGTTGGAAGGTACCACTAAATCAAAAGAAGAAGATGTTTATACATTATTAGAATGTCACGTGGATTTAGATCTAGAAGGTTTTGAAGATGAGAATCCAGAGACTGGTGAGCCGTCCGGAATTAAAATACCTTACATTGTAACTTTGGAAGAAGGGTCACGAGAGATTCTTTCTATCAAAAGAAATTACGAAGTAGGTGATCCATTAAAAAATAAAATACAATACTTTGTACATTTTAAATTTTTACCAGGTTTAGGTTTTTATGGTTTCGGTTTAATTCACATGATTGGTGGACTGTCAAGAACAGCAACCGCAGCTTTAAGACAGTTATTAGATGCGGGAACGTTATCTAATCTGCCAGCTGGATTCAAACAACGTGGAATTAGAATTAGAGACGATGCACAATCAATTCAACCAGGTGAATTTAGAGATGTAGATGCACCTGGTGGAAATTTAAGAGATTCGTTTATGATGTTACCATTTAAAGAACCGAGTCAAACTTTACTATCACTAATGGGTGTTGTAGTAAACGCTGGTCAAAGATTTGCTTCAATTGCAGATCTACAAGTTGGCGATGGAAATCAACAAGCGGCAGTTGGAACAACAGTAGCTCTTCTTGAGCGTGGTTCTAGAACTATGTCTGCGATTCACAAAAGAATTTACTCAGCTTTGAAAAATGAATTTAGAATCATGGCTAGAGTATTCAAGTTATATCTACCTCAAGAATATCCGTATGATGTAGTTGGGGGTCAAAGAATGATTAAACAACAAGACTTTGATGATCGGGTAGATATATTGCCAGTTGCTGACCCTAACATTTTTTCTCAAACACAGCGTATTTCCCTCGCGCAGACGGAACTCCAACTGGCACAATCAAATCCGCAAATGCATAATCTATATCAAGCATATAGAAACATGTATGAAGCATTGGGTGTAAAGAATATTGATGCTGTTTTAATTAAACCAATGCAACCAATGCCAAAAGATCCGGCGTTAGAACACATTGATGCTTTAGGTGGTAAACCTTTTCAAGCATTTCCTGGACAAGATCATAGATCACACATTACTGCACACTTAAATTTTATGGCAACTAACATGGCTAGAAATAATCCAATGGTTATGGCTTCATTAGAGAAGAATATTTTTGAACATATTAGTCTAATGGCGCAAGAACAAGTTGAATTAGAGTACAGAGATGAAATGCAACAACTTCAACAGATGCAAATGCAAGCACAACAGAACCCAGCAATGGCACAACAGATTCAAATGCAAATTATGCAGATGACTCAGAAGATTGAAGCAAGAAAAGCTCAACTAGTTGCTGACATGATGGAAGAATTTATGAAGGAAGAGCAAAAAATTACTTCACAATTTGATAATGATCCAATTGCTAAACTAAGATCAAGAGAATTAGACCTTAGAGCACAAGAAAATGCTCGAAAAGAGAAGGAAGCTAATGAGAGAATGGACCTTGATAAGATGAAAGCAATGATGAATCAACAAAATCAGGACGAAAAACTAAAACAAAACGAAGAATTAGCAAAATTACGTGCTGACACATCAATTGAAAAGACTGTATTGTCAAAAACATTACCAAGTTCTGATTCAATGATGCCAAATGTTGCAATTATGCGTAAAGGCTAGTGACAAAAACTAAAAAAACAGTTAAAATAAAATACATAAGGAGAAAATATGGAAAAATTAGATAAAATTGTTGAAATCAAGTCAGAAGACAAAATGAATCTTGAAATCGACCCAAGATCTAAGACTACAGCTGATGGTTCTTACAACTATATCGCTACAGGTGAAGAAGTTGAAGTAAGAGGAACTAAAAGAATGTTAAAAGAGAAGTCTAGAAAAGCAAAGTGGATCTAACATGTGGTTATCGGCAATTAAATTAGCCGTATCTGCTGGAAGTAAGATTTACGCTAATAAACAAAAGACTAAAATGGCAATGAGTGAAGCTCAACTCATGCATGCTACTAAGATGGCCCAGGGTGAAGAGCAATACCAGGGAAAACTTTTAGAAGCCCGACAATCGGACTGGAAGGACGAGGCGGTTTTGATAATTTTAAGTTTGCCCGTGTTGGTGCTCGCTTGGGCAGTGATATCGGATGATCCAACAGCGATGGACAAGGTAAAATTGTTCTTCGATATGTTCTCGCAGCTTCCATCGTGGTTTACAAATTTATGGATCCTTGTCGTGGCGAGCATTTATGGTATAAAGGGAACACAAATATTTCGTAACGGAGGAAAAAAATAATGCCAGGAAAACCAATAAGTAAAAGTAAAAATAAAGGCTTACTAAAATTAGCTAAAAAGAAACCAGAATTAGCAAAAAAATTTGGATATAATCCAAAAAGAATAGTTGCTAAAAAAGGTGGTAAAGTATAATGGCTAAACTTTGTGCAAAAGGTAAAGCAGCTGCCAAGAGAAAATTCAAAGTGTACCCTTCGGCTTACGCTAACATGTATGCATCAGGAGTTTGTTCAGGTAAAATTACACCCGGTGGTAAAAAAGGTAGTCGTAAAAAAGCTATGGGTGGCGGAATGATGCGTGATGGATATCATGGCGGCGGACTAGCTAGAAGAAAAAGAATGGGCTGTGCATAATGGGTCTAAGAAAATGGGTAGCAGAGAAATGGGTGGACATTGGAGCACCAAAGAAGGATGGGAAGTATCAGCCATGCGGGCGCTCAAAAGGTTCGAAGAGAAAGTATCCGAAGTGCGTACCACTTGCAAAAGCCACACGAATGACAAAGTCGCAAAAGGCGAGTGCTGTCAAACGAAAGAGAGCTGCAGGTAATCCAGGCGGTAAACCAACTAACGTTGCAACATTTACAAAAAGAACTAAGAAAGCTATGGGTGGATATACTGGACCAGCAATTAACTCAGAGTATGGTGGAGTTAAATTAAACAATCCTTCATACGCTAAATACTATAAAGGTATGCTGTAATGAATTTAGAAAAAGATTTACAAAGATTAAAAAAAGAAAAAGCATTAAAAGAATCTGCTATTGCACAACTTAGAAAAAGAAGTAAAGATTCTGTTGCAAGACCTAGAGCAGAAAAAAATATTTTATCAACTAGTCCAGAGATGCAAAAAATTTAATGAGAAAAAAAGAAAACCCAATTAGAAAAACTACTACAGGTAAAGGTGCAAACTATAGACCAACTAAATCTGGTGCTGGTATGACAGCAAAAGGTGTTAGAGCTTATAGAGCCGCGAATCCTGGTTCAAAATTAAAAACAGCCGTGACTGGTAAAGTCAAGAAAGGTTCAGCAGCTGCTAAACGTAGAAAGTCATATTGTGCAAGATCACTTGGACAACTTAAACGATCTTCTGCTAAAACTAGAAATGATCCAAATTCTAGAATTAGACAAGCTAGAAGACGTTGGAAATGCTAGACAGATTTGTATATAGATTTTTTGGTTTTTTAGATGATGCCGTTGCATTTGTTGAAACAGGTGCTATAAGAATGACTGAATGGTGTTGGCATTCAAGAGTAAATTTACTAAACAAAAGGAGAAAGAAAAATGTTACAAGAAGAAACAGTAATAATACACAAACTACAAAAACATCTTAAAGAGTCTTATCAAGATATAGCAGACGCCATGATTGGTGGTGCTATTGACAATATGGAAAAATACAAGTATATGATGGGACAGGCACATGCCTATTTAAAAATATCACAGGAAATCTCTAACCTGCTAGAACCAAAGGAGCAAAAAAATGATACTGAAAGAGAAAACGTCATCGACTTCGGAAGACCCGAAAGTTAAATCGGCACTATTAAACAAGTACGAAGAAGAAGCAAAAAAAGAATCAGACGGTTACGAACGTCTTAAAACAAAAGAATCAAATAAATTACCTAAACCTACCGGATGGAGATTAGTTGTTCTGCCATTTAAAATGCCAGAAAAAACTAAAGGTGGATTATTACTTGGACAAGAAACTTTAGAGAGACAACAAATTGGATCTACTTGTGGTTTAGTTCTTGCAATGGGTCCACATTGTTATGACAAAGATAAATTTCCAGAAGGACCTTGGTGTAAAAAAGGTGATTGGGTTATCTTTGCAAGATATGCAGGATCAAGAATTCAAATAGATGGTGGGGAAGTGAGAATGCTAAATGATGATGAAGTTTTAGCAACCATTGAAAACCCTGAAGATATACTTCATCAATATTAATCATAGAAGGAGATAAACTATGCCAGACGTAGAAGAAAATAAAACAGTTGATATTGATACATCAGGTCCTGATACAGAAATTGAGTTAGAAGAAACTCAAACTGCAGAAACAGAAACACCTGAAGTAGAAACTGAAACTGAAGATAAACGTACATACGAAAAAAAGAAAGATCACGGAACAGACATTTCATATGAAAATGAACGTGAAGTTAAACTAGAAGAAAAGAAAGAAGCGCCTGAAAAGGACGATAAAGAAAAAGAATTAGAAAAGTATTCTGATGGAGTACAAAGAAGAATAGCTAAACTTACTCACAAGTGGAGAGAAGCTGAGAGACAAAAAGATGAAGCTTTAAGTTATGCTCAATCACAAATAAAAGCAAAAGAAGAAGCTGAAAAGAAAATATCTAGATACGAACCTGAGTTTTTAAAAAATGCTGAGGATAGTATTAATAATGGTTTAGCAGCAGCTCAAGCAAAACTTGCAGCAGCAAGAGAAGCAAACGATTTAGGTGCTGAAGCAGAAGCTTTGACTGCAATTTCTGAACTTGGTTATAAGAGAGCTAAATTTGAAGAGACTAAAGTAGCTCAAGAAGAATATAATCAGAAAAGAAAAGAAGTTAAACAACCAGAAATAAACTTAAATAGACAACAAGCATCACAAGGAACACCTGATCCTAAGGCTGAAACATGGGCATCTAGAAATGCTTGGTTTGGTCAAGATACAGCTATGACCTATACTGCTTTTGATCTACATAAGAAACTTACAGAGCAAGAGGGTTATGATCCTCAATCTGATGAGTATTATCTTGAAATAGATAAAAGAATAAGACTTGAATTCCCCCACAAATTTGATACTAATACATCAGATAAAGGGGAAGTTCCGACCAAACCCGTACAAACAGTAGCTAGTGCGAAGCGAAGTACAAATACTGGTCGCAAAACTGTGAGACTCACATCCTCTCAGGTAGCAATCGCTAAAAAATTAGGTGTGCCACTAGAAGAATATGCGAAACAATTAAAAATCACGAAGGAGGCATAAGCATATGGAAAATAATAATGATAAAAGAGCGTCCCGTGCGAGTCAAACAAGAGAAAAAGAAGCTAAGAAAAAAGTTTGGACTCCACCTTCATCTTTAGATGCACCCCCTGCACCAACAGGTTTTAAACACAGATGGATCAGAGTTGAATCTATGGGATTCCAAGACACTAAAAACGTCGCTGGAAGAATTAGATCCGGATACGAGCTTGTAAGAGCTGATGAATATCCAGACTCAGACTTTCCAATTGTGGATGATGGTAAATACAAGGGAGTGATCGGAGTAGGAGGCCTAGTGCTGGCTAGGGTACCGGAAGAGATTGCAGAGCAAAGAACTGATTACTATCAGAAACAAGCTCAAGATAACGTCGACGCAGTTGACAACGATCTTATGAAGGAACAGCACCCAAGTATGCCGATCAATATTGATCGACAGACGCGTGTAACCTTCGGTGGTTCAAAGAAAAGTTAATTTTTTAACGATTACTAGAGCTATCCAAGGATAAACTAAACTAATGTCTAATAGGAGGACACAACTATGGCAAATAAAGACGCCGCTTTCGGATTGAAAGCAATAGGAAAAGTTGGTCAGAATAGAGACAACCAAGGTTTATCTGAATACAGCATTGCTGCAAGTTCAGCTGCGATCTATCAATGGGATCCAGTGAAAACTTCAGGCGGTTACTTATTAGTAGCTGGCGCAGGCGGCGATCTTAGAGGATCACTAAATGGTGTTTTTTATACTGACGCATCAACAAGCAAACCAACGTGGGCTAACCACTTGGAAGCTAGTAACACAGCAACAGATATTGTTGGTTATGTTTCTGACGACCCTTATGAAAGGTTCGAGATTCAATCAAACAATGCTGGTGCTTCAGCAGTAACTGATGTAGGTAAAACTGCAGACCTTGCTTACGCAGCAGGATCTTCACCAGACTATATCTCAGGAGTAGAGTTAAATGACGCTACTTTAAATACTACTGCTCAACAATTAAAGATCATGGGAGCATCTAAAGATCCATCAAACAATGACGTAACATCGGCTAATGTTAATTGGGTTGTTGTGATTGCAGAACATGAACTTAAAGTAACAACTGGTACGTAAGGAGTATAGAACATGGCGATATCAAGAGGACAACTAGTTAAAGAACTAGAACCAGGTTTGAATGCACTATTCGGACTGGAATATAAACGTTACGAGAATCAGCATGCTGAAATATACACTACTGAGTCTTCAGACAGAGCGTTTGAAGAAGAAGTTATGTTATCAGGTTTTGCTCAAGCTCAGACTAAAGCAGAAGGAAGTGGAGTTGTTTTTGACAATGCTCAAGAAACTTTTACTGCAAGATACACACACGAAACTGTGGCTCTTGCTTTTGCAATTACTGAAGAAGCTATTGAGGATAACTTGTATGACAGACTTGCTAGTAGATATACAAAAGCATTAGCTAGATCTATGGCGAACACAAAACAAGTTAAAGCGGTACAACCATTAATTAATGGTTTCGGTACATTCACTTCAGGTGATGGTTCTGCATTATTTGCAACTAACCACCCAACTGTAAGTGGAACTGTATCAAACACATTAGCTGTGGCTGCCGACTTGAACGAAACTTCATTAGAGCAATCATTAATTGACATTGCTGCAATGACAGACGAAAGAGGTCTAAAAATTGCTGCAAGAGGTGTTAAAATGATTAT
>Ga0209645_1001623_pt1 | contig 11106 bp, 3 predicted proteins | sample ETNvirenome_6_30_FD_184070 | JGI IMG/M metagenome (GOLD analysis project Ga0209645, IMG submission 184070) | Marine viral communities from the Pacific Ocean - ETNP_6_30 (SPAdes) (version 2) | ecosystem: Environmental > Aquatic > Marine > Oceanic | place: Pacific Ocean | collected 2013-06-19
ACCTCGGGCTAATCTCATTCGACCTGTATCGGTTAGAACCGCGTCAAGAATGATGTCACCAGAATTATCTAAAAATGCCATTATCTATATCTCCCAATGGATACTATAATAAATAGTATCGTAAAATAGTTTATCTCTACTCAATTTCGCTTCTAACTCTATTTGTGTTGAAATCAATGTTTATGTCTACTTTTTTATCTGTGGATTTTGAAGTAAGTCTTATCTTGAATCTCTTGCCTGTTTTGATGCCGTATCCAGAAGTTGCTGCAAAAAGCGATTCATCTTCTGTGCCGAGAGAAATATTTGTCTTTCCTCTAACAGTTGAGGTTCCGTCTTCATTTAGAATATTTGATGCCTGCTCGTTTAAGAAAGCCTGAGTTATTCTAGGGATGATCTGAATCAACTTTCTTGCTGACTTTGAAGATGTTTTTGGATCTTCTTCTGCTATCTCGTATCTTCTAATGATAGGGTAACCAACGCCTCCATCATCATATAGTTCTATTTCATAGATTTCACTCGGATTTGATAAGAGACCGTGAACATCAGCAGACCTAAACGTATAGTAATATTTCTTATTAGGAGTCTGCTTAATCACAATATTAGCAGATCCTGCTTCTTTTGAGCTTGTTGTTCCATCTCCGATTGTTGAGGCAATAGTCAACAAGTTATCAGCAAAGTCTTGATAACTGCTTGGCTTAGACGCCAATCTGTAAACATAATAAGCTCTATTGTAATCATCCGTTTCAAACTTTACAAGGCCATCAACTCTTCTCTGGTTTACCAAAAGCTGATCCATGTCTTCTCTTTCTTGTGTGGTAAATGTAATCGGAGCTTGGTCTTGTGTGCCAAGATTTGTGTTCATGTGAAACATAATCAAGTTTGTTTGCCCCTTGAACGGAACAAATCTTAGTTCTGGCGAAAGTGGAGGGTCCGAGAGAATCTTCCCTGAGACTTGGAAATAGGGCATTTCAACAATTCTAACGTATGGCTCAATCTTTAGGTCTATCTGGAACCCGCTTGAAACGGGTCCGCTAGGGCTGCCTATATTGATCCTGTTTGAATTTTCGTAAGTATAGCGATTCCCGACAACGGCAACAGCAGCCGACACAGAGTAAGTATAGGTTTGTCCATATTTTACTTGAGTGTCTATTAGCGAAACTCTCTTTTCGTCTGAACCGCCTGTGAGTTCTTCGATTAAGTCTTCTGCGTTTGATACAATAAATGTCTGAACTTTATTGTCTACACCTTCTCCAAGATACTTTTCAACTTTATAAAACATTATCTCTGAATGGCAGAAGCCTCCCCTTAGCATCTCCTCTGCTTGAGTGGCCAAAGATTTACTTGTCCTTATTTGTGTCTCTAAGTCGTTTCTCAAAATAGTGATGCCATTTATAATAGCCCATGATGGGCCAGATGTTGAAATATCAGAATCAGTAGTTTCATTGCCTATAAATGATGAATCCGTATCTAGTGGTATCCCGTTGTACCAACCTCCAGAATCAATATCAATCCAGTTATCTATTTCTAAAGTCATAGACGTCACTCTTGCATTGTCAACAACCTTAACACCGTCCACATCGTAATAAGCATAAGAATAATCATAACCTGCAACAGAAACACTACTAGGCTGAGTTTCTGTTGACTGAACAACGCCCTCATAAAAGTCGCGAGCAATACATGCACCAAGACCAGATCTATTTACTGATCTTACTAAGTTTGTGCTGGTTTGATACGGCATGTTTATTCTGCAATACATCGGGAACAGATTCTCTACGCCTTCATTTCTGCGCAAAAAGCTTGCATTTTCATGAGTGAAGAATTGGTTAGTGAACTCTGAGAAGCTTACTAGTCCGGCACTGGCTAGGCTTTTATTAGACTTGAGCCTGTCTGAGGTTGCTCCCCTCAATGGGTTCTCTTCAAAAGCGTTCCCATTTGGATCTTGTCCCTGTAAGTACTCTTGCTGTAATAGTCCATACATACTAGGTATTATATTGTGATTGTTAACAGATAAAAGTTCTTTTTCGTACTCATCATCTCTGAAATTATATTCAAAATCCACGCCCAACAAATCGACTAACGGATCCAAACCAATACTCAAAGATTCCTCGAATGTGACATTCGATCTTAGATTCGAAAAGAAATAGTCATAGTTTCTAGACTCTAGTTCATCAACAAAAGATTGTTCAACGCTTTGGCCATCTTTTCTGTTGATGGTTATAGTTTGCCTTATCGTTCCAGTGTCGTTATCAAATACTGTACTGTTTGGTACTATTTGCCCAGACCCATTACCATATGCTTTAACAAACTTAACATCGTATTGACTGGAACTGTTTTCCACAAAGGCAATTCCTTCGTCTGTGTTTTCAAAAGATCCGGCGTCGTTGATAAGAGGATCTTCTGATAGTCTATCCAAAGAAGCAATTCGAACATCTTTATTTGACATTAGTAGTCTCCTCAGTGATCATGATCTTCAGAAGGATCAGTTGTGTAGCCTCTACTCCGGACTGTTGAGCGGCGAGGTAAATCTGGGTTTGCAAATGGTGCTTCATCGTTTGGCCCTGTTGTTGAGTAGCCATTTCTGGTTCTTCTTGGCAAAGCACTAGGGCTAACCCTGTTTCTTAGAACCTGATTCTGAGCCCTAGAGAGGGCGTCTACATCAGTAAGTGGACTGTTTATCTGTCCTCTCGAACTGAATCTTGTACCGGCCCTCACGACGTCTCTTGGTTGTAGGATCGTTGTGGTGTTTGAGAACTCAGGCGGGATGTTGTCTTGTCTCGTAATGAAAGTTAAAATCTCTTCCATTAGTCTCTTTCCCGTTGTGTTAAGGCTAGAGGTCTGCATCATTCTCTGGTAGGACTCTTCACTTCTTTGTGATGGCTCAACAAAATCATTTGCGGTCTGAGTAACAGCAACACTAGTATCGGATTCTTCTTGCTGATCAGATTGGCGGGGTCTTAATAGAAAAACAGAATCAAACTCTGGTAGCTTTAGCTTTGGACTCTTCTTGAATCCTAATGTGTTATTGCGGTACGGCACCATTCTACACAAAGCAGTCAAGTTCCTGTCTCTTATTTCTTGGAACCTTGCAGAAGTAAGTCTTCTGAAGATTGGCTTTGAAATCATTTTGTCTTTGCTCTTTGTTTCTGAGAATCCAATAAGGACTTCTATTTTGTTTATATGATTATATAAAAAATATAACAGACCAAAGAACTCAGGAGTTGCTAAAAGGTCTCTGCCTGTATCCTCCTTAGTTGCAAACCAATCTTTTCGTGAGCTTGATTGTGTTGTATAGACAAGAGACTTTATTTGCAATGGTAAGTCATTCAAAAATGTTTGTTTTTTCTCTTCGCTGTCTGGCATGTCTGAAAAATGCTTGTCGATGATATTTGTCTCGTTTTCTAACAACATGTCCTCTATGATTTTGGCTTTATCTCTCTTTTTTGAGAATACGGAATCAACTGATTCTACGATAGATTTGATAATAGTGTTGCTCACGCCAGTTAAATCTTTTTGTTCTTCAATACCAATAACTTCTAGGTCTTCGGATACTAACAACTCCTCAACTTCGATTGGGTCTGTTGCAAATTTTGTACTTTGTCCAAGAACTTCTCTTGGATCTACAGTATAACTTAGGTTTCTCTCAAGTCCATCTTGGGAATCTTTTAGCACAGCTTTTGCCTCATAAGACTCTTTAGATGAAATTGTAACATTAAAAGTGTCTAGAATCAACAAATTACTCATATTTGTCTCAAAAGCTTCTTTACTTATCTTTCGATTAGAATCTTTGTAGTTTGAACCAAGAACCGCAATTGGGCCTACACTATATTCTGGCTGGGTTGGATCTATATTATCAGTAAGGTCTTTTACCGTCGAGCCTAATGAAGAGTTTGATTTCAAGATATTTGAGATAATACTGTTATATTTATCTGGTAAAAAAAGATCCGGACCTTTGCTTAGTGTCTTTAATGTGTTCTTTTTCCCGATATACACAATACCGGGTGCCAAATATGAGTAAAAAGTATTTGAAAGTTCTGGGGCGACTGTTTCAAACTGCGGTGACTCGGTGCCCTCTGGTGTGGCTGTAGGTATGAAACTACCGGGTGCAAAGTATTTTTCACTTTCTTGCTCCATTCGGCGCTGGAACTGGTCTGTAGTTAGCTGTCTCGGTCCAATTGATTTTCTCCTTGAACCTACTAAAAAATCGTATCCAACATTGTTTTGGACGTTACTATTGTGAATCTTGCTAAAACTTTTCTTTAGTCTAAAGCTATCTCTTGGTAGCTTACCTTTGAAAGATGCTGTTCTTGAAGAAAAGTCAACCTCATCCACTTCCGGTTCTGTTCTGTTGAGAATATTCTTGATTTTAGACTCAAGGCTAAGCAAAAGGCCCATCATTATGTCAAGTCCGTACAAGCTGCCGCTTGACGGACTACACAAGTTATGAAGTAGAACTGCCGCCATTTTTGCTTTTCTATATTCTATACTGGTCAAGTTTGACAAAACATCAAAGTAAGTTGTGATTGCATTTACCCATGGAGATGAAGCAATACTTTGCTCTACAATAGTTGATCTTTCTATCAAGTTATTGTTCAACAGTTCTTGCTCAGAAGGTATATCGTATTGTTGTTGCTGCCGAGTTACGAACTCATATGTAAACTGGCCAGTTTCCGCTACGGTATTTTCAGGCAAAGATGCGATTTCGTAATGTGACTGAAGCATTTTTTTGGCTTTATTTAAGTTTGTAAGCTGTTCTTTTACAAATGGTATTGTGCCGTCACCAATCTCTGCCTCTATATAATACCTGTATAGTCCGTCCGTTTTTCTTGCCATATCATAATCAGTTACACCGATTGAACGAATGCCGGAGTTATCATTTACAGATAGATTTATTTGTCTGATTGCCCCAACAGTTACTTTTTCAGACTTTATTTCTGTGTTTATCAAGCTTCTCTGAACCGTGCTGCGCCTAAGGCTGCCAGCTCTTTTTTCTGAGGTGTTGGCGATCAACTCTGTTCTTTCCTGAAAATCTACCGGTATTACTTCGCCTCTGACTATTCCTCTAGTCACCCTTTCTCGATAAACAGACAAGTCTTTTATAGGGCTATTCTCCATGATTTTTGCTTTTGCAGTATCATCTACTACCTTTAGGACTTCTCCAAATTGCGTATTGTCTCTCACTATTTTGTGATGGTCCAAATGAAATAAAAACTTTACGACGTTTTCAGAATCAGAAGAAAAATCTGGTTCTGTTATATACGCTTCAGATCTTATAATCCTTGTATCTTCTGATGTTTTTTGAGGCTCAAGTGGGTCATCATTTTTCCTGTATGGATGAAGCGCAAGCATTTCTTTATCTATGTCTTCTAAAACTCGATAGTCTTCGATGATAAAGTTACTAACTTTCTCACGAGTCAAGGAAGGATGGTCTTCCGCAGTATGAAATGCTCCAGCCATATAAGATCCATTTGAATGTTGATGCACCGGGCCTGCCCAAACTTTACCATCTGGCAGCTTATAAACGAAAGCTTCATCTACAAGACTGCCATCTTTTATAACATACTGCACTGATACTGGGCTTTGCAAGTAGTTAGTTCTTCTTTGGCTTGAAAGTATAAACTTGTCTTGAAGGACTTCGTTCAAGTTTTTGAAAGTGTGAGCAAAGATTGCAATGTTTTTGGGGTTTTCATTTTGTAGATAAAAAGAAGTTGTATATGATATATCATAAGCTTCTTGCCCGTCTATCATAATAGATTTTTGACTTTCAAGCGAGCCATCAACAAACTTTCTCAAATCAATAACATTTTCAATAAACTGGTTTTGAACACGGGCTCTTTCTAGATACGATGGCCTAAAGTTCCGATCCAACAAGTCTTCTGTGAGTTGTTTTCTTTTTACTAAAACTACACGAAGCTTGAGATATTTTGCAAGCTCTTCTCTCCCAAACCAGTGAGGATTTCCAGATTGATTTATCATGTCTTTCAGTACCAGCTCGACATTGACAATAATGCCGTGAGAGGTGTTTGGCATATTGTCGAAATCTATCGAGGGCTGGTTAACTTTCTTTTTACCATAACGGTTCGTCTCTAGCCTGTCAAAAGCAGCAGGATCATACTCCAACCCAAGCTTAGAGCCAGCAGTAGTGGCCGGTAAAATAGACACTTTCTTTATATACACATTAGGCAAAATTGTATCAAAGACACTAGTTTTATCTACTTCAGTTGGCATATATTTTATCCTCTACATTATAAATAGTATGCTGACTAATTATCAAGACATTCATCATCTTCTGCATCCGAGAAGTAAATGTTACTTCTTATTGGCTCAACAATGTCTGGGCAGTTGACATCAACGTCGATGTATATATTCTTGGATCTTAGTTGCTTGATTGATTGGCAAATGATGTCTTCTGGAATTTCTTCGTCAGTATTTAGGTCAAAATAATACTCGACAAAAGTAGGATCCAAAACTGGTAGCAAACCATTGGAGCGGCCTGCTTTCATCTCTGCCTCTTCTTGGTCTAGCAAAATATTGTTTTCCACCATCTCAACTGGCTTTATGAATGAAAGAGGCTTCAGGATCTGCTCTCCAAGCGGACCAGTTTCATCAGTTATTTCAAACACTTCAATATCAAAGTTTTCGTAGTCAAAAGGAGCGTTCTTTTCCTCAACATATAATAGGATTTGCTCGGGGCCAATCGCCAACCTAAGTCCGTCATCGTAGGTAGTAGACGGTCTTAGTTCCACGTCTTGTTGAAAAGGTATTTTCTGATCTTCTGGGTCAACAGTAGTAATCTTGAACTCTATGTCGGACTTTACCTGTGGTATTTTCAATAGCTGTTGTGAGTTGGATTTTATCCTGCCGGATGCTGCGCTGCCAGTGAAGTTATTTTCTAATCCGGTAATCTCTCCTTGCAAAAACTGAATGTTAAAAGCTGGTGTCTTTGTGGAATCTAGCGTAGAAGTTCCTAGCGGATTTGTAAAGACATTTAGTTTTTCGTAAGCTCCTATCATTTCTTTCTCTAGTTCGTCGCTCAAGCCATCAAAAAGGTATTCGTCTCTGCCTGTGAACCCAACTTGAGTTCTCAGAGATGGAGTCTGATCTTGAATTCTGGCTTCTGCACTGTTCTTGCTTTCAGAAATACCGCCGTATTGAGCATCATACAGAACATTTTCGTCAAAGAAAGCATAGTAAACTGGTTTTAATTTGCCTATAGATAACATATATCTGCCATGTTGGGTCAGCTTTATGTCTAGAACTTCTTCTTTTGGATCAAAAAATGTCATTCATCATCTCCTGAAAGTAAACTGCTGATAACGGGCAAACCTGTTCGTGAAGCAAATCCAATGGCGTTAGCAGGAGAGACCTTTTCTACTGTTACATTTTCTAGTTTCTTCCTAGAAGCTGGAGTATCGGCTGGAGTTGCTGGTTGTTGCTTGTCCACTTTTTCTATTGTTTGTGCCAAGTCAACGTCAACTTGAACCTGTGCAAGCTCTACTAGTGAGAACTGGTCATAAGGCCAGTTGTAAGTGTAGAAAGGAGTCTCTTCTGTCTCTTTCTTACCGGTAGCAACAAAGTAGTCTCTCTTGGCTCTTTGCTTCACTTTGAATACCATCCACTGTAGCTTCTCAGGCATTCCAGTATGATATGGCTCAAAGTCATTGAGAGCGTTTCTGGCTGCCTTGTCAGGATCGCCAAGAAGCTCGTCTACCAACAAGGGGTGCTCAACCGTAGCCAAAGCAGTCTCTGCCTGCGTGCCGATCTTTGGAGTCAAGTTCTGCCAGATATGAGAAAGGTCATCCTTAGTAAACTTGTGGGAGAACTCAAAAACATACATCGCAACAGGCTCAACGGTCTTGTTATGCACAAAGTCCATAGCTGGTGGGAAAACGTATCTCTCCATCAAATCAATCTGTCTGCGGACACTCTGGCCCGGTAAGTCATTTTGCTCTATGCCCATTGGAGATAGAGTAACAGAGGAGCCTTGGTATTTAACCGATGGGTCGAGAACCTTAAAGAACTTCCTCTCACCGTCTTCTTCGATAAACGGAACTGCAACGACAGCTTCATAAACAACTTTTTCATTTCTTATTCTACCAACCTTTTCAGGCTCTGTTGAGAAGCCGCAAATATCGACTAGAGATTTAGGCTTATTGGTCACTAGGTTTCCAAAGTTTGCAGTTTCTCCAAGAATCTTCAAGCCTGCGCCGTCTTTTGGAATTCTGTATCCACTAAGAGCCTGTTCTGCGTATAGTAGGTTTTCTCCACTCTGTGCTGGAGACAGTCTGTTTCTGGTGTCAAAGTGGCCGAGAGGGTCGTTGATCACAGAGCTAGAAACATTGTTGTCCATCCAGTTGTCTGGAATATCGGTAACTTGAATGAACACACCCTCATTCTCTAGCGGGATTCTGCCAAACTGGTGCCACATACCTCTTGGCGTAACAAACCCAACCGCGTTGTTATATGCAGTATTAGTAGTATCAGGTGTTGTAATGTCTGAGTTTTCTACATGGTTGAAGTTCAACATAGGTGTTTCGAACTTCGTTTGGATTTTCCATCTCTGGAACTCGTCGCGCAAGTTTGGATTTGGATCGTCTTTCTCAAAGATGTTCAAACTTGCATCGCCCTGCATCGCCCAAATATTTGCCCATGGACCAGCCATAGGGCCTCTATTGGACCCCGTATTGTGGTATGAGTTGTATGTAGGCTGTCCTTTTAGAGCTTGCTGATCGAAACGCCATCTTCTTATATAAGTTCCCTGTGCTCCAATACGAGCACCATAATTTTCGTCTCTTTCAAATAGTTTTGCAGGATAACCTTCTGGTAAAATCTCCCCATCAACTATAGTACCCGATGGAGCAAACCCAAATGGAGCCTGAGAGAATATGTCGTCTATCGTTGGAGTGAATGTATCATTGGAGTCTCTATTCAAAGAGGCTGTAGTATCCGTACTAGCGTATGGATAAAATACAACATCAATCCATGATTCGCCGTCGTAGTACGGAGGAGTATGTGAAGCATAAACACCATTTCTAGGACTGAACTCTCTATCGGTGTGGTTTGGTTCTGTACTTCCAAATACCATGCCTACTGGTGGGCCAAAAGCAGATGGCCTACTATACATTACAAAGTTCGTCTTTTCAGATCCTGACACATACTGTGGAATAGTGAAGTCTCCCCACGATCCGGAGACTGTTCTTGTGCCTTCTAGGCTCCGATAGATTTTGATTCTCATGCCATAAGGTTGACCGGGGGTCATTGGCTTCCATTCTTTCTGTGGCTTAGAAACAATCTTGGTGCAAGTTCCCTCTTCAACAAAGAAGTCCAAAGTCTCTGCCAAGAAGTTGTGCATCATGTTATGATAGTTTCTGTTGGCAAACTGTCCTCCCCAAGAAGCAGTAACGTCCATATGAGCAAATGCAGATGGCTCATCGTTCACAATGTTTTGGCCAGCAATGTAAGCTTCTGGTTCGATTATCGCTTCAAATGGCATTCTATAATCCCAACCATCATTGTGGGATACAGCATCACCCTCCTGAAGAATGCCTGAAGGAAGTCCATTTTTGGATTGCTCTGTTGAGTTCGAGAATATTGCGAAAGACGCGGAGACTCTATAGTGGTTGGAAGCTGGTGACAGATCGTTTCGCACTGAGGTAGCTTGATATGAACCGGTCATGATTGGGTAGTCAACCGCTATTCCGGATTTTATTGTATTGAACAAGATGCCGGGAGACGCAAAAGGCTTCATGAAAGTATTGAACGCTGCGTTTTTACCGGAATCGGTTCCGATTAGTTCAACATATGGTGATACTGACTTAGAAAGCTGCGATGCCATTTCAATAGTTCTTTCTGCTGGATAGAAGCCATCATATGGCAAGAACTTCTTCAATGCTCTGCATCTTAGCTTAACTGATGCCGGACTTACTACACCCTCGTGATCTTCTTTTACAACCTCAAAATACTTCATGAAATCAGAGTTGGTGAATACGGTGAAGAAGTTATCTTCACTGCTATTCTGCGGAGTAGAGGAGCCAGAAGGTGTGTTAACTATTCTAAGGAATTTACTATTATCTGCTAAGAAGTCTGCCCCTCTATCATTGTAGAACTCCAAATGATCTGATATTCTAAACTCTGGTACGATTGAATAATCTGCGCCTCTGGTCTTTATATCAGAGAAGTATTCTGCATAATCATCATAGAAAGGATTCGCCGAAACTGTGACAAATGTACTTGCCGTTCCATCGTAGTTGCCTGCCAAAGTGGGAGCATCCCACTGGGCCTCTCCTCTTCCGACGCCTCCAGATACAGTACTGAAAACGCCTGCCGAAACACCATAGTCTAAGAGAATTTTGTCTGCAAGTTGCCAAAGTGGCGTTGGATTACCGGGATAAATATACTTTCTTGAGTACAAAGAGCCTCTTCTAAACAAATCTTTGTCTACAGTTCCGTTTATTGCATCTGCATTTCTTTGCACAAATCCAACATATTTATTCTGAAGCTCTCCTGATCTGTATCCATCAGTGTTTTGAGCGTCGATACCTCCAGTAGCTTTAGTCTCAATATTTGTTGCAAAGTTTTCGTCAGCGTCAAGGACCCAAATACTTTGATCAAGAGAAATGTTCATGCTATTTGAAAGCTTATCTAGAGTGTTGCTTGCAAAGCCAAAGCCATTATTTTGCCTATAGACGTCATACTCTGAGTTGTACCGATTTTCCCTACTGTCTCTCCAGAAGTTATTGTAGTAGTTTGTTCTTCCCCTAACCTTGCTCGTATGTGCATTGGCAATAGAAGGATAAACGATTTCTGAATATGTAACTTTGTTTACCGCATAAACTGGACTAGATGGATCCTCTAGGCCACCATTAGTGTAAAGTTCTTTTATTTGTTTGTAAGCTGTATCAGCAATATTACTCTTTAGTCCCAAAGTATTTGCAAACTCTGGATTGTCGAAGAGCACTAAATTGTTGCCTAGAGATGTCTCCACCACGAGAGTAGTTATTTGTTGACTTCCGTCTTTGTTGACTCCTGTTCTAACTTGAAGTTCGTGAGCCACGGGCCTGAACTTGGAGGTAACTACAGATTGAGATGTTGTTAGGGTAGCTGCATATC
>Ga0209645_1001624_pt1 | contig 11105 bp, 10 predicted proteins | sample ETNvirenome_6_30_FD_184070 | JGI IMG/M metagenome (GOLD analysis project Ga0209645, IMG submission 184070) | Marine viral communities from the Pacific Ocean - ETNP_6_30 (SPAdes) (version 2) | ecosystem: Environmental > Aquatic > Marine > Oceanic | place: Pacific Ocean | collected 2013-06-19
GCCTGTAGTAGCCAGAGTTCCCTGAGAACCACCGGCAGTTGTTTGGTTAACAAGAATTACATTGCCACTTACTAAGGTTCCGCCAATAGTTTGATTACTGCGAACATCAGCAGTAGTACTAGTGAGTGTAATCACACGAGGATTTCCTTCATTGTTATTTGAAATAGCACTCGCTGTGAAATCAAGATCTCCAGCTGCGATTGCGGCATCAATAGAAGCCTTAAGTTGTACCGTACCGCCATCAGCGTGGCTAATCAGGTCTGTATTAACCTGAGTTTTAGTGGAAGGGTTGCCGCCTCCTAATGCAGCAGCTGTAATTGTCCACGTTGTACTGTCAGCATTTGTAAATACGATTGTGCTGGTTCCAAAGCTTCCTGAGTCCACCATAATAGTTGCAGTAGCAGCCGTGGCCGTAGGGGTAATAGTAGTATTGGTGACAGTACCCGGTCTGGTTGCTTGCATGATAACCTTACCCGCATCAACTCCACTAGGAACTTCCCCAGTGTCTGTCAAATTAGCATAGCAACGACCTATAGCACCATTGGTTGAATCCCCAAAGCCATTGTCTGACTCAAAGGCAGCCTTAAAGTTATTGGCAGCATCGGTAGCCTGAGCAGAGTCACCAACTGATCCAGAGTTATAGGTTGGAAACTCGACGAAACCACCACTCAAGGTTCCGGGTACAACACCAACGGCAGCTACCCTAAATGCCTTAGTAACTGTCGTGCCATCAGGCTTTACCATAGTAACGGCTAAGGATTGTCCAACAGTAGGAGCTTTATTAAATTCAAAAGTTGCAGTACCAGCAGTGCCAGACTTGTCTTGGAAGAATGTTCGAGTTGCGGTGGGAGTTTCAATCGTTAATGCAGGAGTAGTTCCGGTAGTGCCAGCTAAGCTATAGTGATTATCTAACAAAGTAAGAGTAGCTGTACTAGCGGTAGCAGCTGTGCCGTTTGTGCTAAACGCACTTGATACATTAATTGCTGCAACGGTTTCTTTACCTGCAAGCCGAGTGGTTGCTGTTTGAACATTTCCCGTTACAAGGGTATTACTAGATAAACTTAAATCAGTACTAGCCTGAGTTTTGTAAACGGGAGATCCCGCTACTGTTGTCTTTGAAAAGTTTGCTGCCTGTGATTCAATAGCCATTTATCATACTCCTTGCATTTGTTGCATTGCTTCTTGGATTCCTGCCCCACCTGTTTGCTCTAAATCCTGCTGAGCTGCTTGGGCCATAACTTGTTGAGCCATTTGATTGGCTGCCATTTGGTTCTGTTGAGCACCTTGGATTTCTCCTTGTGCTTGGGCGAGCTGAAGCTGTTCTTGCTTTACTTCTTCTTCGCTCTTAACCCAGATAGAAGAGTTGAAGCCAAGTGCAGTAATTAATGCCTTGCCATATTCATCCCATCTAAACATCATAGCCGCAGGTTCTGGGAGATTTCTAACCATCTCACCCATCTGCATAAGCTTTTGGAGATCTGATTCTCGACTCAAAGCTTGCAACCCTGTGACAATTTCTACATTTAATAATCCACCTTCTTTGCTAAACATACCCTCTAATCTATTGTCGACCTCTCCCTCATTGATCATGAGGAATACAGTACGAGAAACAAGGGGGACCATTAAGTCTCTTGCGATTGCCGAGAAGGCACCGCCAAGAACATTCTCAAGTTCTTGACCAAGCATTCTTACGGCAGTAGCAGTAACCCGATCCTTGTTTGGTAATGATGCGCTGTCTAAAAGGAACGCTCTTCCTAGTTCCCTTCTTAAGATATCAACACCAGTTTGTGTTTGACCGATCTGAGGATTCATAGTAGCTGCTGGAGATACGACATGCACTTCGTTAGGTCTAGCACCGATCCAGCCACCTGTTGGGGTACCGTTAATATCATCCACTTCTGCCATGCCTGTAGGATCAACCGCCATCCAGAAGATAGACGAAGCTGTGATACCGTTAATTAATCCTTCTGTAAATCCTTCGAGAGCTTTGATATCACCAATCAAATCTTCACAATGACTTCGGCCATAATTCTCACCGGGGATTGCAGACCACCTTAAGATAGTAAAATTAGGAACGGTATACGAACCCGAGTTTGTAACACTTCCTTCTGAATCTTCGGTTCTCGAAGTCCAACCTTCCTCTGTTTTTTTAAGTTGTGTATATAAAGCCTTGTAGCCACTGCGGCTATCCATATCTAATGATGTAGTAAAGACATCAGAGTTATCTCTTTCATCTGGAACAGACTCATACTCTTTGTACAATACTTCTTCAACATCTCCGTACACATTTCGTCGTACAACAAAGCGATCAAGGCGTATGATTCTGAGGTTTAAATCATCCTCCATAAGAATCATAACATCTCCAATAACAATAAGATGTTGTAGTACCTGATAAATAGTTTCTCTCAGATTTCCTGAAGACAGTTTGCTATACACCTGATAACTTAAGTTGCTTAAGTATGAGTATACCTCTAGCTCTGGTTGAGCTCCAGACGATACGTCGAATCGGAAGAAGGGAGAATCATTCAATGGAAGCAATGCACTAAGCATTCTACTTGCCATAGCAGTCACACCTCTTGCAGCTACTGAACTATAGGGCTGAGGAAGTTGGTCCTGTTCTGTCCAGTTTTCTGGGGGAAGAATAGAAGGTACTGTAAGACTAGAGCAGTATCTAGCTCTGTCTAACTTTGATGTACGAAGACCATCTAAAACTCTAAATCTTTCTGCAAGGGTGCTCATGGTTTATTACTCCGGTCGTTGTTCTTCAATATCTCGTGAGGCGACATCCTGACCACTCGCTAAAGATCCCCACATCTGCGACAACCTAGCTTCTCTATCATCTTGGACAGCTTCAACTGGGGATTCTGCTACACCAGCAGCAGCACGTTCCTGTTCCTCAAGCTGTTCAATACGAGCTTGCTCTTGTTGTTGCTCTATATTTCTAACTTCTCTTTCTTGAGCTTGTCTAAGTCTATCTTGTTCTCTCTGGAACTTGCGAGCTTCAGCATCACGCTCAGCCGCTAGAGTATTTTCGTACTCTAAAAGACCTTTTCTGTCTTCAGCCGACATACCTTGGGGCATATCAACTCCACCTAATAATCCACTCATTACTTAGGTCTCCTTTCAATTTGTTCTCTTTCAATCTCAGGATCTCTTGAAGGAATCCTAAGAGGACCAGCAGATCCTAATCTTGAAAGGCTGGCAATTTTACCTCTAAACTCGGTAGTACTTTCTGTTCCAGTAGGACCTTCTTGCAAAGGTCTTCCTTGGATTCTTTGTAATGTTTTCTGATGCTCTTTCTGTTGTGCTACAATATCAGCCTTACCTTGGCGAGTAGCTTCATTAAGAAGTCTTCTGTTTTCTACTTCCAGTGCTCTATACTCTCGTTGTGCTTCAGATCTAATCCTAGCATTTCTAGAACGCATACGTCTTTGCATATCTACTCGTTCTGCTTTACGGGCACGCTCTACTCTTTGCTTCGACCTTGTAAAGCGATACTCTTCCATACGTTGGGGGCTTATCTCTCTAATTCCTGTAACATCGGATAGTATATTTAAAGCACCACCAAAAAAATCACTAAAAAATCCCATGTTACTTCCCCTTTCTTTGTAAAGAAATCAATGCTTCGATTGCTGATATGGCCTCTTCGCGACCGAATTGTATAGCAAGTAAACGAACAAGCTCGTCATTTGTCATCTCCGGGTTGTACTTTGGACTTGGAAACTTTTCCTTTAGATACTGAATCAGTTCTTGATCTATCCGCGGCACTCTTTTCCAATCCATTAAGTTTCTCCTCCATAGCCTCAAGTCTAATCAAGATATCTCTAAGGCAAAGAACCGTTTCGGCGGGAAGAACAGAGCCTCCCATTTTAATTTTTCTTGCAATTGTTTCAAAGTTATGTTGCATGTACATTCTCCGTGATATCAATGACTTCACAAGCTCCACCGTGGCAAGCCAACTCTTGGGAACTAGTTGTCATATCTTCTCTTTCATACTCTGACAGATTAAGCCAGTCAATTTCTGTGGGCATCTGCTCCAGTAGCCTGTCATGTTCTGTCTTATTAATAGCCTCAAACGGTGCTTGGTCATATACGTTATTATCATAAGGAAGGAAAGATACTCCGCTTACATAATCCCAGTTTGACCACACCCACTGACCAACTTCGAGGAAGTTTTCGTCTGTGTAAGAGACTGTAATGCTGGGCTTATGATCACACCAAGTCTTTTGATACTCCAGCCAGATATCTAGATGCCTAATTGGATCTACACTTTCTTGAACTACAGCTCCTGTGGGAGATGCAATAGGGAAACTAAAGATCATAGTCTTATCTGGACTAGCTACACACGGCTCGTGTGGGATATTATTATCAATCATAAACTGACAGATAGGATCCTTCATGTCGATACGAGCACGACGAATGTAATACATTGAATACCTTGGGTGCATACCAGAGGAGGTCCCAGCTACGCATGAGGTAGTTCCGCTTGGCTTACAGCAAGTAATAGCCTTACTTGGCGATATCCCAAGACGATCAGCCCAGATTAAGTTTGTCTCCTGAGCCACATCTTTCAGTGCTTGGAGAGTCCAACGCAACTTAGGCATTCCTTCTTGACCAGACATCAGCCTGTTATCGAAGATACCAGTAAAGGACACGCCGAGAAGACGCTCTTCCTCGCAGTTATCTTTCCATTCGGAATCAAGATACTTGAACTTAGTGCAGGCCGATTGAATTGTTCCAAGGATAGTAGCGTAAGCAACCTTAGCCTTGAGGGATTCAAGATCATCACTCGCACGCACCACAACTTCAGTTAGATTACAGAACTGTTTAGGTCGTAGAATAATTTCAGAGCAGGGATTAGTACCAAACTCGATACCTTCTACCTTTCTGCCTGAACGCTCAGCCAGCATGCTAAGACATTCTCTATTACAGAGTCCACGCTCTCCAGACCGTGAGTTGTACATTGCTGACCACTCATCAAGGAACTGAGACAGCGAAGGCTTTGTGTTATATACAGCAGAATTATTACTGAGCCTACGATGACCTGCGGATTCCCACCATGGACCAGACTTGGCAGTGGCCATGTCACGGTCATGGAGATCGCTAAGGGAGATCAGAGCTGATCGGCGTACCGCACCAGCGATGACAATTTCTCCAGTCATGCAGACAATATCGTGGACTTCAATAGACGTAAGCTTCCGCCCCTTTGCCTTATCAAATACCTTTACGATATATCTAAACAGTTTTTCCAGTGGCTCTGGACCACTGGCCCTACCGCCAAATGTCTTAAGCCTTGCACCGGCGGGACGGATCAGGCTTGTGTCCCATGTTGGGTGGACTCCGTTATATAGGTTACAAAGAAGAAGCCTAAAGGAATCCGCCCATCCCTCTCGGGAATCAGGCACTTTAATAACCTCTGATTGATCTCGTTGAATGTCCTCGGGAATAATCGGAAGGTTGTCTACCACATGAGATTCACATGAAAAGCCAACTCCGGTTCCGCAGCACAGAACGTACATCACATCAGAAAAAGACCTGATAGTTGTAATGGGAATATATGAACAGTTGTACATACACACATCATCAACATCAGCAGCGGGCCCAGCAGTCATCAGAGCACGCATAGAGGGGAATATTTCACGATCTATCGTAGCTTCACGAAGATCTGCAAGCTGCCCCGTAAGGTTAAAGCGGGATTCCATGTAGTCGTAATACCTATCGACACACTCCTCCCAAGTCTCTCTTCTATTCTTTTCTTCATTCCACCGGCAGTACTTACTCTTGACGATGAACTCTTGAAAATTGTCCATTAAGTTTACTCCTTATCCTTTATACCCCAACTTTAGGGATTCCACAAGGATATTTCTTCTGTTTGATTATCGTAACATCCTGCCGATAATATTCTTACGCATCTAGCCATTACCAAAGCTAGCTCTTCACCTTCTAGATCACAAGAATCTTTAGGTTGATAGCGATCTTCGCAGTATAGCTCAATAATTTTCTCATGTCTATCACATTCTCCCCACTTTTTCAAAAAAGATTTAGCCCTCTTGGGACCGACTCTCCATAATCCGGGGATGCAATCAGTACTATCGCCAGTCATCCACTGGATACAAAAGAATTCTTCGGCCTCATCTTTACTGACGTAGGTAGGAAAGTCTTCCTTGAAAGGGTTGTAGTGCCAGCCCGGCACACCTCTCAGGTCTTTGTCAATAGTTACCGCAATAGATTCTTCCGCATAGATTCCCATGATGTCATCAGCTTCTATTCTTTTTGCTTCAAGGCAGTTGTATACATCTCTAATATAATCCTTAACCTCCTTTAGGAGATCAGGTTCGTGTTTAGATTCCCTGTTTTTCTTATAATTAGGCCAGATTTCTCGACGAAAATTATCTTTACGGCTACAAGATAGAGCCATCTGGAAATCATTAGCCTCAATTGGAAGCCAGAACTCTAGCATTTCCTCTAAGATAGCAGGAATAAAAGTATCATCGGCGGTATCCGCAAGCAATGCAGCTCTATACGCTATGATATCTCCATCAAGAATAGCAGTACTGGGACATTCAAGGCTCTTCATCCTCGTCCTCCATATCATCAATGATCATAAAGTCAGCTAACTCCTCTAGGAGATCTGATAGTTCTAGCGGCAAATTCTGAGGGGCACTGGCCTGTAGGTTACACCAGATCGGTGCCATTGTGACAGTCTTTGTCTCAAGATCCTCTTCATCTCCATCATTTAGGATGATGTAATTAAACATAGCCTTTGCTTCCTCGTTACCATCTTCGACTTCTTGTGCCAGCCATTCCGAGTGGTGCTGTCGCCATTCTGCAAAGTGATCTTCAAGCAATCTCTTACCGGGACCAAGGTAGACACAAGTTCCTTTATGCTTTTTAGCCAAAGAAAGCTCATTCTCATATCGACAATCATCGATGATAACACAGCGTTCCCAGTGTCCTTTGTTATTCTTAAGATCCTCTAGTTCATCTTCATACACACCAAGGAGAATTTCTTCAAAGGCTTTGACCCAGTAGTCTGGATCTAACTCACGCTTCATGGCTCCATGAATCTGACAGAACTCCCGATATTTTTTAGGGTTATCTTCTTTTGTAAGTCCTCGGCTTTTTGCTTCCTCCTTTAACGGCTCAGCAAAGCCCAAGACCATTGGGATAAACCCCATATCAAAGGCTTCCCGTGCAATCATATTAGCAAGAGTTGTTTTACCGACTCTAGCTGGTCCAGATATTGTTATTAATTCCATTAGAAATTTCCTTATGTAAGTTATGTGGCGTAACGTGTAGGTCAACATTAAAACCACAGAACCTAAGTACAATACACACAATTAAAGAGCATGTCATTGGTAAATAGGTTTTTGAAATATGTCTCCCTATAAGCCACCAAAAAGCATTCACGATAAAGGGTGATATTTTAAAATCAGGTCTATCAATAAATGTAGATAGCTGACTTAAGCTTACTTGGGTAGTACCAAGAGATACTATTTCTTCTTTTACTTTTACCTTTTCTTTTTTCATTAGCCAAAGATACCTGTCCTCGGTTACAAAATACATGCCACCTCTTTGGTGGATAACCATTAGGTATTTTACACTATTGCAGGAAAAACGCAAGGCACAATGGGCAATTTTTTGTCGAGATATGAACTGATATATACGAGCAGGTAAACCATCGTTACTACTGTCGTGATAAAAGACAACCTCAACTTCAGCATCTACAAAGTTCATTGGTATAGGATTGTCATCCCCAGCATAGTAGCCAGTCGATGTTCAATCAAAGCTCCTTCTGAACGCTCCCAACCTAGCAACATAAACACAGCATCACATTCAAACAAGGCGTCAACGTCTCGTTTCATAGCTTGGCGTAGGCCAGATTTAGAAATAAGTTCTAGGTCTGACATTCCAGATTGTTTATCCAGCTTGGCAGGATTAATAGGGTCATAAATCCCTAGCTTCCGTAGCATTTTCTCTGCTTTATTAAACTCTTTACGATTAAAATTCTTAATCCCACGCATGGGACCAGCAATATACACCTTGATAAGATCAGTTTCGGGTACAAGAAGTGTTGTCATACTCTCCTCCTAGTGACAATCTGCCCAATTATTTCCGATACGGTACTCACCGTCCATATCGACTACACATCCAAGTCTTTTACCGGCCTGTTTAATTGCCTCAACTCCAATCTTTCCAACTTCTTCAACAACCTCAGGACAACACTCAAGCTGCCATTCATCGTGAACCGTAGCCATAAAGTTGTACTGTCCTTTATATTTCTGAAGTAAGTGTGAGAAAATAGTTTGAGCTACCTTCATAATCATCGCACCATCCCCTTGAATCTGTACGTTCAAAGCTTTATGTGCAGATCTACAAGGTACTTCTCTACCATCTAGAAGAGTTAGCGTACCTTTCTTAGCTACTTGGAACTTACAATTCTCAAGAAGTTTTCTTAGGGCAGGCATTTCCTCTAGGTATCTCTCCTTAATTGCTTTACCTTCACGAGATCCCTTACCAATAATCTTACCGATCTTATCGTTACCAGCACCATAGATAAGGGCGTAAAAGAAAGTTTTACTTGAGTCTCTAGTAGGCAGGCCAGCTTTACGCTGGTTTACGCTATGAATATCGTCATGTAATACAACACGACCAAACTCACCTTGATCCCACTGAGCCATTCGATTGGCTAGCAGCCTAGCTTCGAGACCAGAAGCGTCGATACCAACCTGCTTCCATCCCTTGCGTGGTACAAACAACGAGCGAGCACGCTTGTCGCCTGATACCTGTTGCAAGTTTGGTTGCGAGGCTGTCATCCTACCAGTCACAGTGCCTTGAGTGTTGACGTTACCGTGAATGCGTCCGTCTCTACTAGTTGTGGCACGATGAATCCAGTCCTCTACCATTCCATGTAGTTTAATAATATCAAAGTATCTAACTAACTCTTTGGCTTCGGACCATGGAAGTTTCTTCAGCTCAGCTGAATCAACTTTAGGGTTGCCCTTCTCTGTCTTGGGCGGCTCCCAACCATACTTCTCCCCCAACCGCATAGCAATTTGCTGACGGGAAGCGGGGTTGAAGTGAGTAACCTTGTCCTTAAGACGCTTACCTGTCTTCTCGGACCAACGCTCCTCAACAATGGGCGGGAAGATCTGACAAAGGTTGTCTTCGATCTCCACCTTTTCCATAAGAAGGTCTCTTTCTAGTTCGTCAGCAGCATCAATGTCAAAGCCGAAGCCAGTCTCGATTTGTTTAGCGATAATTTTAGCGAGAATATGCTCAAGCTTAATTGACTTAGGATACTCCTTAACGAATTCTTTCTGTGCGTTGTATATAGAAGTAGTTACCTCAACGTCACGCACACAATACACAAGCATCTCTTCTGTATATTCAGAGAAGTCTTTGAACTCTATCTTCTCCATACCAAGGTGCTTTCCCCAGCACTCAAGAGAGTTGCCACCCAATGGATGGTCAAGCTTGTCCGGATACATCATCCTAGACACAATCAGGGTGTCATAGGATGGCGTATCAATCGGACCAAAGAATCTCTCTAGCATTGGGATATCGTACATCATAATGTTGTGGCCAATAATTAGGCCAGCATCACGGAGCATATTTACTCCATCTTCAATACGATCAGGACCAAACCTGTGAATTTCTGAGGGGTTGTCAACATTCTGAATTACCATGCAGAATATTTCTTTGCCCTCAGGAATTGGATGGCCCTTCTTGTTTATGACAACTTCATTTAAGCCGTCAGCTTCAATATCAAACGCTAGTCTCCGCATCTGTTAGAACCTTTCCGTCGTCTCCAATAGCAAAGTCAATCTCTTTAAGTCGACCAGTTCCGTGGTCGAACAGAAGGCATGTGGCTACCCCAGATCTACCAGTGAGCCTGTTCTTTAGAACACGTACAGTAGTAGTGTTGGCAATAGCATGGTCAGGGTTCTGCCTGTCACGCTCAAGAGCAATGACCGTATTAGGTACGCTGGCGAGAGAGCCAGAGCCACGCAGATCCTGAAGGGTAATACGATCACCCTCTTCATATGCTTTAACTGTCTTCTTAAGTTGAGAGACAACATCAATCCGAACACCAGTTCTTGATACCAAGGACCGAAGCTCTTTCATAATGTTATCTATAAGTAACCGTTCCGATGATCCTCCGTCAAAATCACTGTCTGAACTAAGCAGACCAGCAGCAGCAGCGGTGATATGATCAAGAACAATAACATCAACACCAAGAGATACAGCCATGAACTCAATACGAGCACACAGATTTTGAAGACCCGAATTACCCAAGTGATCATAGATGTAAAGAGAATTTGACTCAAGCTGTTTTCTTGCATCGGCATACTCCTCATCTGTAAGGTCATCAATAATATCAATATCAATTGGATCCTTGCCCAATTTAATTCTAAGCTCGTTCATAATCTTCTTTGCTCGAATAGCTCGAACAGGCTTGTTGATCATGAGTGATACCATATCATCCACAGTTTCTTGTGGCGATTCCTCAAGCATGATAGCACCCACACTTCGTCCTTCGACTAGGTGATGATGAATGATCTCACGCAGGATAGTAGACTTGCCAGAGCCAGTGCCGCTAGCCCAAAGAGTAATCTCTCCACTACGCTGGCCAAGAAGGAACTCAGATAGGTTGTCAAAGGGAAAGGGGTATACCTTGGGGTCTACCGAATTCTCATTAATAACCTGCGATACGTGGACAATCTCGTCCGGTGAGTATCGTTGAGCTTCCCACATTGAATTGATAACTGCCTTGCCTTGGTTGTTAAGTAGGCATTCATTAGCATCCTTATAGGGGAGCTTGGCTACCTTACACTTACCGGGTGGCAGTAGATCAGCGACAGCCTTGACAGCTTCCTGACCGGCGTCATCCTGATCGAACATCAGAATAACTTCTCCGTAGCTGCATACGAACTCAAGGTTGTCCTTGATCGCACGAGCAGCACCAGCAGCACCATTGGGAAGAGAGACTACGGGGTACTTGTTGCCGTTCAATTGACTGACAGTCATGGCATCGATCTCCCCTTCGGTAATCACAATCATTCGACCGCCGTTCTTACGGAATAAGTGTTGTCCCCACAAGG
>Ga0209645_1001625_pt1 | contig 11102 bp, 13 predicted proteins | sample ETNvirenome_6_30_FD_184070 | JGI IMG/M metagenome (GOLD analysis project Ga0209645, IMG submission 184070) | Marine viral communities from the Pacific Ocean - ETNP_6_30 (SPAdes) (version 2) | ecosystem: Environmental > Aquatic > Marine > Oceanic | place: Pacific Ocean | collected 2013-06-19
ACCTGATGTACCTATTCCTACATTGCCATTATCTTTTAATACCAATACAGAATCTGCATCTGTTTGATTATAAAACCATAAACTTGATTCATTATGCTCTATAGTCCAATCTTCTGTATTAGAGTCAGGGTCATTAAATTCTATTTTCCTATCACCTGCACGATTTATCCTAATTTCACCATGCACTTCTAATGCAACTTGTGGAGTAGTAGTGCCTATTCCTACTCTATTAGTAGATTTATCTACAAATAAAGTTGCACTATCTATATTTAAATCTGTACTACTATCAATAATTTGATTAATAGCACTATTAACATTGCTTGCTGTTTGGTCTAAATCAAAACTAGGCATATTTTACACCTCCTTATTTGCACGAAGGTCAGCCATTACACCACCTAATATTGAAGCTCTGAGTGATATATGAGAATCGTCTGATTCAGTACTTGCTAGATTATGAATAACTAAAGATGTTACTCTTGATATAGCTGTTTTAACTAAGTTTAATCCTAATGATAACATATTACGCTCCTTTGTAAGCTATACATTTTCCTGCACTTACAGTTATAGCTGTAAATTCACCAAATATAGTTATACCTTTAGGAATAGCTACACTTGTTAGGGTAGAACCATCTCTGCCTGCATCTGTAAGCGTACTAAAAGTTGTATCGTTAATCATTGTTATAGCATTATATGTAGTGCTAGCTGTTGAGCTAACACCATCATCCATATAAGTAGAACCTGCTTGTCCTAATCCTATATTTCCTGCTTCTTGAACTGATAATTTGTGCATTGATTTTGCCATTTTTCTTCCTCTCTAAGCTTTGGCTGTTGCGTGAATGAGACCGTTAATACTCACCTCCAATAATGTTATAACCACCAGAGATTTTATTTTCGTTTTTAATTCTTTTCCCTCGTCTAACATAATCCATATACTCTGATTTATAATACTGAGCCATTTGTGGATTACCTTTTATTTCAGCACATTTCTGCATGACTTTACATACAACGCCATATGCTAAAGCGTCTGGAAAGGTTACATTCTCTCCAAGTTCACTAATCTTTTTTGTTAAATCTGAAGATGTAAATTTATCAGGGCGTTTATAATGATGAACTCTTAGTGTTTTGCCTGTTACATCTAAAGTAGTAATTTTATTTGTAGACTCGCTATAAACACCTATACCAAGCTTACCATCTTTTATAAACCATACATTTCGACTAAGTGACATCTGTATCCTCTATTGGTCCTATATATCTGTTTAATGCTACATTGTCTAAATCAACTTTATTAATAGAAAGTATTTCATCATCAAAGTTTTCAAATAAATAATAATACCTGTTTGAACTATTTGGCTTAATAGATATTTCTATAAAATCAACATTCATTGTTACTGAGGCATTATTAAAAAAAGCATAAACAAAATGATTTGCAGTTTCTTTAGGTGTAATTGTATAAGTCAAAGTATATTCTTCAACATTAGGCATTGTGATAGAACCTACTCCAGCATTAGCAACCCCTGATAAAGTTGTGCCTCCTGCTATATCAGATGAAGATACCAAGCTTGTTAATGCATTATAAACACTTGCTGTTAATGGCTTTGCCTTTACTAATACAGTATATTCAACATTTTTATAAAGTTTAATGCCAGCACTATTTTTTAAACCTTGACCATGAGAATAATTAGAGCTTCCTGCTGTATCATATGCAATTCTAAAATTACTTCCTAAATAAGCACCATCAGGGTCACTAGATAAACTTCCCCAATAATCAGACCAACCATCTATATTATCAAAAAATGTACCATTACTTACTTTTTCAGTAAATGTTAATGTTTTAGTATCTGTTAAAACTCTAGTCTCTTCTACAAACTCATCTAACGCATCATTGAGTAATAGACGCAATTGCGTTTCTCCCATATCAGGATATATCTGCTGAATACTCTCAATCATTTGTTGTTGAGTCATTATGATTTAGCTCCTGTAAGTCTTTGTATTTCTTTCTGATATAAAGCTGAGGTAGAGGCGATAAGCCCTTGAATTGTTTGAGCTAACTCTGTATCCTCATCTGTTACAATTAACGCACCTAGCTTTTTATTTAATAACTTTATAGACGCTGATAATACAACTGCATGTTCTGCTGTGTCTGGAAATTGATTTATTGCAGTAAGGTCGTGTGTTACTGGAGGATATGCAATATGGTCTACATTTCCATCATTAGGTTTAATTTCTAAGTTTTTATCATTTTTAATATAATAAACAGGAGTTCGTGCAGTTGCGTAATGAATAGAATTAGAATCAGAAACTTGAGTTGATAAACCTAAAGGTACTTCTTTAACAATATATCCACCTGATGTTACTCTTAATATTCGCTTATTTTCTACATCAAGAACATTAGAGCTTGTAGCAGATGTAGAAGCATGCTTTAATAGCATAGAGTCAGGTAATATATCTAATACTTCTTTAGCTGAGGCTGTTAAAGCGTCATCCACATCAGTTGATGCACCTACATCATATCCTACTATATTATCTATTTGTAAACTAAAAGCTTGCATAAATTCCTAAATAATAGGGGAGAGTTGCCTCTCCCCTAAGATTATTTGTTAAGATAAAGCAGTTATAAATGCCAAATCTGAACTTGCGTCTGTTATTAGCCATTTAGACCCATCACAAACTAAACTCATCTTTGAACCTGCTTTAGAGGCATCAGCAAATCCTCTACTTGCACCTGAAGTTGCATAAGCACTAGCACCTGTATCGCTATCAATTAAAAATCCTACGATATTGGTATCAGAAGTAACTAATACCTCTGTACTTGCATGATTAGCTTCTCCTAAAATAATAGAAGTAACATAGCCTTTGCTTGATGCAGTTGCTGGCAATGTTATTGTAATATTACCAGATGAACTTCCATCTACAACTATTGTCTTTCCTGTGTCAGCTAAAGACAAAGTAGTGCTAGCAGAAATTGCTTTAATACCTGCGTTTGTACCACCTAAATAAGGTCTAGCCATTGACTACCTCCTTACGCTGTGATTGTAAACAGATTATGAGATTCTATTAAAGATATACCAACGCCTTCATCTGAGAAGTATTGGTCTTTAACACCATCGTATGCATTTTCTGTTTTAATATTCGCTTGATACATTTGGTTTCTGTACTGAGCGTGGAACATATTACTATCATCAATAACAAGCATTGTTTTGTTATATGGTCCTCTAAGTGCAGGAGTTGGTATTAATTGTAATATTCCATGAGGAGTTTCTAATGCTTTATAATTAAACCCTAAAGCATCTCTCTTCATATCACTAATATTAACAGTCCAACCTGAGTTACCAGCCATGCCTGTATTACCAGCCATTTTAGACCAATAACCTAATGCACCTGCTCCACAGAAAGCCTGCTTAACACCTGCTTCTGGAACATATTGGAATACTTTTTCCATATCATCAACAAAGTCACTATATGAATAACTAGCTTCAGATACAGTAAACTTGTTTTGGTCGTCACCTGAAGAATAACCATAGTTTTCGATAGCAGGAATTAAGCCATAAGTAGTTCTAACTAATTTAGAGCCAGCATCTGTAATTCCACCATCTGCAAAAGTATCAGCTCCACCAAGATTAGTACCACCTACTCGAACACCATACAAGAAAGCTTTTTCTTTTTGCATTTTATGTTCTTGACCTTTTAAGACACGAAGTCTTGCAAGTTCAGATGATTCACCTCTAAGTGATGCTTGTAATAATGTGCCTGTAATTTCTAATGGTGTTTTAAAGATTTGACAAGAGTTGTAAACTACTTTTAACTCATCAGCCCATGCATCAGGAGAAGTAGTTCCTTCACCTTGTGCATTACCAATAACTAAAAAGATGTCATTATTAACTAAAGCAATATCAGAACCAGTAGATGTCCATAATGTTTTAACTACTATTTCTGTAGCACTATTTACTGCTGTAACTACAACTATAGCTTTTTTACTTCCATATCCATCAGTCCATACTTCAGCTTGAATACCTATTAAACTTGAATCAGCATCAATATTTGTAAAACCATCTACAGTTATTGTAGTAGTTGTTGTATTATCTGAATCAAGATTATCTGTATCTGAATTGCCTAACCAATATTGTTTTACCCATGGATTTCTATGTTCAAACATTTTAAATACTGGGTCATTTGTTTGTCTAGTTTCTTTATTAGAAACTACTGTAGTAAAAGGTGTTACATCAGTCCAGAGCTCTTTTGTTACATTCGGGTCGATGTAAAAATCTCTACGGTCTGTATAAAGAACACCTGATGCTCCTAGATTCTTTGCCATTTATTCTATCTCCTTTTGGCGTTAGAAAATAGAGACGCTGAGAAAGCTTGGTCATCTGTCATTGGAGCAGGAGCTTGTCCTTTTTGAACTGCTGTAGTCATTGGGACTTTTAAACGCTCTTGCTGTTGTTGCATTTGTACCACTTTCTGCTGTGACTCTATTTGTTGTTGATTACCGTTTTTTTGCATTTCATAGAGTGCTTTAAGATTATTCATTGAGATATTTGACGGATTGGAAGCCCATTGAACAAAGCTGTCTGCATCTGCCTCAGTATAACCCCATGATGCTATTGCATTATTTCGTGTATTATTGCGTAGCATCTGTTGTTGTTGAATTTGCATTGCTTGTTGCTGTTGCAATTGACGAGCTTGGTCAATATTACCATACCAATCTATCATATCGTCTCTATGTTTATCTAAAGACATTCTATATTTAAACGACTCACTATTTGGGTCGTTGTACGCATCGACCTCGTTGTAAGAATGTGGTTTCTCTGGTCTGATAGGTTTCTGCAATGATGTCTCTTGTGGATTTCCCTGTTGAGGGTTTAACCCTTGAGGTTGACCATTGGATAACGATTCTAAGTTATCGAGTACTTTTGGATTCGATTTAATCATTTGTTCAACTGGACCTAAAGTATTTTTGTAGTAATCCAGTTCATCCTGTACTCCTCTTAGCTCATTCTTTACCTTGTCAGCTTGTGATTGCCAGTATTCATGTCTACGAGGGTCATCTTTAATCTCAACCTGCTCTACTGATTCTTCTTGAGGAACAGCCTCTTGAGCTTGAGGTTGAGTTACATCTCCAGTTGGAAATGTTTGCCCTTTGGGCATACCTTGTTCAGTAATTGATTGATTTCCAAATATAGGGTCTGCTGTTACAGGGGTACTCTCTGTTTGAGGTATCTGTGCAGTCTCTACTGGAAACTCACCAGCATTACTTTGTTCTAGGATTTGGTCCATTATTTATCACCTTTGTTTTCGTTGTTTGTCATAGACAGCAACAACATTAAGCCAGACCTAACATTTCTTCGTTTAGGTCTGTTTGTTCGGTGCCTTTATCTCCCTGCACCTCTTTGACAGCCTCCTTGACTTTATTGAGTTCATCTGATGCTCTTGATTTATAAAGAGACGATGCCATCTCAACCTTAGCTTCTGCTTTGGCTAATTTGACTTCATATTTCATCAGTTCAACACGCTTACGGTCATGAAGTGATTCTCTCTGTGCAGTTTGCAGGTCACCTTTAAGTTTTTTAACTTCTTCAGTCATTTGTTGCACTTGACCTTGGAGTTGGGCTGTTTGACTGGACCTCTGTAAAACACCTTCCATGTCTGCAACATCTGTTTGTTTTAATAATTCTGTTTGGTCAATAACGCCCATTGAATACAATTCTTTATAATATTCAAAACGAGCCCATCTATTGGAGGGTAGGGTAGAACCACTAACAACAACGACATCATACTTCCCAATAGTAACATCGTTAATTCTACCCATAAATCGACCTGTAACATCAGAATACATATTCTGATTAATTCTTAATTCTTTAGGAACACCTGAGTTAGGTTGAATTAGACGGACAACTTTTTCATCTGTAAAATAAGCTTGTATTAAGCCTACTACAACTTTAGCCATCATATTTAGAGAGAACTCAATATCGTCTTTTTTAGACTTAATTCTTCTCTGTCCGTACTCATCAAGAGCCACAGTCCCTTTATAGGTCTGCGGTGCCGAACCTTGGTCTCCTTGCATTAAAGCGTAAATACCTAATATTCTTTCAATATCAGCTTTAGCATCTGCTTCATTTTTATATAACTCATTAGGTAATGGAACTGGACCTGCTACTATCGGCTGTCCTAGTTCAGGGTCGTATTCTATAACCGCAGTACCTGCACGACCCCATTGTTCTTCTAGTTCTTTTCTATCCATGCTACCCCTAGGTATTAGTAGCTTCACATTAGTCGAACTAGATGCGTGAGCAATAATAAGGGAGCGAATCTTATTAATATACTCCTGTAGACCCTTGACAAGACGAACATCACTAATTGGAAAAGGATTTCTGTTATGACCATTCATAAAGGCAATAATAGGGTAGTGCTCAATTGGTTTAATTGTTGAGTACATTTCTTTATCACCTACAGCTACATTGCATTCAATATGGTCTACAATAATATCATTTACTGTAATATGACCTTCTGAAATAACATCAGCTATTGTCATTGGTATAATTTCTGTTGTTGAATTAGGAATAGAGTTTTCAGTCTCTGAGCCTTTAACCTGAATAGGTTGACCTGTCATTTGGTCCATTGTTAAATGAAATTTACCTTCATATTGGTCATATAAAGCTTGAGTCTGCTCTACCATTTTAGGGTCAGTTACAATCTGTTGTCCCTGTGGTCCTAATACTAGAAATGCTGGTTGCTCAATATAGCTTTGAAAATCTTCTTCTTTAAGTATCTGCTCTTGGTCCATCATAGGGTCATATGTACGCTTATATGGAATCTTAATTTTTGTAAAGCGTTCAAATAACTCTAGTTCTTCATCGTCATCATTTGCTACAGAACCATTAGACATAAAGCGTTCACCTGATACCTGTTCATCATGTATACCAAAACGATTGGTACTTACTGCTGAGGTATAATCTGTTGGAACTGCTTCTTGTATAATTTCTGCGTAGTCTGGATAATCAGCCATTAACTGGCTTCTCATAATTTTTTTAGCCACAATAATGTGAGACGCATCCTGTAAGAATGGGTCAACACTATTAGGGTCAATATATAAATGCAAAGGGTCAACTGCTTTTATAAACACTTCACCTTTACCATAATCAGCATTAGGGTCATAATACGCACACATGGCTCCCATGCCTTTAACATAGTAATCATCAATTACTTGTTTTAAAACGCTGTCCCCATTCGAGTTATCCCAGACCCATGTCATTAAATCTGAGAATATTCGACCTGTATTTACATCACTATCGTCTCTACCTGTAGATTGGAATTTAGGGGCGTTAGAGGTAAGCATGGCTTTTGCCTGCTCAACTGCGGAATGGACTACATTGACAACAACAGGTGTTTGAGCTCTTTTCTTTAAAGCATCAACATGTTTGTCTTGCCATTGTTTTCCGTAACGAAACTCATTATCTTCTACAGCCTGTTTAGCCCATTTAGAGCGTGCAGAGCTGTACTCTTCTAATAAGTCATGCGTAAGCTTGACTGAAGTGGTTTTTTGGGACATTGGGGGATTTAACTCCTAAATAGAGAAAAAGTTCCACTAAGTACTAATAAATACTAAATAATTACGCAGTAAACCAACTATAGTCGTTAGAAAGGATAGTTCTCTTTTTGTTGTTATCCAGGGATTCAGCCTTGTGCGTAGGAGTATAAGATTTCTTATTAGCATAATAAAACCCATCAAGTAAATCATCATGCTTTGAGCGTGGATATAAGAGGAGCTCATTCTTAAAATCCTGCATATCTTCTTGCATTAAAACTTTCTTTTGGGCAAAGTATGGTTGGAGTGTTTCCAGTCTTGACGATTTTGAGTTTCTGGGGTTTTCTTTAATTTCAAGACCTGATATAAAAAGACCTTCTTCTTCACAACGCTGACGAATGTATTCTCGTAGCATTTCCTGATAGCCTACAGATTCTATTCTGCATTTATCAGGTTTATATAATTTAAATCGTTCTATTATAGCATCAGCTAAAGCCATAGGGGAAACACGTTTGCGGAAATAAGGTAAAATATAACGGTTATTATCCTTGTCAATAGCCATAGTAACAATAGTTGAAAAATCAGCAGTTTGTCGAGTAGAAGATGCAGGGTCAATACCCATAAAAATATTAACAGGGATTTTCTTATCGCATTTTTCTCCTCTAAACTTTGTGAGATGTAAAACTTTATCCGCTTCCAAATTCCCTTCATAATATTGAAAATACTCCTCCTTGAACAACTGGTCCTCATCACCTACAATTTCACATAAGTATTCTCTATAAAACACAGAAACCCTGCTGATGGATTCTAATTCTTCTTTCTTTTGTTTTAATTTGCTAATCGGTTGCCATTCTTCCCATAACGCTCTATTGTTATCCATATCAGGTTTAAATAGCATATTATTCCAGCCCTTCATTTCTTTAAGCGTCTCCACGAGGCATCGTTGATGGATAGGTGTACCAATAACAGCTAATCTGCCTTTCATAGGGTCAAGTGATGGTACAGCAGATTGGAGTAACCACCTTAAATTACTTTCCATCGCTTCGGCTGTTTTGGTGTTGTTTTCATCTTCAGGGTCATCTACTACAATAAGCGTAGGTCTCTGATTGCCATGCTTAATTCCCCTAAGCTGTTGACCTGTACCTTTACAGATAATCATTGAACCATCTTTAAGTTCTATTTCAGTCTTAGCCCAAGCTTTAGCAGAATGCATACCCCAGTAACCAAATAACGCTCTCAACGATTCAGAATAGTCTAATGCGTCTTTTATTGTACCAAGTAGCTTAACAGCATGGTCTTGAGTTCGTGATACCAGTACAATTAGCTTTGGTCCTTTATCAAAGAATAAATGGTATAATGGATAAACGCCACCTACAATAGATGACTTAGCATGTCCCCTAGGTGCTATGATGTTTATTTGCTTTTCTTCTTTGTTCATTAACACGTCAGCTATTGAATAATGAAAATCAGGAGAGGCAGATACAAACATATTAGGCATTATTACCTTGCCAAAGAGTATCATATTATCTCTTAGCTTAGATAAAACTTCCTGTTGTGCTTTCTGCTCTTTATTCACTTAATTCTTTCGTTTCAGACATCTTAATAGACTTCTTTTCCTCACTATTAATAGCATCTAATATTTTAGTGGTAACACCCATCTCTAAAGACTGAGTAACTTCCTTTTTACTTGGCTTCATATCCAATAAATCCATAAAGTTCTCTGTAGCACGCAAAAACGATGAGATGTCATTCTTTTCTCTCGCCATTTCAATCGCTTCATTATGTAGGTCTAGTACCTTTTCCTCTGTAATACCTTTACCTATTAAGACTTTCTTTAATTCTTCCTTAACCATGGTTTGAACTTCCTTTTGTTTAAATAATCTCTTAACGGTCTTTTCAGGCTCTTTTTCATCAGACCTATATATTGTTCCCAAAACTTCCCAATCTGGCTTCTTACCAGCAATTGTGTAAGCGACAAAGGCATTGACTGCATTCTTAGTCCTTTTCTTTCTCACTTCAGCTTCTATCCAATGTTGTGGGCGTTGATGAGCATAAGAATTGTAAGCTCTATTTTTTTCATATAAAATTTTTGAGTATTTGCTTATAAACGCAGTCCCATAACACAACTTTACGACTGTACTTCGTTTGTTTTTAGCAGTTACATACTCACGCCTGTACATACATTTACCAACATAGCCATCATCACTAAGACCATAGTCTCCATCTGTACATTCTTTCCAATGGACATACTCTATACCAAGCTCATCTGCTTCATCTCTGGTATAAACCCTAAAAGGTACTTTCTCTCCATCTATTTTTTTATATAAGGTGTCCATAGACTATCTGTCTACCCACCAAACTAGAAATATTCCTAAAATACCTACTATTGCCATAGTTAATAAAAAATTAATTATCATACTTCTCCTTATACTCTAGTATATACTAGGGTATACTTAGAGTATACTAAGGGTTATAACCCTCTTTATTACCACCCTAAGTGGTAATAAAGTATACTAAGAGTTTAACTAGGGAATACCCTAGTTCTACCCTAGTACATACCCTAGTATATACTCCACACATACCCTAAGAATCTTTAATCTCTTCCTGCGTTATAGCATTCTCCAGTATTGTTCTTACTATATCTAACTCCGCAAGGTAATACTGATAGTGTCTATCAAATTCATCCCTTGCGTCTAAAACTGACTTACTATCCTCTTTAGTAAATCTGCCTAACTCCATATCAAAAACCTCGTAATCCTTAGATTTGGACATATTTTACTTTCATTGTACTTACCTGTATTAGTAATGTACTTATACGATATTTGTTCCTGATTATATACTTTTGAAAATATGGGCTAGAATGGGAGTGGTAGAATCACATTAGGTGTACCCCCCATTGAATTAGGTTAGGTTGCACTAATTAGGTTGAGTTCAGTTGAGTTATAGTTAGGTTACACTATCGGTGTACATCCTACATGTATACATCCTACACACACACTATAACTAAACTAAATCCCTACATCACAACAACATGTAAGACTCTGTCTTACCATGGTGTGATAATTATTAACTAACCAATTAAGGAGTACACCATGTTGTGTGAATCAGTACATGAATTAGGTCAATGTTTATCTTGTTCGGATGAATACCGAATTGAAACAGGAATACCACAAGATAAAAAGCAAGAGCAAATAGCTAAAGAGGGAATCTCACAGCACACTCAATCTTGTGCAAATTTAACGCTGTTAGACATGGGTAAATGCTCATGTGATAACACAGATGAATGGGAGGATATACCATTCTAAGAACAGGAGGAGCTTAGGCTCCTCTAATTCTTTTTTTTGGTCATACTTCCCAGTTCATACTACCCGTTTGCATCTGCGATGCAATTTGGGTATGCACTCTTTACCTTGTTATGATTGTATAAACACAGAGTTTATACACGCTTAATTAAATAAGGAGATACAATGTATTTTGTAAAAGTAATTAAAAGAGATAAGAGTAATAAACCTACTGAAACAGAAAAATTAGTAGGCAAACCAACTATAGAAGAAATTAAAGAATTTAAGCCTTCTTATGG
>Ga0209645_1001628_pt1 | contig 11092 bp, 9 predicted proteins | sample ETNvirenome_6_30_FD_184070 | JGI IMG/M metagenome (GOLD analysis project Ga0209645, IMG submission 184070) | Marine viral communities from the Pacific Ocean - ETNP_6_30 (SPAdes) (version 2) | ecosystem: Environmental > Aquatic > Marine > Oceanic | place: Pacific Ocean | collected 2013-06-19
TTAAGACGATTAGCAATCTCAAGAAGAACGACAAAGCTACAAGTGACAAACGTCATTGTAACACAATCGACGATAATGCCAAAAGATTCCATATTATTTACCTAGTGCAGCGATTCCTAGAGCAAGTGCAGCCGTCTCTCTAACTTCTTGGTTGTTAGATGCAAGGTGCGGACGGAAGACATCAAGAAGTTTGAAGTCTGGGTGGTTCATACCTACCTTTGCCATAGAGATCATACAAGCAGTAATAATATCTACGTTGTTAGTTGAATCCATTGCACGCTTAAGGGTTGCGAGGACATTTAGCTTATCTTTTTCAGTTACTGCGAGATAATTTTTTGCGCGTCGTCTTGTGTTTCCTAAGTAGAAAGAATCATCACCTGTCTGGGGAGGGCCTTCTAGGATAGCTTCTCTGAGCCTTAGAAAAGGATCTTTATTGAACTCCCACCAGAACTGCCAACCAGTGAGGTCTACCGTCGGCCTGTATCCCCTACCACCCGTCGTAGGTCCAGGCCCACCCGTAGGACCGCCCGCAGGGGTTCTAGGACCGCCTGTAACGGGGCCTTGTGGGCCTGTGGGTGCTGGGGCACTAGGACCACTCGGACGGCCTGTAGATGGTCCTGATGGCCTTCCAGTACCTCTTCCCCCACCTCCACCTGGAGGAACAACGTCTCCAGGTCCATGGTACTGACCACCATGTGCGTATAGCGTAACACTGAGTAACGCAATCGTAACAAGTTGTGTAAACTTAATCATAATATTATCCTTATGACCTAGATATACAAGAGGTGTGCCATGTTATTGAAAATGAAATTCGGGATTAGACCAGTCACAAACTGCGCGTCAGGTTGTTGACTTCCTTCACTTCCCATACATCAAAGGATACATTTTAAGGTAGATGATCCAAGTAGTTGCTGCCCCGAGACATCCATCAAATAAAAGTCTCATAGGGTAGAGTGCATCTACCTTGGAGAAGGGGTCCCAGAATAAACCACCCCAAAACATACCTACCCAGAAGCCCATACACAACATGCAGTTGATGAGCTTGTGCAAGGGTGCAATTTTCTCCACAGATTTTCTAACTGGCTGGAAGAGAACTGAACTAACGATTATGGTTGTCATACCATAAACTGCTAGAATCCAAAGAAAAACACTTACTAAATATTCCATTAAGGTAGTCCGTTTGTTTTGTCCACCATCAACTTTGAATAAGGTAATGTTGATGCGTGATGACTCATGAATTTCTGACGAGCACTATACCAACCTTCCCGCATTTGCCCAGCAGATTCATGCATTGCAATAATAGGCACAGTGTAGTTAGAATAACCATCTAAGTATGCCTTGTAGGTCAAATGGATGTCATAGAAATCCCAACCTGTCTTTAAGTAGTCTGGTTCGTCCAGACCTACCTTCTTAATTGTACCATAGGTTGCCGCTAGAAAGCAACCATCTAGAACAATAACTTGTCCAGACTTACCAAAGTAGTTAGGAGTCATGGTCTCTTTATTAGCACCCTGGAATACAAAACCTCTTGCTTCCCCTGTTTTTCTAGAGTTCCACCACGCTCCATCAACGGGTAGGTGGCAACCTCCCGCCAACCCAAGAAACCCAACTCCTGGCTTTTTGGCAAGACTAAGGTAATGTTTAAGGTCTTCTGGTTTAGACAATATTTCTAAGTCATCATGACATAAAACTATAATATCACCATCTTCAAGAGGCATTTGCTTAAAGAAGTCTATATTATCTTTATGACCTTGATAAATAGATGTAGCGTCATAAACAACATTTATTCTTGTGAACTCATTAGAGTTACAATAACCAACAAGGTTATCTAAAGATTTAGGTTGTTTATCCTTTCTACTACAAACAGAAAAATATATCATGAATAATAATAGTGAAAATCTTGAGGATATTGCAGAAGAATTCAAGAAATGCTCTCGTAGTTGCGAATATTTTACAAATCGATACATCAAGGTTGTACACCCAATGCGAGGGATGGTTGATTTCAAACTCTACCCGTTCCAGACCCGTATTCTAGATGAGTTTCAAGACTATAGACTTACAATCTTGCGTAAGTTTAGACAGGCAGGCTGCACCACCCTAATGGCTGCATATGCTCTTCACTTTTGCATATTTGGTACAAATAAAAGGGTCGCAATCTTATCCAAGGGTGATGCTGAGGCAAAAGAGGTTATCTCCAGAATTAAAATTATGTATGAGGAGCTTCCTTTCTGGATGAAGCCCAAGACTACTAGAGACAACGATCACACACTTTCTTTTGAGAATGGATCGTCTATTCAATCGAAGGCATCAGGAAAGCAGTCAGGACGCTCCATCTCGGCTTCTTTGCTTATCTTAGATGAGGCTGCATTCATTGAGCACATTGATACTATTTGGGCTGCTGTAGGTCCTACAACGTCTACAGGTGGCCGTGTAGTATGTCTCTCTACGGTCAATGGTATTGGCAACTGGTTCCACAAAATGTATACTCAAGCCATGGAAGGTGACAATGGATTTCACCCAATTGATATCAAGTGGGATGAGCACCCAGAGTATAAAAGACATGTGGGCTTTGAATGGCTGTATGAACAAATGGAATCTTGCAACCCGCCAATTATTGTTGATAAATGGGAGGAGCAAACTAGACGCAAGCACAGTTACAAAGAATGGTTGCAGGAATATGAGGCAAGTTTCCTAGGGACTGGCGAGACTTATATTGAAGGTGAAATCTTACGCAACCTTAAAGAGAATTGCAGTCAGGACTACTGGATAAAGTATAACAATAAAATGAGAATATGGGAAGATCCTCAGCCTAACCATGAATATGTCTTAGCTGCTGACCCATCAATTGGTCGTGAGAGGGATTACTCAGCCTTCCATATCATTGACATCTATAATGGTAAACAGGTGGCAGAGTTTTACTCGAATAGAACACCAATTAATGAATTTGCAAGAATTATAGCAGATGAGGCAAGCTACTACAATACGGCATTCGTGTGCCCAGAGAGGAATGGTATTGGTAACAACCTCATATATTTCCTGCAAGAGGAGCTAGAATACGAAAATCTAGTGATGGATGATGGTCGAGAGATTGGGATACAGATCACTCAAAAGAACAAAGAGATCCTCTTAGCTGACTTGGAGCACAATATTAGGTCAGGAAGGGTGCTAATTAACTCCGAGCGATTGATAAATGAACTGTTAACTTTCATTATTGACTCTGAAACTGGCAAAGTTAAGCCAGATACTAACTGCCACGATGATTTAATTATGTCCTTTGCCACTGCAATTAAGGTTTTTAACAACTTAAGAGGGAATGCCTTCATTGAGAAGTCAGAAGATAAATCTTATATCCCCCAAGATGTGCAGAACGCTTATACATATAAGGTGAAGACATCTACGGATAACCTTACACAAGAGAATATTAAATGGCTGATCGGCAAGTAAGAGAAGGCGCAGAGGGATTTACCCAGTTTTCGGATCCTCAGCAACCATATAACAAGCCTTATGGCTTAATTGGCAGGTTTTTTAAGAAATTCTTCGCCAGAGAGGTTGAGGACTTTCGAGACGACCAGTATGTCGATCCCGTCACAAACAGAAAAGTAGCTGCTCCAAAGCCCTTACAGGGTGATGCTCTTCAGCAAAAAGAAGTAATTAAGGTTGCCTCTGAATTCAATCACGAGAAAACCTTTTATCCGATCCTACCACAAATAGAGCATGATCGGAAGAAAAGATACAAAGAATATGAGGACATGGATGGGTATCCAGAGATCTCCTCAGCTTTCGACATCTACAGTGATGACTGTACACAGGAGAACATAGACGGTACGCCTTGGAAGATTGTGACTGATGATGAGATGGTCAAGACTGAGATCTCCAAGATGTTCGAGCAGACTAACATGGTTCGTTACCTGTGGGATATCTCACGAAACGTGGTTAAGTATGGTGATATGTTTATTGAGACAATCATTGATCTCAATAACGCGAAGCGTGGTATTCAAAGAATTAAGATTCTTAACCCTGCCTTTATCTTTAGAGTTGAAGATGAGTTTGGTTATCTGAAGCATTTCATCCAAGAGGTTCCGAAGAAAAATGATTACTCAACCTATGGGTCCATTGGTCCTAAGCTTGACGATACTCATATGATTAATCTTGACCCAGGTCAGCTTATTCACTTCAGACTTCATACCTCGGATCCAACTCACTACCCTTATGGTAAGTCGATTGCTGCCGCTGCTAGGGTTACCTACAAGAGTCTTAAGATGATGGAAGATGCAATGCTTATCTATCGTCTGGTCCGTGCTCCTGAGCGTCGTATTTTCTACATTGATACTGGCTCGCTACCTGCTTCTAAGTCCGAGATGCACATCAAGAAGCAAATGGACAAGTTTAAAAAGCGCAAGAGTTACAACGCTCAAACAGGTAATATTGAAGAAAACTTTAATGCTCTTGCCGCTGATGAGGACTTCTACATCGCTGTTAATGGTAAGGGTTCAGGGACAAAGATTGACACGCTGAAGGGTGCTGAGAATTTAGGCGAGGTTGATGATGTGAAATACTTCAGAGACAAACTGCTTGCTGCACTTAAGATTCCGAAGGACTACATTGTTGAGAAAGACAATGCTCCTGAGCGAAAGGCTAATCTCTCGCAGTTAGATGTAAAGTTCTCCAGAGTCATCACCAGAATCCAGAAGTCCATTGAGATTGGCCTTGAGACCTTAGCCAAGAGGCACCTAATGCTGAGAGGCTTTCCGAGCGTTCTGATTAACGAGGTTAAGATCAAGCTTCCTGCCCCCTCAGACATGGCAATTAAGAGACAGCTTGAGACCGACGAACAGAAGACCAGAATCGTCCAAGCTATTAAGGCTTTAGGTATCTTCCCAATGAAGAAGATTTACAAAGACTACTATCAACTTGCGGACAACGAGATCGAAGAGATTGAAAATGGCCTACAGGAGGACATGAACAGTCCTGTCTTTGGGCAAGCAATGATGGCAGCACAAGGTGCTGGTGGTGTACCTCCTGAGGAGGGCGCAGAACCCGATCAAGCCCCAGTTGCGGAATCTGAGGACTTAGATTTTGATTCCATGAAGTCACTGGCTCTTGAGGCAGGTTGTGACGATGAATTGTTAGTTCTTTTGGAATCCTTCGAGGCTAAGAAGCATTTTAACAAACAAGACGACGAACAGCAGTCTAAATAATTTGGATGAAGCTTATATATCATGTTAACGAACCTTATTGAAAATCGTGGCAAAGAGTTCAGTAACCTAATTAAAATTGGTGATTACTTAGCTAGAACTTTAAGAGAAAACGTCGAGATGTTCGGCGTTGAGGATGGTGTAGTTACTTACTTGACGGAAAGTGGTGATGTGATTAGTGGTAAATACTCCTTTACTCCGACTCTCAAGCTTTCCAAAATTCAAGTTGAGGATGCTAGTGTCTTAGAGGATAAAAAGATATATGAATCCTCAGTCACTGATAAAGTATCGAACTTGCTCTCTAATCTTTTAGAGGATGACTACTCGAACGCTGAGGGTTCCTTTGATAAGATTCTTTCGCTGTTTGAAGCGAAGATGTCTTACGGTAGAATTAAGAATAGGCTTCAAGAGAAAGTTGACAGATTTGGTGAGCAGACCTCAATTGTGTCTTCAAAGGAGTTCAGTAGACTCTCCGAGATGAAGGGCCAACTTGTCGAGTTCCTGAGTGAAAATAAGGATATCTTTAAAAAGCCTTCGCTGAATAATGGCATGAAGCTGACTGCTCTGGTTGCTACTTCCTTTGATCTTCCTAGAATGGGTGTAGATCAGCTTAAGGAGAGCAAGACTTTTGAGGTCTCGACTAAAAACAAGGTTGACCTGTACGAGTACCTTTGCAGAAAGGAATTAGTGCAAAAGGAAATGCTAGAAGCGAAACAGTCTTTTGAAAACATCTGGGTTGATAATGCTCAAGTTCAGGAACTGGCTTCGATGATCTTTGAGAGTGATGAAGAGAGCGTACGTCATCAGGTTGCTCAAACAATAACTGAAGTTCCTTACTTTGCTCTTGCTACTAAGAAGCAGATTTCAGAGATCTTAAAGAACTCGTTATCGATGAACGAGACATCAATCAAGGCTCGTGACTTAAACAGCTTCGCCAGCGATGTGTACCGCATGAAGAAGCCGGTCAAGTCGTTTGTCGTTAACACACTGAATGAAAAATATGGCATCGACATCAAAAAGCTCACGGATGTTCCGACCTTTAGAAGTTTGGCTCTGACAGAATCTGATATTCTTAAAAACTTAGCTTCTGAAATTCCTGAGGACTCGTTGCTTGGCAAGACCCTACTTGAGTTTGCTAACATCCTCCCAGGTAAAGACGGCGCAGAGACGATTGATCTTGCAGACTTCTTAAACGAAGTTTTTGCAGAGGCTGAGTGCGTTGACAGCTTGAATGAGGGCAGCTTAATGGACTACATGGACTTTTCGAGAGTCGCTGAAGATCTCGGTAAGATTGGTCAAGTGTTAAAGATGTTGTCCCCCAAGCTCGCTGATCTGGCTGACAAGAACGTTGATGATCAGACTGAAGACATGGAAAAAGAGCCAGACTTAGGCTCTGAAGATCCGATGGATAGCGAGTCTGAGGCTAAACCTGCGATGGATGCTAAGACTGCCGCCGCAGAGGTTAAAGCAGAAGAGGCCCCTCAGGAAGCCCCTGCTGAAGAGGGTGATGAAGAGGAAGATGATGAGCCTGAAGGTGATATCAAGGATGGTGCCTCTGAGCCAAAGAAAGAAGATGAAGTTTTAGATGCTCTTAATCAGCTTGAAGATCTCTTGTCGGGAATCCTGAAAGATGATGATAAAGACGAAGACGAAAGTGAAGTGGATTCTGAGCAGTATAAAAGTTAAAGGAGTTGATTAATGGCTGACATAAAACCATTAACAATCGGCTACGATTCAAATAACAATGCAAGTAAGTTAGTTGAAGTAAACTTTAGCTCAATTAATCTAGATGACTTTGCGGGGACCCAGGCCACACAGGGTCAGGTCCTAGCGTTTTCAGGGGGTGTATTCGCTCCCTCTACGATTGTTGCGGGCGGTGGCACTTCCTTTACTTGTAATGATTTATCGGCTTGTGATCACGGTATTTTAGCTGGCCTTGGTGACGATGACCACACTCAATACGTGCTTTCGGACGGCACTCGTCCAATGTCCACACTGTTTGTGGATGGTGCTTTAAGAGCAAACACAGTATCCTCCCTCAGTATATCAGGAGTTGCTTTAAATGCGACAACTGCATCAGCTTTAACTTTACACGTAACTAATTTAGGTGCGTCCACTATTGTTTTAACAGCAGTAAACGCACCAACTGTAGCGGCCACAACCAGTGTTTCCTCTGCTAGTGTATCTGCGGTAAGCTTAAATGCAACAAATGCTTCTGCATTAAATCTTACAGCTACAAACCTAAGCGTACCTGGGAATATTGCCGTAACTGGGACAGTTGATGGTGTAGACATCGCATCCAGAGACAGTGTGTTGACAAGTACAACCACCACTGCAAACAATGCTCTGCCTAAAGCAGGCGGTGTTATGACGGGAACCTTAGATGGAACTACCCTCAACGCAACAACCAGTGTATCCTCCGCCAGCGTGTCTGCGGTAAGCTTAAATGCAACAAATGCTTCTGCGTTGAACTTAACAGCTACTAATGGCACTATGACAGGGTCTTTAGATGGGACCATCCTTAATGCAACCACTAGTGTCTCATCTGCCAGCGTATCTGCGGTAGCTCTAAACGCAACAAATGCCTCTGCCCTGAATTTAACGGCCACTAACTTCACTGGTACCAATTCACAGATACCTAGCCTTACTAGTACCGATATAACAGCAGCCACCTTAGTGGGTGCTGATGAAGGTCTTGCTATTACTGCAAATACTGTTGGTGCAACAACCAGTTTATCTTCTGCTAGTGTGACAGGGACGAACGGTACATTTACTAACCTAACAGGCACCAGTTTAACAAGCACTGATTCCACGATTACTAATGCCGCCATAACAAACTTGAATGTGTCAAGAGTTGGGCCGATGAACCCAACCACTTACATTCAAGAAGCTGACTGGCTAACCCCTGGAGCCGCTGCTAATGGGTTTGGTAGTTCTCAGGCTGGTACGGGTGCAGGGTTTGGGCAGTGTTTTGATAATGATGTCATGCACCCTGATAAAGGAACCTTTGGTGTTTACGAGATTAGATCGGGTACAGATACTTACGGCAGAGCATTCCTAACAACTTTCAATAACGCTATTGCTGTTAGCTCATGCAGTCTATCTTTTACAAGCAGAATCGCACCTAGTGGCCTTTGGGAAGACGGCGTCAATGACGGGAGAATGTGCTTTGGTATCAGAAATGGTACAAGCAATGCGGAAGCCACTTACGCCATGGAATTCCAATATGGACAAGGTGGAGGCCAGGGTGGTACTACTTGGTCTGCGGTGGTTACGGATAACAGTAACTCCACAGTTTCTGATTCAGGCATAGTGGTGTCAGCGCAAGGGTTTCAAGTACTTCAAGTGAGTTGCAATGAGAACTGGGATCGTGTAGACTTCTATATTGACGGTACTAGAACAGCAGACTTCCGCCTCAGAGACCACAACATCCCAGATAGTAGGTATAATCGACTAGGGGCTGGGTGGGCAATTAGAAACGCTAATTCCTGGAGTACAAGTAATCAAACTAATGGTAACGAGATATTCCTGGACTGGCACCAACTACGGATGACTCACAATAATACTACTAGAGGTAGAGACCTAGTTAAGTAGCATATCACCACGCTTGAGCGAGTTGAATAGACGAGTGTAGAATAGTTCACGGAGAGAATCTAATTCTCTCAACACACTCGACATGTTCCTCACCGTCATCTCGTTAATCTTACCGTTATCTTTTATTTCCTTCAGGATGTCGATGCACGCATCCAGAGTATTCGATTGATCTTTAGTAACTTTATTGATCGTATCAATTTGTGCTTGTTTAGTAATTATTTCAGATTCTGACATTGTGTACCTCAAATTTTAGTCTCTTGTAGTGGTGAGTTCTTTGTCGAGAGTGACCTTCAAGGTAAGGGACTTGATCATGGAAGTCGTAAAAATACATTTGATCTTTCCCTTTCGCCTTGCGGATACCTCTACCCAAACCTTGTAACGTGGGTACCTCACCGGATAACCCCCTAGCATTGACCATATGGGTAATCTCGTCAATACTGATGCCAGTTTGCATAACGTTTGTACCTACGATGGTTGCAGGCTTATCATCCTTCACAAACTTAGTAATTATGTTATACCTATCGTCGATATCGTCTTTACCCTCGATTGTATAGCAGTTATCAATACGTTCTTGTAAGTTCCTAATGTGCTGTAGATTTTTTACAAGTATTAGTATCTTTGCTCTTGGGTTAGACTGATACACTTTAGATACAATCTTTTTAATTGTATCGTTACGCCGATCACAATTTACAACGTATTGATCATAAATATCTAGATAGGACATTTCATTAGGGACACTGGATACTGGAGTGTTATCGACAATTTGAATTATAGGTTTGGCAAGTGCTCCATCCTTAATTAGGTCTTCGGCTGTCCTGGTGGTGTATACAGGGCCGAAGGATCCCTCTAGGACCATTCTAGCGTTGATATCCTTCGAGGTCTCCCTTGGGGGTGTAGCTGTGAATGCGAGCCTGTAGGAGGCATTAGGGAAGCTCTCAACGGCTGCTATGGTGGTCTCCCCCCTGCAAAACTGATGGGCTTCATCAACCATTAAAAGCTCTGCCTCTTTTAGGTGAGTGTCAATTATGCGTTCAATACTTTGAACTGTTGAGAGTATAACTTTGCCAGGGACATACCCCTCCCCTGAGTTGTACCCTAGATCTCGAATGCCACACCTTTTAAAAAACTCATAGGTTTGATTTAGAATACCTTTTTCTCTGAAAAGAACTACGGCTGTAATATCAGTCCCGTGCTGAAGGGCGGCTATGCACCCAGCCATTATAAGAGTTTTACCTGAACCTGTAGGGCTGTCAATTATTGCTCTTTTGTTTCTTAAGCAGTTATGGATAGCCAACTCTTGATACTCGCGGTATTCGAAGTTTCCAACTTTAGGGATAAAGAATTCTTCTTGTTCAGGCTTATCCTCCCACTCAATGTTTTTAGCACCAATCTTATTAAGATCTTTTAAGATGCGCTGAAGGAGTCCTGTTCTAAACTTCCCTTGGGAGCTAAAGTAACGTTTTTTACCGTCCCATCTCTTACTTCTGTAGGCGGGGGAGTACTGATACCCAGGGACAGAGAAAGAGTACTTATCCCGTAGTGTGGCGATAATTTCAGGATTATCGGTCTCTAGCCTACTTGTTAAGTTACCTACAACTAGTTTCATATACTATAATAGTTTATTACAAAACAATAGGTAATTTATGAGCGAAGTTAGGAGAATTTCTGCTGATGTTAGCAGTCAGCGCGATAAAGCGTTAGAGGATCTTTTTGGAAAGGTTAATGACACCTCCATGACCGTAACGAATTTACCCTCCCGTGGTAAGTTTTACACAGACTTTAATGGAATCAAGATATCCCCTTTAAAATTTTTAGATGAGCAACTCATTCTGACGGGGAAGGATATTGAAAAGGATATTGTCACGGAGCTTCTTGAGAAGACCGTTGAGGGCATTAACGTCAGTGAGATCCTATTAATGGATAAAAATTACCTCCTCATGAAGTTGCGTGAGGTTTCATATGGGGATGATTATGAGTTTGGTGTTGTTTGCAAAAGCTGCAATCATGAGTCCAAATCCAAGATTCAGCTTTCTAAGCAACTGAATCTTTCAGAGGTGCCCGAAGATTTTGAGGATCCACGAGCCATAACGCTCCCGAAACTTGGGGTTGAGGCAGTCGTAAGATTGCCCAGAAACCGGGAGGAGCCCTATCTCATAAATACTGAAACTATTTACAAAAATCTTTACCGATTCGTAGTCTCACTGGCTGACCATACAGATCCCGTGTTTATTTCAAAGGCTATTGAGCGCATGGAGATTGCCGATGTCAAAACGCTATTCAGAGAAATTACTGTTACGACTTAC
>Ga0209645_1001629_pt1 | contig 11091 bp, 17 predicted proteins | sample ETNvirenome_6_30_FD_184070 | JGI IMG/M metagenome (GOLD analysis project Ga0209645, IMG submission 184070) | Marine viral communities from the Pacific Ocean - ETNP_6_30 (SPAdes) (version 2) | ecosystem: Environmental > Aquatic > Marine > Oceanic | place: Pacific Ocean | collected 2013-06-19
CTTAAAGTTGCTATTGCCATGATCAATAATAATATCCCCGTCGCCAAGTAATGGTAGTAACTCATCGAGTGTCTCCTCTACTAATTCTGCGGGAATAACAAGTTGAAAGATACCTGGAGTTTCAACGTAGATTGTCTCACCAGACTTCTCTCCGTAGATACTCTCTTTATTTTTGACTACTTGAACAAGGCTTTCCAGAGAAGTGGTAACTCCACTGACATAACCTGCTTCATACGCCTCTTGAGCCTTTGCATAGTTTCTCCTGTAACCCCAGGTTTCGATACCTTCTTTCATCATGCGGCGAGACATACCCTCACCCATGCGGCCAAGACCAATTATTCCTACTTTCATTGTACCTTCTCCAAAATTCTTATCATTCCGTCAGCGTAACCGACTAACGCAATTGTTCCTAATCCAATACTAATTATTGAAGCATTGCGATTGTGTTTTCGCATTGCTGCATCAATCATTTCCCGACACTCCTCTTTGGTGATGAGATGTGCTGGTTTGATTTCATCCATTCTGTGGCTCATTGGGAATACTCATTTAAAATCTCCAATACTTTATTCAAAGACTCATGTGCCCCTGAATGCCAATCACCATTTTGATGGCCATGTGTACCATCATAAAGGTCATTCTTCAACTTGTAAACCCTGGCGACTAGTTCTGGTTTAGTGATTATTCCTCTAGGCATTTTATGTATGGCCCGATTGATCTAATTATACAAACTTCGATGTAAACAACAACTAAATGTCTTTGTTTGAAAACATCTCAAGCATAGATGTTCTTTCTTTTAACATGCCATCTACCAATCCTTTACGGTATTCCCAGGTTTGGCCACCGTCCTGACCTCTCACAGGATTGATGCATTTTTCGTCAGCGTATTTGTTACAAACTAGTCCCGCTAGATCTAGTTCACTGTTATTAGATGTCTTACCTGTTCCGCGCCATCGATGTTCTCCGTTAATCCAGATGGCACCACACTTCTCACATTCTTTTCTCTCTAACTTTAAATCCGATAATTGTTTGTCCATAATGGAAAGATGTAGGATATTCAAAAAGACGCTGAAGAAAATCCCCAGCGTCTCTACATTCTACAGTGTATTTGGCTGAATGATGTTCACCCTTATACAGTATTTAGATTTGTGTGTATCTTTGCAAATTTAATTAGTGGGATTATATACAGGTTGCATAATACCACCATCAGGTCCATTGTCATCATCATTCACATCGTCTGTCAACAGGGCGGCGAATATAAACCCTCCTACCAGAGATGCTGCTATGACTAACACGTCGTTCACCACAGACCAGGGATGACTTGACCCGTTGCAAGATAAGATCCTACAGCGGCGACGAAACCGATCATTGCGGCACGTCCATTCAGTTTTTCTGCTTGTTCGTTAAACATTTTCTAATGTAAGGTAAAATTTACTGTTGTCACTACGGGTGTTCTCATAGATTGAGGAATCGCCGTAGGTTTTATGGTCTTTGTATCCAACCATGCGACCCTTCGTGTTTTGAAGAGCAGACATGAATACAACAAAAAAGAATACTCCTGGAGCACCAATTATAAGGGCACCTCCAATCACATAATAAGTTAGGATTTCAAGAAGGGAGTTTTCCATCAATAAGTTTCAGCAAGTTGTTGTACAGAGTATCCTAGAAGAACTAGAAAGGCAATTGATGTTACCGTGAATATGGTCTCCGTCATCAGAAGATTCCGAAGAAGAAATTGCCCGTGATAGCGTAAGAGATGAAACCGGAAACGATTCCCATCATAGCCCAACGACCATTATAGGTCTCGGCATACTGTTGTGGGGACTCAAGACCTCTGCGATTGTAGGATTCTACAACCATACGGGGTTCGGTAGCGAACAGATTGTAGCGGCCGCCTTCTTCAGTTGTCACGGTACTAGAGCGAGTCATTTCCTTTTGTGTTGCATTACTTTACATATTATATAGTAATGTAACAATTTTTGTCAACCCCCTATAAATACGCCCTCAGTAATCGTTGTTACCATACCTGATGCAAGTGTCGGGGTTTTCTCTACAAAATTGTTTGACAACCCCATGCACGTCCTGTTTCATAGTGTGATGAGTATGTTCATGTAGCATTCCAATGAAAATTAAAATACCCACTAACATCAAATTTAAATGAGTAACTGGTGAAAGCAGAATTTTTTTCATCGCCGGTAATCTTTTATCTGCAGGCTCGCACAATATTTCCATTGTTGATCCTTCAGTTTGGCAACATCATTCTCCAGAACTTCAATCTTGTTCTGAAGTTTTTCTACCAGTTCACATAAATTTTGAATTCTGTCTTCCATAAGATTAATCCATGAAAAAAGGGGTGCCGTCGCACCCCCAGTATAACATCTAGATATTGATTGTCTACTTAGATCAGAAGTTGAACTTCACACCCAGTTTACCACCCAGACCGAAGTCATCTTCGTCTTCAGCCGTCAGGAAGGAAACCTCACCATATGCACTCAGTGCATCGGTCACAGGGAATCCAAGACCGGCTTTACCAGAGAACTGAGTGTCAGTCTCTTCACCGTCAACGGCCACTACAGCAGGGCCAGCTTGGACGTAGTAAGAACCGGCACCAACGGCACCTTCGTAGCCAACGTGGATGTCTGTAGTTGCTCCAGTGTAATCATCGCCAGTCCAACCAGCGTTGGTCTCGACGTTAACATAGGGGCCTGCAAGGGCAGGTGCTGCGATCAGGGGGGCAGCGGCAGCAAGTGCGATTGCGGATTTGATCATTTGTTTAATACCTCGTTTGTTTTTACTTGTGGAATGGTTACCCACAGATGAAAGGAGAATCGACAACTCTCCGTTTGTTACCCTTTGTCATAATAAACAAAAGGTTAAGTATTTATACTATCAGATAAATTCAGATATGTCAATCTAATGCGTGAGTGTCCCAATTGAAGTATCCATCGATCTCCATTTTGTTCGATTCATTCTGCCACCAACCAAGGATGGCGTCTCTAGGACCCTTGTGGAACGCATCAATATGTTCCGGGTGAATCGATGATCCCAACTCCAGTTTGTACAGGAGCATGGGGATTGCAAAGGACCGACCTGCATTATAAATCAGATCGTCAGCAACCGGTCTGGGACGAACTCCGTTGTCTAGTTTATACTTCTTTCCCCGGCAATGCAAGCGAATGAGTTTCTCAGCGTGATGCCTTGTAATCATGTAACAGGCGGTAGAGAAGTCATCGATGTATCTGGGATGAATGTTTGCAACCAACTTTCTAGGATTGATCACAGACAACTGAACACAATCCCAATCGTATGGGAGTTTGGATACAAAAGTATCCCAATCAAAAGGCCAATACTTAACGGTCTCAAGATCACAGTCGTCTTCCATGAACACAGCATAGGGACTATCAGATGTCTCCATCCAATGTTTGATTGCTTTCAGGTGGGAGGTAACACATCCAACCTCACCGGAAGAAATAATCGGATACTGTCCATAGATAATCTCACTCAGATCATCTTCTCTACCATCATAGGCAGAGACCCTAGTATAATCACCAACACCCCAGTAATCCAACTGGGATTTCATCCAGTCCCACCGTTCTGGTTGACCGTCTAGATTGATGATGTATAGGGGACCGAAGTTTTTTAGTTTATAAGCAGACTTGTTTTTATCCATTACAAAGTATAATTTGTATTGTACCAATAAGTGAGATTGGATAAGCTACTTATCTTAGAAGAATCTAAGAGTTTGACAGCACCCTGATGTACTACTTGGCACCATTTCCAATCAGCAGTAAAGAATCCACCAGTATCTATACTAGAGAATAGGTTCTGGTAATCATCAGACCTGAAGAAGGAAAGTTTGCCGAGTACTACACCAGAATACGGCATTTTGTTGGTAGTGTCAAGACTATTGATTGATGCAGTCAATGCAGAATCTGCATCCGTTAGAGATTGTGGGTTGTATCTGTACTCACAAGAATCTGTGACCATATCATCAAACCAATCATTGCCCTTTTGAGTGTTCGTTTCAAAGGTGGCATTATTATGGAAGACGGTTTCGGTCTCCAGAATCATGATGTAATCATAACTACTCAAAATAGATTCCATGAAAACTGGACCGGAGAGAAACCTCTCCTTGTTCTGTTCCCATGTCTTTCCTTCAGAATAATCAAACGTGATTTGTTGCCACTTGATTCCTCCAGGATGTCGATCGTCTTGCAAGACTCTATTCTTCTGATCGGTCGTTAACGTAGACTCATGAAAAATAATCACGTCAATATCTGAATCGTGATTAAATCTAAGTTCATCCGTCACATAATCGGCGACCGATATAGAGGACTCAAGACATTGAAATGCCTTGGCATTAGTAGATTCTAAAACGTATACAACACAACTGGACATTAGATTCTCCAACCGATTTGATAGTCTTCAAATAAGAGTTCTGCACCAATGTCTTTCATGAACTCCGCAACATAGTTACCTTTACCAATTTTGTTATCAGTAAAGAAAGCGTCATGATCATCAACCACAACGATTGTGCCCTCCTTCAAATTTTTAGAAACGGCACACATCTCTTTTACATGATGCATCTGTGATGGATGAGGATTTTCACGTTCAATATCATATGAATCTAGGTATAAGAAATCAATTTTTTTCTCCGGAGGAATACTCCAAAGAAATTTTACCGAGTCCATACAAAAAACTTTTGTTTTGTCGGAGGTAACAGCATCAGCATGGTTGACATTTACATCAAGAATATCAACGCTGTTGATTTCTCCATCATAGTGATTGATGAACTGGTCGAAGATGTATGTACTACACCCGTCGTCACCAAAGGCCATAGAACCATGGTCAGGTCTCATGCACCCAGTCTCTACAATGTAGAAATTCTTATCTTCTTTTTTATCAAGTTCTTCAAACACAGTTAGAAAAGAAGTAGCCCGATCTCGGATTGGATTGGCCGGATGACCAGGCTTCAACATTCTCTTATAGTATTCTTCTCTAAAAATTTCAGAAAATTTCATTACATTCAGCTAGTGGTTTTCTTTGTTCTCCTGCGGCGTCTTGGTTTCTTAGGAGCAGGTGCAGGAACTTCTGGTTTCTCTGCTTCAATTACAACCGTTTCGATCTCCTGTGGAGGCAGATCGTCTGGTTGTTGAACGATCTTAAGAGTTGGAGGAGCACTGACACCAGTATTATAGGAGAAATAAACGCAGTTCGCACCATGGAAGTTGGGGATAGACCCACCTTCAAAGTTCTCCACTTCCAATCCCTCATAACACTCCGGAAAAAGATCTCTTCCTAAAGAATGAGGGCATTCAATATTGGTAGGAGTATCAACAGGTTCAAATACACGAACAACACTGGCAATTTTACCAGCCTTTTCAAGACATGCCTTTGGATCAATGACATGTTGAAGAACGTTGAAGAACCAAACCTCATCAAAGATTAATTCAGTTTGCCAATCTTCAAATGCAGACGCAATCCAGTTGATGTTTGGAAACTCTGCCTTATGATTTTGATCGTATACATCATTAAGAGGATCAATAGAGTATCCATTTACTCCAGGAGTAAAACAGATCTCAGGATATGAACCTCCCCCAACTACAACAATTTTTTTACCTCCAAAGTCTCCCAATTTGTCTTTGAAGATTTGTTCGATGATAACAGTGGCATTTCTTTCTGCCGTGCTTCTATCAAATGCAATGTGAGATCTCTCACTGTTTTGGGCTTTTACCCATCTTTCTCTAGTAATCATGGTAGTTTCCTATCTTCATTGTGGTTTGCAGAATGGATCAAATCCTTGTGTCTATTATAGAATATTTTCGTATTCTTTTGATTGGCTTGTAACAACCAAGGAGCAGGAGAACCATCGACTCTGGTTCCACCCCACTCATCCTTAGACTCAACATCAATCCAGTAACAACCACAAACTTTTCCAAGATCTTTATAAGCTCTATGGCAAAGATCGTGGTCATCCATATCTTGTGGAGAGAACTTCTCATCAAGATAGTCTAACTTCTTCAAGACTTCATGATCAATCATTAGTGGACCTCTATTTACAGAGTTCCTGACAGCAAACACATCCCTAGGGATGGTTGATCTCTCCGCATGATCAGTATGAAAACAAATGTCAGACCAACAATTATTTAGATCCTCTTCCATACCCAAGTGTTGGGTATTTGGATTAAACACCCAGTTATGTGCTGTTCTTGCCGTTACTGCAAACACATCATCGAAGGTATCGAAAGGTTTTTGCATACGAACATTCCAACCTTTCTCACGAATAATCATATCGTCTTGAACAATGATTACATACTCTCCTTTAGCCGATCTAAGACCAACATTATTGGCCTTAGTTTCAAAAACGTCGGGAGTGGTAGCAATCAAATGATTGATGTCTTTTCCGTAGAAAAAATCTTCAACAACATCGAAAGACTTATCCGTGCATCCATCCAGAACAACTATAAGTTCATAGTCACCTTCAGTATTAGATACTATACCACTCAGAACCTGATTAATCATCCACTCTTTATTGTGGACAGTCAGAATAATACTATGCATTCTCCTTCAACTCGATCAAAAACTTATCAATCGGCCTATTTAACGTATATCCAGTCTGTTCATTTCTCTCGTACCAATAGTCATAATTACACTCGATGAAATTACGAAGAGGTCCATTATCAACCGTGAGGCCATCACGAACAGCAATATTTGTCAGAACACTTTGATCATTTCTATGCTCTTTGAATCCCATCAACTCTGGTTTCTCGCATACACTTTCATCATTAGTGATGACTCTAGGATCACAACACCACTTCAACCACTCAGCAACAGTCTTCTTTGACTCGTCACTGACTTTCCAAATACAAACACCAGTCTCCAGTTGTTTAACACTCCAATAGTCCACAGAGTCACAATCCATGTAGACAAAGCAGTCTCTCTTGGTCCACTGACCATTCTCAAATCCACCCATGAGAAGGAGGCACTGATCATCCTCATCCAATAAGTCATCAACATATTTGTTGATGTTGGGATGAAACATGTCACCACAATCAGCATAAAGAACGATGTCGCCATCATTCAGTCTGTTCATGGCATTGAGGATAATATATGGTTTCCATGCCCAATATCCATTACCAACAGGATTATCAAGAATTTCTTTGTTCTCTTTATAAAAGAGACTGGATTCAATACCGTCCCTAGTAAACGGAATTGTATTGAATCCACATTTCTCAGCAATACTATTAAGATATTCCTGTTTGTCTTCAAATTTTTCGTCAGCATATGTGACAAGATTCCAAGTCATTTCAATCTCTCCCGAACATAAGGTTGTGTCCTGTAATATTCAATCAATTCAGATCGACTCATTTCCCTGAGTCTCTCCCAAAGGTTGTTGTTGTGTTGCATAAAGGGATTATTGAACCAAGAGTTTGGAGTTCTCTTATGCTCAAGGTGATATGCATGTCTATCCACCCTACCGATGTTATACCCTAGGGTTTTCCATCTATGATGTCTCTCGACATCCTCAGGTGCATATGCCATGAATCCCTCATTCTCCAAGAAACCATCCTTGTAAATAGAAGTCTTGAAAAATTGTACCATACCATACTCAGCCCAACCAGGGCCATTCACATTCTCTGCATAAAAGAAAGACTTATCAAATACTCCTGGATCAAATCCTTTTACAAAATCTTTGACACCATTTTGTTTGGAAAAATTCTCTAAGTCATCTTCATCCTCAATTCTAGTCTTGAGAACTACTTTCTTCTCTCCATATTGACCGAACTTATACGGATAAACAACATCACATTCACCCGATCTCAGTTTTTCAACTGCTTCAACGTATGAACTAATGGGCAAAACGATATCACTGTCGTAGTTGACAACGATATCAGTCTCTGCCATCATCACCATATCATTCAGAAGTCTAGTTCTGTGGAAATGATCATCATCATTTTGTTCAAACACATAATTTAAATCAGTGGTATCTACATACTCCCTGATTTGGGGTAGAGCCCACTGTTCAAACTTCTTCTCAGAGTCCGACTCTTTAATAATAATTGTACACTCAAAGTGAGTCAGCAAGAACGACGTAGTTAAAATGATATTCCTTAGACGATCATCAGTGTCAATTCTCAGAGGTACAATGAATGTAACATCGTTTAAATCATATTTCATATTTTCACCCATCTATCTGGAACTAAATCTTTGGTGTCATTCTGTTCACTCAATGGTGGACCGAACCATTGAGATGGACAAATAACTTTCTTGGAGTCTGATAACCAAGCACCCCACCAAGAGAACGAAGAGTTAGCAATAATATGATATGTACACATAGTCATTAAACAGAGATCCACAAGGTTATCGCCACTCTCAGAAATGAGATATCTATCGTTCTTCCATGGTTCTTGATTATTGCACCAGTCAGTATCATCACTGAAGATGATGACTGGGACATCATTAGGCATCATAGACAGAGCCTTTTCATAGTATTCAATACCAGCACATGGATGCCATGGTTGATTTACATAGTCACCACGTCTTACATGCAAAGAGATGGCCTCCGGACCAACTTGATCGAACATCTCTTTACAAGGATTATAGATGTCATCCTTGAAAGTAAAATCTTTACGAACTTCCTCAGCGGCATTTTCAAAATACTTTTCTGATTGAAAGTATCCGAAAATGTCAGTCTCATCAGGACAATTGTCAAACAGTTGTTCATCAAAAGCAAACGTGCTTTCCTGAACTCTCTGTTTTGTGGAGTAAAATCCTCTTGTCAAACCCTCAAGTTTAAAAGCCTCATAGAGTTGGTGGTCATGCCACGCATCTCCAAAATCACTATCAGGAATAGCAAAAGAGTATCCATGTTTCTTTGCGATACCACGAAGAGTGGCATATTGAAACATTTGATTACCGAGACGACCGTGATCACCTAACTTATTAAATGTAATGGTCATACTAATCAAACAGTAACTTCAGTAGGGATAGGTCGAGATTCTTTACCATGAGACTTTGGATTTTGTTCCCAGATCCAATCCATGGTTTTTGCCATACCAGTCTGCAGACTTTGAGAATAGTCCCAACCAAGTTTCTCACGAATAAGATCGTTGTTGGAGTTACGTCCACGAACACCAGTGGGACCATCAATGAAGTTCTTATCGATCTTCTTATTCGCAACATATGCAGCGATGTCTACCAGTTGTTCAATGGTAACCATCTCCTCAGATCCAATATTGACAGGACCCATAAAGTCTGAGTCCATCAGACGGCGAGTGGCCTCAATACACTCATCAATATACAAGAAAGAACGAGTCTGTTGACCGTCACCCCACACATCAATCGTGCCTTCTGCACCACACTCAGTCACCTTACGACAGATTGCTGCGGGTGCTTTCTCTTTTCCTCCTTCCCAGGTTCCTTCTGGACCATAGATGTTATGGTATCTAGCAACACGAACAGGGATACCATAATTACGATTGTAAGCAAAGTACAAACGCTCGGAGAAGAGTTTTTCCCATCCATATTCAGAGTCTGGTTGTGCTGGATATGCATCATCTTCCCTCAGTCCAGGATTATTTGTTTCTTCCTGGGCATACTCCGGATACATGCAAGCGGAGGAGGAGTAGAAGATCTTAGTGGTGCTCCTACCCTTCATGTCATTCATCTTACGTTGTGCATCAAGAAGATTCAAATTGATGCTAGCAGAGTTATGCATGATATCTGCAGAGTGTTCATCAGTAAAGATGTAACCAGCACCACCCATGTCAGCAGCGAACTGATAGATCTCATCAAAACACTGAATATAACGATGTGGAATGTCCGAATAGAAATGTCCACGGTCACTCTTATATTCAATTACTCTCCGAACAAAATCCGGATCTCGAAGGTCTCCCTGAACAAACTCATGAGCCTCACTTGAGGAGAATTCTGGTCGTTTCAGATCTACACCACGAACCCAATAACCTTCTTCGCGGAGGCGTTTTACCATATGGTTTCCAATGAAACCACCGGCGCCAAGAACTAGTGCTTTCTTTTTATACTGTGACATCGTAAACGTTTTGTTTGAGAAATTGATAACTGCTGGGTAGAGAATTGACTCTTTCTATTGTTTGATTGTATTGATTATACCATTGTTTGGCATTATTTTCAATACGTTCATACTCAGAGTCCCAAGTATCTACTTTATGTATACTGAATTGGGAACTTCTATTTAGTGGGTTATATCCATTTTGAACTGCAAGTAAAAAGTTTGATCCGTTTGTTGAGAACCCTCCGTCCCTCAGCAAATTATTCCATATGTCACCTCTACTTCCGTTATAAGACATACATTCTGTAGCCTCTCTCCAATATGCAGTGTCATTGCGTGTGGACATACCATAATGATATGAAATAAAGTCAGCATAGTGATCCACTTCAGCACTCATGACCGAGTTATATCCATCAATATCCATCTTATTCACATACCTATCTCTATTGGAGAGAAGATTGATCAGAAATGAAATTGACAAATGAGTAGTCAAGAGTCCAGTTGATTCTAGTGGTTCAATAAAAGAATATGAAAGTCCAATTGAAAGAACGTTATCAACCCATGCCTCTAATCTTTTGCCACTCTTGAAAGGCACTGACTTAAACTCTTCTGGAGTCACTCCATATTGTTTCTTGCAATGTGATTTTAACTCATGTATGGCATTGTATGGTTTAATAAACTTACTAGAGTGACAGTAACCTATACTGATTCGATCCCACAATGGTATCTCCCATATCCAACCAGAACTGACAGCAGTGGCAGTGGTTCTATTTGTCAGTTGAGTTTCTGGATCGGAATATGGTATAGAAGTTACATATGCATAATCATTCAAAAGTATTTCATTATAATCTACCCTAGGAGACTCAGAGAGAACCGATTTGAATCCGGTACAATCAATGAACAAATCCGAAGTTACAGAACTACCGTCATCCAAATATATTGTATGTCCTTCCTTTCTAACAACTTTGCCTGGAATATAATCGACGTTGGTACAGACGTGATTCTTTAAGTAATTTCCAAAGGCAAAAGTATCTAAGTGATATGCAACATCATAAAAGAAATTA
>Ga0209645_1001630_pt1 | contig 11089 bp, 23 predicted proteins | sample ETNvirenome_6_30_FD_184070 | JGI IMG/M metagenome (GOLD analysis project Ga0209645, IMG submission 184070) | Marine viral communities from the Pacific Ocean - ETNP_6_30 (SPAdes) (version 2) | ecosystem: Environmental > Aquatic > Marine > Oceanic | place: Pacific Ocean | collected 2013-06-19
AGTACGACTTCATACTAATCCTCAAACTACAGGAGATCTAGTATGTGTACTGAAGATAAACCAGATGAGTGGGGAAATGAATACGGGAGCCCTATGTATGGGGTTCCACCTGAAGATGACCCTTACTGGACTAAAGGAGAATAAGTATGGGTATGGATGTCTACGGGATCAACCCGAAGATCAAAGAGTACAGCGTAAAGCCTGATCAACCTGACTGGTGGAACTGCACCATGGAAGAGAAGGAAGCCTACTTCGAGGCTGATCAAAAGTACTCTGATGAGAACCCCGGTGTTTACTTCCGGGCTAACGTATGGGCTTGGCGACCCATTCTTGACATGATTTATTATGCCAATGAACGTCATGAACTTGGCATACCAGAGGACACCTTGAACCACATGGGCCTCAACGACGGAGCTGGCCTCGATAACCAAGAGGACTGCGATGCCTTGGCTGATGCCATGGAAGACCTACTCAAAGAGGAAGGCGATGTCATCACATGGGACTGTGGAGATCCTGACTTCAAGGATGCCTATCGTGTAGGCAAATCCCACGTCCAAGCCTTCGTTGGATTCCTCCGCGAATGCGGTGGCTTCAGTGTCTGCTGATGGGAGCCATGAAAAGCTATCTTCTCTGGCTAGAAGAGAAAGGTTATGTCGAATGGGTAGAAAACTTCGGTTGGGACTACCTAGTCGACAAAGATAAGGCTTTCAAGGAGTACTTAGGTACCCTAAAGCCTTCAGTGTCTGATGTTAATGTAACTGAAGATCCAAACATAGACACTTAATGATCTTCAGGCCACCCTAGACGGCAGAGTATGGCGATGGTAGGCTAGGTGAGGTTAACGGGAATACCGAGAGTCAAAAATTTCCTTTTATTATATTTAAAGGCAAAACAATGCTGCAAATACAAATAAAAACTACACACGGCACAGAATTTGTGTTGGGACTTGGTAAAATTGATGGTGAGCACGTCTTATCTAGGGTTGACAGCACGTCTAACTCTCTGTTTATAATCCAAGACTCAGATGCATATGATATACACGACGCACTTGAGCAGTTCTTGCAGTTTACAACTAAAGCAATTACATTAGGAGAATCTGTATGTCTTTAGGACTAGGTACAAAGAATAAAGTGGGTGCTTGGTACACCAACTGGCGTAAGCACCCTGCTAAAGCCATCGTAGACAAGCGATGGGACAAGAAGAATAAGACATGGGTGCCTCAGCGTAACCATGGAACGGAAATTAATCCAGAAAAAATGGATTATCCCTTGACAGAGCTTCAGGAATCATGTAATGTATATGAGCCAATTGAAGCTTACACCGAGGATTGGGATCACGATGAGGAAACTGGCCTAGGAACACCTGTGGCCGGTACTCGTAAACGATCAGATTTACCGCCGCTATTTCAGCAGTGGAAAACCGACTGGAGCAAGCGTAATGGACAGTTTCGATGAGATCCAATGCGAAGATTATTATGGAGAAGAACCGGAGTGGCTTACATACAAGATCGGGGATGGCAACTGGCCTATGTACCGTATCGTGTGTAGCAACACTGTCCGGGTCCCAATAAACAATGCCGACAAAGATAAAAAACATATTCATAGACAGAGCAAGTGAAAAAACCCAGACACTGTGGTTTGATATTCAAAAAGGATATTTTGTCGTGTCTCGCTGCAAGCCGTGTGATCGACATGGTGAGTGGGAGACTATGATTTTTCCTGCTGACCGCCATGGAAACATTGTAGACTGGTTAGATCTCTATGCATACTCTGGCTGGGAAAAAACATCAGAGAGTGTGCGTAAATTTACTAAAGGACACCGTAAATGACACCTGAAATGCAACACATCTGGTGGGTAGACGCAGAAACCCTAGGAGATACCAGCTGGATGGACTTGACAGAGGCTATGGAATCTGCTAAAGTTTCACCACCAATTATGCAAACGGTTGGTTTTGTTCTAGTAGATCACGAAGATTATGTCGCTATTACTGATAGCTTAGGTGACAAGGAGTGTGGACACGTAACCAAAATCCCTCGGGTAATGATCCAACGAAGGGAGATTCTTGTTCATGGCAAGCAAGAAATGGGGCGTATGGGTTGAAGATATTGGCTGGCTTGTGGAATCTCACACATACAATAGTAAAACCGATTCATACAAATCTAATCCAGCGTTATGGGCTAAAGCTTCCGAAGCCAGAAAAGAAGCCAAAGAACTTAATACAATGTGGCGTGGACGCAAGCCAGCATACGAAGCTAAGGAATATAAAGTATCACGACCTCGTAAGAAAACCAAGGGGTCGTAGAAAATCATGGAGAGAATCATGAATGATGCAAGTACTATTAGACAAGCCCTGTTGTCACGAGCAACTTCAACTGAGGTTACTGTTGGTGATGATGTCTTTCTTATGGAAGAAATTTGGGTAAGAGATGGAAATTATTCTGTCGAAGTATGGCTACGAGATGGAGATATGTTAAGGTGGGTAGATAATGAGACCAAGGAGTGGCTCATCTCTGCTGTAGAAGCACACGAACGTGCGGAGGTACCGTTTTGAAAAAGGTATATCGAGTTGAGATTGATGTAACAAGTCAAACTTGGGAAACTGCTATAGCTTATGTAGAAGCTGAGTCAGAAGAACAAGCACGTAAGTTGTTTACGGACGATCCCTATGGTTACGATTGGCAAGACTGGGAAACTCACGACAGTGAGACTCAAGGCTGGGAAATCGATACCATTGAATATGATGAGTTCCAAACTGAATGGGAAAATAAGAATGCCGAAGTTTAAGGTACTAATTGATGACTTCACCTGCTATGGTGCAACCATTGAGGCTGAAGATATGGACGCAGCCACGGAAAAATTTGAACAGGCTTTAGAAGACTGTGAGTATAATTACTGGAAAGCTTGTGAGAAATTCGAAGCTCACTGTGAAGATGGTAGTTTAGAAACACACTGGTACGAGGAAGAAGATCGATGAGATCAAGAACAATTCAAGAAGTTGAGTCAACAGTTAAGCACGGTAACCTTCTGATGCACCTCTTCGGTGAGATGGATGCCGATGGTACTACTGTAATTGAGAAGCGAACGGAAATCTATCCCGGTAGTCGTGACACTACCGTTGATTGGAAGTCCGTTGGCTTTGCTGGCGTCCTCACTCTGGAGACAGACTTAAATGAGATTCAGATTGAGGTAGATGTGTGCGGCAAAGAGGCTGAGCTACTGCTGCACTTCTTTGGATTCTATCCTGAAGATATTGATGAGGATAATTGGGAGGAGCTCTATGATGATGATCCTTTCAGTGAAATCCATTAGTATATGAAATGGGTAGGACACACCGAAAAGAAAAAAGGGAGAACCCTCCCAAAAAGAAGCAGTCATACGTCAAAAGGTCCAAGGCTAAGAAAATCCTCAAGGACTGGGAAGACGAGGACTGGGAAAATCTGTCGAGCGATTCAATAGGAGATTCAAATGGCTCACGAAATGACGGAAAACGATAGCGCTGTTTACTACAAAGAAAAGGCTTGGCATGGGCTGGGCACCGTAGTAGACTACACGCTTAGTCTTAACTCTGCCCTCCGGCAATCCGGCTTGGGTTGGGGAGTTGAGAAAACTAATGGTATCAGTGCCAATGGTATCTGGACTCAGGATTACCGTGCCACGGTACGTACTGATACTCAAGAGATCCTTGGTATTGTATCACCTCGGTATCAAGTTGTTGAGAATGAAGAAGTGTTCCGCCTTGCTGAATACTTTAGTGATGTAGCTACGGTTGAGTCGGCTGGCTCTATCCAAGGTGGACGCAAGTGCTACCTGTTGCTGCATCAGGATTCGTTTGAAGCTACGCATAACGATCCTATTAGTCGATACATGGCTTTGTTCTGGGGTCACGACGGTAACAGTTCTATTATTGTCAAGCCTACCTCTATCCGTGTTGTGTGTAAGAACACTATGGATATGGCACTGGCTCAGGACACACAGAACAAACTGTCAATCAAGCACCACGGTGATGTGGATGCTAAGATCGAAGAGGCAAAAAGTATTATCTCACAGTATCGACATACTGGCAACCTCTTCCGAGAACAGGTCAACACACTGGCCCAACGTACCATCAGTCACGATGCACTGCGTCGATTCTTCTTCGATGTGTATCAGCAAATGAATGGTGAGATCCCCACTCAACCGACTACTCCTGAGGAAGAGAAGGCACACACAAAGGCTGTTGCTACCATTGGAACATGGGACAACACCTTTGAGCGTGAGTCGGTTGATAATCCTGCAAGCTATTGGCTCGCTGTCAATGCCGTGACCAACCATATCCAGCACAATCAATCTGCTCGGGGTCGGCAGGCAACGGTAGCATCCAAAGCTTACAGCAACCTCAACGGTAAGGGTTCTGTTGATAGCCGCAAGGTTATGCAGCACGCCCTCGCTATGTGAGGTAACGAATAGTCCCTGCCCGGTGGACCACTGCTAATGCGTGTGCTGTCCTTAAAATGGCCGGGTTAGGGTACTATTCACTTTATAAGGAGACAAGAATGGAACATGATCAACTAGCTGGTGGCAGTTTCAATGCGCATAAACATTGGAAGAAGTTAAGAGAAAAGCACCGAAGGAAAGATGCTGCTAAGAAGAGGGGTATCTCTCAACGTGCTCGTCCTGAAATCTATACACCAAACAATCAAGTAATAGAAGGTGCTGAGAGAATAGTTTCAAAAGAGTTGTATGATCTTAATTATGAGCTTGCCTTTGGCAGAATCACTCAAGAAGAATACGATAAACTTCGAGAGGAACTTGGCGAATGAGATGGGATGCAGAAACTGAAGACGTTCAGTTGGAGCGGCGTAATTGTCAGACTGTTTTTGAACAGGACATGCTGGAATATGGGCGGCACAAATACTGGAAAGAGTATGAACGTGCACCCGATGAGGGTATTCCTGAGCAATGTCTTATTGATTCCTCTGTAAAAGAGTTAGAGTCTAAGTATCAAGAATGGATTGATAACATAGCCAGCTCTCCCCGTTCGCCACAATGGGTTTATCCTTTAATGGAACTAGGCCCACAAAAAATGGCCGACATTACAATCCGTGCTGTTATCAAACACTGGATGTCGCCGGGATTCTGGGGTAAAAATAGCTGGGGAGAAACACACCGACCGCCTGTCGCCCAGAAAATTGCTTTGCAGATTTCTTCTGACGCCTCGGATATTATATCCTTCCAGCGAGCCAAGGATTCTCATTACTTGGACTGGAAAAAACAATCCAAGTTCATAAAGAACTGGACACCTAAGAGATGCTTGGCTTTCGCTAAGAAGATGCAGACTAATATTAAAATGACCAGCAAGCAAAGGCACAGCTTCGGTCATCACATGCTGGAGATAGCCGCAAGCTCTAACATTCTTGTTATGAGGCGTGAAAAAGTTAAAATAAAAAATGGATTCCGACACTATACTTTTGTCGAGTTCCACCCAGAGGTCCTTAGGGAGCTGCATGAGAGGCATGAGCTGCTACAAAACTCCATTCTAGTATACCGCCCCATGATTACTCCCCCAGTTGACCACACCCTGACCGCTAGTGGGGGTTACATACACAACAACCTCAGAAAGCCCCTAGTCCAGCGTTACAGGTCTAATTTCTTCGGGGACGAGCCCAAGCAACAGAAGTTTTCGGAGCCGTCTCAGCTGGTTCTAGACGGCCTGAACGCCATGATGCGTACCGAATGGTCCGTAAACTCCAAGGTACTGGAGGTCATGGAAACCATGTTCAAGAACAACAGCAGGCTGGCCAATATGCCTGTATATTCTTTCTCTGACTTTATTTACAGCGAGCCCTACCCTAAAGACGGGACTAAAGAAGAGAAGGGCCTCTGGATGAGAAATAAAGAGGAGAGCTGGGGCGAATGGTACAAGGAGGAGCAGGCCAGAGGTCGGATGCTGGTCAGAATCCAGCTTGCCAAGGACTTAGAGGCGTGGGAATACTTCTATCATGTTTATACCCTTGACTTTAGGGGCAGAGCCTACACTACCTGCGAGCTTTTGTCTCCCCAATCGTCTGATGCTGACAAAGGTCTGATAAAACTGGCAACAAGAATCAAACTGACCCCAGAAGGAGAGTACTGGAGGAAAGTAAACATAGCCAACCTCTTCGATCAGGACAAGCTACCCTTCGATGATCGAGTTAAATGGGCTGAAGATAACTGGGATATGTTCTTCAGAATTGCAGAAGATCCCTACTCAAACCAAGAGTGGATTGATGACTCAAAGAAAAAGAATAAATCCTTTCAACGCCTCGGTGCTATCATAGATATTGCTGAGGATGATGGCTGCTCAGATATACCTGTTCACGTTGACGGGAAATGCAATGGCAACCAGCACTGGTCAGCTATCATGGGTGACGAGACAATCGCACACTTAACTGGTGTGTCACCGTCTGAAATTCCTCAGGATCTGTATCAGTATGTAGCAGATAGGACTACAGAGTATTGTGAGATGAAATCTACAGAGAACTCTTGGTGCTCTGCTTTCGCTGATCACTGGGATGACGGTATAGATCGTAAGGTTACAAAAAGAAGTACGATGTGTGAAGCATATGGACTTACGTTTTACGGTATACAAAGATACCTTAAGACAGAAGGACACCTTGACTGGGTTCCTAAAGAAAAAAGATCTGCTGCTATTGTTGAGTTAGCTAGAGCAATCAAGGCAGCGTTAGATCAGACTCTTGTGAATTCCAATCTTGGAAAATCCTACCTCAAAGAAGTTGCTAATATATGTAGCCAGAACAACAAGCACCTTACTTGGAAGACTCCAAGTGGGTTTAAAGTAGTTCACTATTATACCAAGAGACAGACTCGAAGATCTACAGCAAAGCTGTTTAATCAAAAAGAACTGTACTTCTTTGTCAAGACTGACTTGCCCTGTCCAAGAACAGCACGGCAAGCAATAGCACCAAACTATATTCATTCTTTGGATGCTGCTCACATGTTCTTAACTATTTATAAGTTACTATTTTTAGGTATGAAGAATTTCTGTATGATACATGATTCTTTCGGGGGGCACCCTAATGATATACCAATACTAATGAAAACATTACGCGAAGAATTTAAGGAAATGCACAAAGTTAACCTTTTGCAGGATTTTAAGGTAGACGTGGAGAGATCTCTTGGTACAATACTACCTGAGATTCCTGCTCGCGGAAGCTTGGATATCAACAAGGTTCTATATTCCCAATACTTCTTTGCTTAAAGGAGCATAACATGTCGGGAACAAATCATATTGTGTTTAGTGAAGGTGATATGGAATATACGGTAAAGTACATTACCAAGCTCGCTCTTAAGCCGGGAAAGAATAAGTCTGCAAGCATTGTTTTCCCCAGCGACACACTAATGTGCATCTTTATGGAGAACTTATTTCAGAGTTTCATTATTAACAGTGTTCCGAAGGATAACAATTTAGATCTGACTCTAAACATCCCCGGACCCACAGGAGAATTCGATGTCTAAAGTTTTAGTGATAGGTGATCTTCACCTACCCGCAGAACGAGAAGATTATCTTCAGTTCTGTAGAGATATAAAAAGAAAATATAAAACTGATACAACTGTTTTTATCGGAGATGTTATTGATCATCAAGCAATATCATTCCACGCCAAACATCCAGAGGCAGAGGCTGCCCAAGATGAATACAATTCCGTAATGGAATCTCTAAAAAATTGGCGAAAAATTTTCAGGGATGCTAAGGTGTGTATTGGAAATCACGATGAACGGGTTCATAGGATTGCTGCCGCTTCAGGCATACCATCAATGTATCTCAAGGATTACCAAACCATATACGGCACGCCGAAATGGGAATGGAATCACGAGTTTATGATCGATGGCGTCTACTATACCCACGGTACAGGATCATCCGGAGCTACGCCCGCACTAAACATTGCTAAGGCAATGGGAAACAGCGTAGTCTCTGGCCATGTCCACTCCGTTGGGGGAATTAACTATACTTGCGGACCAAATGATAACAAAATCTTTGGGTTTAATGTTCCAAATGGAGTTGACACCAACCACAGAGCAATGTATTATGGTCGCAACTTCTTAAAGAAGCCAGTCAACGGGGCTGGTGTGGTAATAAATGGAAAGCCTTATATGGAGATAATGAATTGAGTACAGATGTAGAAGAAACAAAGACCGAAGAGACAGTGCCTGAGAACGAATCCATGTACTGTAAGGTCGAAGATATCCAGAATTTTATGGAGCAAGTAACAATGTCGCTGCTTGCAATTGTGAATGGCATCAATAGTTCTATGCGAGAACTGTCTAATAGGAGTGAAACAAGTGATGACAACGAAGATTAATCCTTTTTCCACGCACACCTTGGATTGTGTGTGGTCCCACCTCCACGCCCCTGACGTTAAGTTTGGTGAAGATTCTGCTAACCACAGTATCACCGTCCTTGTTGACAAGGAGCTTCAGAAGAAGCTTGACGAAATCGTTAAGGAAAGTGGAGCAAAGAAGATCAATGGTATGCGTACGAATGACGAAGGCCAAGTCCTTCTGAAGGCGAAGTCAAAGACCATGATCAAGAAGGGTGTGGATGTGTTCCCCTGCCGTGATGCAGCAGCCAACCGCACTGAAGCCGTTCCGTTTGGTGGAGACAAGGTTCGCCTTCGCCTCGCCCCTGCACTGCTGTCGCGAGACAACAGCCTGAGTGTATACCTTAATGGTGTTCAGATCATTGAGAAGAACTCAGCAGGACTGAATGAGAACGGAGGCTTCGAGGCCACCGATGGTTTCGATGGCAGTAACTTCAAGGCACCTGAGGCCACCAATTCAGATGGTGATCAGGACGATGACCTGCCCTTCTGATGCCTGAGTGGGCCTTTCCAATCAGTCCCGTCGCAGCAAGTAGGCCCCGTGTCTCACGACATGGGGCTTACTTCGCTGGCCCCTACAAAGTTTTTAGGAGCGATTGTGTTGATGTTATCGACTTCGTACTTGGTCCTGACTTTCAGCCTTATGACCAGCCTATCAAGGTTGACGTTGAGTTGTTTGTACGTAGGCCAAAGACTACTAAATTGGTTATGCCTAAGGCAGACATTGATAACTTTCTCAAGGCTGTGTTCGATTCTTTGAACAAGAAGCTTTGGGTTGATGATAATATTATTCAATCAGTCTACGCCACTAAGCAATGGGCAGAGGTCGGTGAGGACGGGTACTTTACGGTTGGAGTAGATTTGCTCCCGTAGCTCAGTGGATAGAGCAACGGTCTTCTAAACCGTAGGTCGCACGTTCGAATCGTGCCGGGAGTGCTTGTTAGGGTACAGAGAGGATCAGCGGATCCAGAAGGTAAGCAGAACGCGAGCGAGCTTCCCCTTTCTGTATCCTAACAAGGGCTCCGTAGCCCAATCGGCAGAGGCAGTGGACTTAAAATCCATACAGTGTGGGTTCGAGTCCCACCGGAGCTATTGCTGGGCTGGTAGCTCAGCGGTTAGAGCACCTCGCTCATAACGAGTAAGTCGTCGGTTCGAATCCGACCCAGCCTATTAAGGAATAAACATGGAAGAATATATTTGGTATGATGATTGTTACGATGACTATATCGACATCGTTATAGATCAAGATATGATTGACGAGTGGGAGGATGAAGAAAACTATGACTACTGAAGTAATCGAGAAGACTATTGAATGGTGTCGGGGGTGTTTCAATATCAATCCCGATTATATCATTAACTATAAGCGTAGACATATGGGTGATTGTTGGGCTGAGTGTGAGCGTATTGATGACCTCACATTTGAGATAACCATTCACCCCATGATGTGCATTCGTGACACAGTTGCTACTGTGATTCATGAGATGCTTCACGTAAAGCAATGGATCCACGAGTCTAAACGAGACGAAGAGGATGACGGGGAGGCTGAAGCAAACAGTCTTCAATATAAACTAGCGGACTTAATGTGGAGTTTGGGTGTATTATGAATGAACAGGAGCATTTTGAATGGCTAAGAAAGGAATGGGAGGAGGCCTTCACTTCAGGGGAAAGACGAAAGGCAAACCTAGAAAACCAAAGAAAAACAAATACGGAGTTAGAGGACGCGGACGAAAAAACTGAGGAGCGTCTAACAAGATTCATGAAAGGGGATGATCTTGATGATTAAACTATTGACACTGGCGTTGGCAGCGTGTACACTAGTGGGATGCAAAGCCACCAGCTACATCCCGAACGTGAACGTACCAGATGGAGCGATGACAGCCGTGTCAGAGTCCAGTGCCTGCTCCCCCATGCTTGGGTGGATCGGAGGACTGTGCCTCATTGCTGGTATGATATTGCTGGTAATTACCAGAGGATCTATGGGATGGAGGCCACTGATTGGTGGTATAATTTTCATAGCCATTAACTGGGCACTCGCCTTGTACGGTGGCTGGTTCTTCCTGCCTGTTGCTATCTGCACTGGTGCAATAAGCATTGCATGGACAGGAAAAATTGTTTGGAAGATCGTCAACGATGACGAGATTAAATTTAAGGAGATGAAACTATGATGGAATGGATTAATAGCACACTCGGTACTGTCTTTTATTCTGTGATGATGTTCTCTGCTGGTGCATGGATGGGCCGTCCTTTGATGACTTGGCTCTACTGCAAGATGCCGTGGACAAAGTGTGAGTGTTGTAAAACAAAGTGAGGTAATTAATGTCCAAAGTTATTGAACGGGATCGGTGTCCCGCTTGTGCTGCAAAAGGCGAAGACACCAAAGGAGATAACCTAGCCATCTATGATGATGGGCACAAGTTTTGTTACTCCTGTAAGTATTATGAAAATGGAGGCAAGTCTAAAGTGACAACTGAACAGACTCCCAACACCAATGGCCTGAAGTTCCTTAGTGGTAAGCTTCAGGCCATCGGTAGTCGAAAGATTACCGAAGAAACTGCTCGTAAGTATGATTACGAAACCATTGAACGAGATGGAAAGCGAATCGAGATCGCCTCCTTCTATCGAGATGGTGTTAAGATCGCACAGAAACTGCGTGGTCCTAACAAGACTTTCCAATGGCGAGGAGAAACATCTGGTGTTCCCTTGTGGGGACAACACCTGTTCAAGAAGAACGGTG
>Ga0209645_1001632_pt1 | contig 11082 bp, 7 predicted proteins | sample ETNvirenome_6_30_FD_184070 | JGI IMG/M metagenome (GOLD analysis project Ga0209645, IMG submission 184070) | Marine viral communities from the Pacific Ocean - ETNP_6_30 (SPAdes) (version 2) | ecosystem: Environmental > Aquatic > Marine > Oceanic | place: Pacific Ocean | collected 2013-06-19
CGCCAGCACCACCTGCGGCTGCATCTCTTCGTGAATTTCCTATGTAGAAAATCTGTGAAACGGGTCCTTGCATAGGCTGCACACCAACAATATTGTTGGCGATTAGCTCAGGGTAGACGCGACGAACAAGGGGGAAAGCAAACTTCTGGAAAGTACCAAGGCGACCAACTGTTGTTTGTGCGCCAACACTGTTGGCTCCAGTTGATTCGTCAAGCTTATCTGAAACGATTTGCTTGGCTTGGTTTTCTAAAAGCTGTGCAGTAACTTTTCTTGTATACTCGCTATCAATACCTTCTAATACAGGAGACCACTTATCAACTGTTTCATTGGCAATACTGCCATTAACATCTATATTATCCATAATTTATCTCCGTTATTTTTTAAAGGGCATAAAAGCCATCATATCTTCGTTGATGAACTCGTTACGAGATTGAGTCTCAACTGTATTATTATCATTATCCGTAACCTCAGAGTCTACATCGTCCGAGATTATAACTGCCTTTTCATTACTTTCAAAGGGCAGCTTTGCTGATTCCTCTAAAGACACTACTGCCTCCTGAAGATCAAGCCTTTCATCCTCAAGAATTTCGTTCTTTTCAGACAAAACCCTCAAGGTGTTTTCTAATTTGGAACACTCAGTTAAAGCTGAGTTTAATTCCCTAACGAGAACGTCATTCTCTTCTTGAATTTCGTCAAACTCTTTGCGTGTTTGACCAATTGCGGTATCCTCATCATCACTATTAAGCTCTAAAGCCATCAATGCTTTAAGTGATTCAAAGATACGCGCATTCTTGAAGGTATCATTCTCTTGTTCAAGTTCAGCTAATGCGTGGGACTTAACTTCATCAATTTTCATGCGAAGGAAGCCGTGAACTTTGTTTTCTAAGTCCTTTACTTTATTCTCCACTTCCTCTGTAATAACCTCACCTACAAGAGTAGCGATCTCAGAGACCGTATCTTCAGTAAGACCTTCAGGGAGAAGCTTCGAAATGTTATCAAATTTGCTCATAATTAAACTCCGTTTCTATTAATATGTACACCTCTCAAAAAAAGAGGTTAGTTTTTTCTATTTTTTTTCTCGTTCGGCTCTTAGCTCATCCTGAAGCTTTCTCTTTGCTGCGGCAGATTTAAGGGCCTGAGTTCTTTTTTCTAAATCTGTCATGGCTTTAGTAGGCTTAACATTGCTGGCTGCTTTATGCATCTCAAGAATACTCTTTAACTCGTCAAACTTATTTGAAGTCTTCGTAGACTCAGATAATAAGCCCTTAAGAGCAGCGTACTTATTCTCAGTTACCTCAGCAGGAGCGGTTACATCAGCCGAGTCTTCGTAGCCTCTTGTTTTTACCACTCTAGGCTTTCCTGTATAAGCCCCATAAAGGTCCGACCAGTTACGGAAAGGCTCCTCAGGAGTAGGCTTCCTCTTATCTTTCTTAACAGGAGTATCCTTACCTCCTTGGTTGCCGAACTTAGTCTTCTCTCTAATCTTATCTTTTAAAAGAGTGGTAAATACCTTCTCTTTTGCAGCTTTATCTAAGGTGTCAGATACAATCTCTTCAACCAAATCAGACTGAGTAGATTCAGAAATACCAGGGAAAGCACCTCTAGTTGAGGGATCAGCAACCAAATCAAAGGTAACTAACTTAAAATCCTCATTGACAGTCTTTGTCCCATCAGCTTGCTCAGATAAAGTACCCATACCTCTGGAGGAAATGCCGACCTTTACCCCACCTTCAACTAAAGCCTTAGCCACTTTACCTGCGGGAGTATCAAGCAACTCACACTCTCCAACTAATTCAGTACCTTTGAAGTTTAAATTAGTGATTAAGTGAGATACGTTACTTAACTTAACAGAATCATGACTGGGGTGATCTAGTTCTCCCAAAAGCCTTCTCTCTGTCATAGCTTCAGCAATCCTTTTTACTTCTCGCTCCAGGATTGGCTTAGAGTATACTCTGCCATTATTATTCTTTTCATCACAACGCCCAAAAATTCCGCGTAATTTAGTTATAGGTGTACCATTCCTACTTTCTTGAATCAGTTGTGCGTTCTCTACAATAAATGTGTCTGTTAAAATCATTTTTTTACCTTATACTTTTCAAACTTTTTAGATCTTTGCCCACCGTGCTTTCGCATGGTTCTCACGGCATGACCTTTAATACTTGCCCATTTAGAGGAGGGCGTGGAGGCTCCAGGAGTAAATCCTTTTGCTATTCTACCACTACTCTTTTTACCCCATCCAGCGTTACTTATGACATATAATCTCGCTGCACTTTTTGTAGAAAATATTTGCCCTACATAACCTTTACGCAAAGCAACCTTAATGCTAGGATAGTTTTTTACTTTAGATTTTTTTGAACTCACCACACCATCTTTAAGAGTGTGATAGCTACCTCGGGTTTTAGGCCGAGATTTGGATTCATTTACTATATCTAGAAGCACGACCCTTTCTTTTCTTCTTCTTATTTTTAGTAGCCCCAGTGCTTGGAGTACCTAAACCCATACCTGTGGTAGTCTGCGCCGCAGTACTCATCATGCCCATTGATTCCATTAAATCAATAAGATCTTCTAAGTCTTCCATCTTTTTCTCATACTCATTAATAAGATGTTGCTTATACATAGCAGCCTCATTTATGGGTTTTGCGGGTGCGACTTTCTTGGTAGTTTTTGGGGCTTCAACTTCAAAGCTTTCGGCCAAAACCTGATCAGCAAAGTTATCAGGAACTCTGATATGTGAAATATCAGGAGCGTCAGGGGCCTGTGCAGCAGCAAACTGCACAGGGTTACCCTGCGTTACTTGTTCAGTAACTAAACTTTCGGCAAAACTTGCGATGTCTAGCTCTTTCATTTTGCTTTCTTCTTTGAACGGCGAGCTTTAAGCATGGCATGAATCTTCTTGGCTTTGGCTGAACCGCCAGGAGCGTCAGCACCGTAACCAGCATCCATATCTTCTTCAACGGCTTCTTCAGCTTCTTCAGCCTCTTCAGCCTCTTCAGCCTCCTCCGCTTCTTCCTCTTCTTCCTCTTCTTCCTCTTCTTCCTCTTCGTCTTCGTCGCCAGAGGCTTCGTTTAAAGCTTCATAGGCAGTATCAAAAACATCAAGCATGTTCATTGCGTGTTCCATAAGAGCATCTTCTTCTAAGTTGTCAAGAACGTACTCAAGATCATCTAAAGAAAAAGAATCCTGAGGAGCTTCATACTCTTCTACATCAGTAGGAGTCTCAAACTCATTCATTACTCCATTATCATACTCAGGAATAGTTGCAATTTCACCCTCGTTATCTGAAGATTCATTTACTGGTTCTCTCTTGGCAACATCTACTTGTGCTTTTTTCCACAGAGAGCTTTCGAGAATGGCATCTACCACATCTCTATCTACTTTTGTATTAAAATTCATATTATATTTCTCCAATAAGTTTTAAAAAGGGCGAAACCCTCTACGAGTATGTATTACACATACCTCAAAATGTAGAAAATTTTTACATTTTGTATAGTTAAATTCCTAACGCTCCTCCTGGATAAGTAACAGGAGCATCCACAGGATCGTCAGGATAAGCCGCTGCTGCTGCCGCAGGGGTGAAATCCCAGTTAGATTCTGTTGGATCTAGAAGTGTAGGTGTTTTCTGGTTGATATTAGATATCTCCTTTACAGCCAAAAAAGTTGTTTTGTTGGTATCGCTATCATCGGTTACAATATTATACCGCAGTTTAGCCTTGAAAGTATTTACATCTGCTGTATCCACCGCTAAGGATTTGAAAATTTTTGGATCTAGCTTTGAATATAAATCATAGAGAGAGATAGAATCCCTCTCCCCTAATGAGAATTGAGACTTTAAAGCATTTATTTTTTGTAATGTCGAGGGCACTGGAAGTAATGTCCTTGGGAGTGCCTCGGCTTCATTTTTATATTTTTCAATCTCTTCTAAAGCTGCTGTGTTCACAGAATACTTTAACCCTTCCTGATAAGTGATTTCATTTTCTATATCAGGAGTAAAGTTTACGCTCTCTGTAGTTGTTATTGTCGGTGTCAAGTATGGAGGGGTAGCTAAACCACCCACAATATCATTTAAAAAGGGTGAGTATTTTAGATTAACGCTTCGTGTATTAAAATCAATGAATTTAGATCGAGTATGGTAAGGACACTTCAAAGTAGAATCCGTAGGAATAACCAGAATATATTGTGGTATTACTCTAGCTAAAATTACATCGGGGGTATTGGTAAAATTGTCTAAGGTTAAATCCTTAAATGTTAATTTTGCTTTACTAGAAGACTCCAAATGATTAAAAATCATATCGTCATGTCTAAGGTACACAACTGAGTATGGAAAGGCTTTGTGTTTTACATAGTCATCAAGACCCGTAGTAGTATAATCATACGAAGCAGTAGTCTTTCTAAAAAACATACTGGTATCAGGAATATCTTCTATAGTATCCTTGTCTAATTTTAAAAAGTAATACTCTTGTCTTTTAGTAGAAACATCAGGAGTGTACTCAATTAAATTACTCGTTAGAGAAGTGCATTCTAAAGACATAAAATGTTCTTCGTTAGCCAAGAAAGAAGCTTGTGCCACACCAGTACAATCAAGAACTTTAGCTTTGGAGATATCAGAAAACACAGTAAGTCTATCATCGCCATCTAAGACAGAAGCATTAAAAAAATCACCATCCTGCATTTCTAAATTATGAGACACCCCACAAGAATCGTGTACGGTTATTTTATCATTATTGGGAATATAAACTAAAGTCTCTTCTTCGTTTGAAGTCTTATAAACAATACGCTTATTAACATCCTCAGATAAAGTCTTCCAGTTTACCAGTCTATTTTTAGTTTTTATTGTATAGTCCTCTGGGGCTATAGAAATTGCTTGGCTTAGAATGAGGTCCATTGCAGATATGTTATTTAAAATTTGATCTGATTCTTTTTTAAGTATAAATCTATTTTGCTCTTGCGTATTGAATTTTTCTAAGTCTGATTTTACAAAAAAAGTTTCTTCTCCTTTGATTAAAGCTTCCCGTATTGAAGAAATTACCGCATCATGCAGCGGCTGCCCGTTTAAATCTAAGGTATCTTTTATAACAGATAGAGAATCGGAGTTTAAACTTTTAGATACTTTATCATTTGTTATTGCATTATATGGATAATCATTATACCCAGTAGATTTTTTATTAATGAGATCAATAGAAGCAAGTGTCTCATCTACATGATCTGAAAACACTAACTTTTGACCACCCAAGGAAGTAACAGAGTAGTCTAACCCAAAAGAATGAGTGTTTGTATTGCTTGTAGTCGCTGTTCTAACTTGAAAAAAACTATAAGTAGAGTTAGTTACTCCATTTGTATAACCGTAGAGATTTCTTTTCTCTGATAAAGCTTCATGGGTGAGATCAATAAACCGACCAGAGTTAAATCTTCTATCCCCTCCAACCTTACCCGATAAGTAAGAGTCTCCAAGACTTTCATTGCCTACTAAAATATCTTGAGGAGAAGTATCTGCGCTATCCACTAATGCTGTAGGCACTTTAATAGATATATTTAAATCGGTATTAGTTACAACTGTAACTAAGGGATCATCAGAAAGCTCAGTCGAGACTTTTGGAAACTCAGGGGTCTTTAGCTGATCTAAGGGAGGAACATAAGCAACCTCCGTATCTACCTCATAAGAATCACCAAGGTCTATGCTAATGACAGTTCCATAATTTCCATCAAATCTAGCGTACTCAATATTATTTGAATACCCCAAAACATCAACTTCATATAAAAGGCTATAGTCACAAATAATAGAAAGGGAATCTAAAAAACCGCTATTATCATTAAATAATTGAACTGCTTCTGTGGAATTTGGAACAAAAAATGACATTACTGCTGTCGGAATATTCTTCGCATACGAAATATCTAAACTGCCTGTAATGAGTGGAAGGTCTGCCTCCTCTAATTTATCCTGAAGAATACCCACAATAGAAATAGGAATAGTATTCAATTTATCAAAGGATAAATTATCCTTAGTGAAAGATACTATAGTACCAAAATTTGCAATAGGTACTTCTCCTATAGAAAAGTCCTCAAGCCTAATTAAGGTTTTTTCAGCAGAAGGTTTTAGTGTAATTACTTGTGGCGGTGTTAATACTGGTAAATTTGGATCGGGCAGCCCGTTTAAACCAATGTCTTTTGGATTATTATCAGTAGTAATAATTGACGGCGCTGGTTCTGGGACAAACACATACCCACCTTGTGGAGAGATGTATCCCTTAGGGTCCACATACTCACCTTCAACAGCGGTACGGGAGTCTACAAAATCAACCATTATGTTTACTCAGCAGCACCTGAGGTTATTGGCCCCTCAGTCCCATCTAAGTTTGCAATTCTTGTAATGTGTAAACTTCCTCGAACATTAATATCTTGGTTGGTAGACCCACTATCTTTTACAATCTGAACTTTTAGAAGTCCAGGTTGAGATCCATTTTCCAAAACATCCACCATAGCTTTAAAGGAAGCGGAACCTCCTTCTTGCTTATAAGCGTTACCCTCATCTGAGTAACACCTAAATGTCTGTTTATTTGAATCACTTGCTGGGTACAGGTCAGCACTCCCATTCAGTAGTTTCATCTTCCATATATTCCTAGCATTAAAGTCTCCGTAATTACTTGGACCTGCATATATAGTGGCTTCTACTAAGTATTTACCAGGGATACAAGTAATAACACCTTCAGTAGTACTTCCAGTCGCAGGGGTCATTACTTGTCCTCCCACAGTCATTTGTGAATAAAGTTCAGGCAATGATTCAGGGTTATTTGAAACAGTAGTGATTTCCTTTATAGAAAGACTTTGAGCGCCCCCAGTTCCAGTAACAAGTTGGCTAAATAAACCACTGAGTTTTGCTTTAGCGATTGGAACTGATTGAATTAAAGCTCTCAGTGTAACTTCTAAATCATCACGCTTAACTTGAGCAATGTCTCTCATTAACTGCATGGCATTATATAACTCATACTTACCTACAGAGGGGTTGGCTAATGATAAGGGAGGATTAGCAGCAGCAACACCAGCCCTTTCATTATAAGAAAGTTCCGAAGTCCTTAAGAAAGGTCTAATGTCAATAACGTCATCACTAGTTATTATCGCAACTCCTTCCTTAACGATAACATAACAAATTGGTAGAACAGACTGTCCTATTGTAGCGAAATTATTATCGACAGAATCCTGAGAAACAATGGGAGCCAGATTCATTAGATCGTCAGGAGAGGGGAAGCTTAGACCTGTACCCTTTCCAGGGAAAGGCATTCTCTGCGCTGTCAAAGCGTGTTGATCTGATAAAGGAGCCTGTATAGCAGCATCCTGAAGGGGTGAAAGATTTTGCTCAGTGTCATAGTATCTATCAGACTGGCTTTCTTGATTCACCCAATCTCCAGTACCAATGTTTTCTGGGTTAGCCGCAATCTCAACTGCGGACTCCGCACCCCCAAAACTTTTTGCCGTTATAATCCCACCAGCACCTTTAACAACACCAAGCCTAGGAGCAGTAATGGTCTCTGGGCCTCCTGAATTCTTAGCAAGAGATGTTTTTGTTGCATCAATAGGCATTGTATATGCATAAACTAAATCAATCCTAACTTTTGGATCATAAGTAGCATTATTGTCAAGATAGTCAGAGGAATCGAAAGGCTCAATCTGAACACTAAGTTGATCTGAAATATTGACCACAGAAGTTCTAAAAATTCCCTGCCATCTACGGCAGAAGTCTACGGCTAACTGTTGTAAATCTACTCGGTTAGGAGGTGTTAAATTATCTGTATTGCTTAGTTGCTGCCATACTGCTGTTTTAATTTTTGGCAGATCATTCATCCCATTACTGGAGTCTTGTAAATAATCAGAATTAAGCGAGTAAGTTATTTGCACACCCTCAGAGTATACATTATCAGAAGTAGGAATTACATTATTTGCAACAGATGCATGGTGTTGGTAATGATCAGACAGGCCATTACTGTACAAAAGAACATCCATAGTTGATCCCACAACTGCACGGAAAACATTATTTTCAATTCTTACACTTGGAGTTTTATAAATAGGTGTTCTAGTAAGATCAACAGTAGGGTTAGCCTCTACATTAGAAAATAGATTAGATATATTATAAGCATCATTAACTCGACCTATAAATTTTCCAGGCCTTACTTTAATCTCTCTGTCAGCATTAGTGGTATAAGGCTGTAAATCTAATATCTGTGTAGTACTAACTCCTGTAACACTTAAAGACACTCCTTCTATTTGATCTTTTAGCCATAAACAATTTTCATGAATTTGTTTTAGGGGAATATTATCCACTTCATAGTAGTAAGGATCATTAGCCTTGTAGTATCTAGGTGGATTAGTGAAGCTGTATTCAGAACCTACATAGCCAAATGCTGGGTTAGTGTCAGCACCTGCTAAATTAACAACCGCATCACCAGTTCCTCCAGTAGATCCAGTAGAACCTCCTCCTCCCGTAGAGCCACCACCATAAGGTGACATGTAAACATTAAATCTATCCAAGTATTTCATAGTTTTCTCCCAATATCAAAGAGGTTAATTGATCTTAATCCCGCCCCTAATCCTGTTGGATGTCCAGCAGGAGATCCGTTGCTTCCCTCTCCTCCAGTTCCAGTAGTAGATTTTATAATGGTAACTTTCGGATTAGCTCGTCCGTGATCTCTTCTGGAAGCACAGTTTTTTGCATTCGCAAACACATCAGCCGCATTTTCATCAAGATAAACATGAGTCCCGTTGTCGCTTTCCACCATACTGGAACCGTGGTAATAACCAGAGGCTACAAGCTTAGTTCCCTCAAATCTTAATAGACTTGTAAGTGTGCCACTTGTCGTAGAAATTGATAGGGGAATACCTGCCCTGCCAGATAAACTATATCCCTGAGCTAAGTGTTGCATGGGTCTAGTATCCTGAGAATTAAACCCTGGATGTGTGAATATTTGAGCATCCGTTGTGCCTGAGGGATAACCCAAAGACCTCATAGCAGAATTTGTGCTAAAGAACAATCGGAAAGGGCCGTAATTGTGAGCATTAGGATGCCCAAAGCAAGTGGCTGAAGTTGTTAGAGCATCATTAAAACTTTGCGTTTCAGCGTCTAATTCAGAGGCAGTAGCGATAATAGCCCCTAATCCAAAGAGATCACAAACACTAATCCTTCCCGTGCTTGGGGTTGATCCTGAAGCTCCATAAGCCACATGTTGCCCGTCACCGTGAATGTCTCCTAATCCATACTCATCAGAGACACCACTTAAAAAGACTGCTCTAGGCCCATGATAGTTTACAGCAGAAGGTTGTAGCCCACTAACTGCAACATGAGACATGTACAACTTAGAATCATCACCAATATTCCAAATTCTTAATTGGTGGCTTCCAGTGGCCGTTGCACTAGGATCAAAGTAAGATCCTTTGGGGTTTGACCATCCTGTAGGGAAATTAACATTGTTTGCCTTTACAACACTGTTTCCAAATGCTTGGACGCAGATACCGCCCAAAGAGCAGTTCTCTTCAATAACAGAGGAGGAATCTCCTTGGAAATAACTATCAGTCAGATAGTAATTATAATTAAGGTAGTGACCTCCAGCTAATCCAACAGCACTGGCCGTCATGGCATCATTAGCCATTGCTGCATCAGGCAAAGTAGGTGAGTCTTGACCATGAGCAAAGATACTTGGGATGCTAGGATTGGGGTAGAATTGCATCGAACCACCACTAACAAAAACAGCAGTATTTGTTATATCATAATCACTAGCCGTTTCTGTGTACAAAGTACCAGCACTACCTAAGTCCTCCATAATAAGATTTGAATTATTATTAGCCACCAAACAAGCTCTACTACCTGAGTGAATTTCAACTGAGGTATGATTGGATGGAGACTGTAAAGCAAAACCACTAAGGTCTAAGGATAAATCATCCTTCTTATGTGGACAGAACTCTAAGGTTGAGTTATTTTCCGCTAGTCCAGCGACCCCCCACTGAGCTAACACCGTTGGTCCTCTGAAGCTAATTTTAGAGTTATTCTCTGCGACTACCCCAGCCGCATTCAAAGAAGCTGCCTGTCCTGCGGGTCCTTGAATAATAGAAGCACCGTTGGAAGTTCCTAATAGTTTAACTAAGGATGAGTCAGTAGCATGAATTGCTGCTCCCTTAACCCCTGGAGAATCAAGCTCCAAAGCACTAACAATAATTCTAGGGTGAACTAGTTCCGCGCTTGAGTTCTGTACTTGAAGGGCTGGAAGGGCAAACTTAACGCTTGAGTCCCCAGTAGGATTACTAACACCGTGAGATCCAGTAAACCTTAGGCCTCCAAATTTAGCAGGTATATTCATAGTAGAAGGATCTAGATGATGCTTAAAAGAACTCCCCTTCCCTAAGTTTAGATGAACCCCATTACCTTTTAACAAAGTCTGCGTCATCCTAACACCGTTAAGGGTATTAGCGTATGTTCTTCGGGTAAGACTATTATTGTAATCAATAATTGAGTTAGTGGCCTTAATGCCCTCTAAAGAATGATTCTCAATAGTTAGTCTATCGGTTGAAAGATGTGAATCCACCAACTCTACACCAGTCCTATTGTTATAAACGTCTAGGTTTCCACTAACTTCTATGGTAGAATTAACTGCCTTAATGCCTGTCTCATTATAAGAAAAACCGATAGTAGTGTCTGTGAAATCATCACCTGATCTGCTTGCGCCACCCTTAAGAACACTGTTTTCGAATACTGCACCAAACGTATGGTTCTGTGTATTAAACAAGAAGTCTGCTCCAGAAGCATAAGTGTTATGGGTTCGCAAGGTAACATCACTATTAATTGCGTGTAATCCAATTGTAGTTCTATCCCTTCTCGCAGTCCCCGCACTAATTACTTCGTAATTTCTATTGGCAAAGAATCCTCGATCAATCTTTACTGTTGAGTTTATAAATTTTGCGCCTGTAGTGGTTGCTCTGGTTACCGAACAATTTTCTAAAATAACATCAGAGTTTTTAACCTGAATGCCAGTCTCTACCTTATTGTTTGCAACGTATGCAGTTCCACCACCTGAAACTCCATCAACACAGAATCCTCGAATATAC
>Ga0209645_1001633_pt1 | contig 11077 bp, 5 predicted proteins | sample ETNvirenome_6_30_FD_184070 | JGI IMG/M metagenome (GOLD analysis project Ga0209645, IMG submission 184070) | Marine viral communities from the Pacific Ocean - ETNP_6_30 (SPAdes) (version 2) | ecosystem: Environmental > Aquatic > Marine > Oceanic | place: Pacific Ocean | collected 2013-06-19
AAACTCAGTCCAAGTTGGTGCTCCTGCATAATTGGCTTGAAGAACAAATCCAGTTGTACCTACACCAACAAAGGCCGTATCATTTGGACCAGCCTGATAAAGTACTTGTCCAGCTGCACCACCCTGAACATCAGTGGCAATACCAGCAGTATTTGCATAACCTGACTGCTCAGCAGATGGAACTGTAATAGTAACAGCACCTTTACCATTTGCTGGGGTGATACTGACACCTACACCAGCAACAATTTGAGTTACAATACCTGAAAGTGTAACACCATCCCCATAGTAAGAACCAGCAGTGACAGTTAAGTCTCCTGTCTCTACCGTCAGGTTTCCTGATGTTACAAAAACGTTACTCTTAAAACCCGATGTCCCAAGAACATCAAGGGTCTGAGTTGTGGATGCTGCTGATACAATCAGACCATCTGTAATAGAGGTAATGCCACTACAGATTAAGTTACCTGCGATAGTGGTCAGTCCAACAATAATAGGACCACTATTCAAAAACCTATTCTGTATTTTGTCAACTCTTAACAGTGACATTATCTACTCTTCAGCTTTGCTTTTTTTATTTATATCATTCTTTCTAACTCTTCTCAGAACTTCAGCCTCAATAGTACCTGTATCCATTTGCCATTTCCTTAAAGGGCACTCAGCAGAGGCGAATGGAATTTTGTATTTAAGAGCACAACCACACGATAAACACATTCCACGCATCTGGTCTTTCATCTCACAACCATTACAAATCTCTTCCCTTTCTTCTCTGACTTCAGTTGTACAGAAGAGTTCATTTCCTCTCAACATAGATTGAATGACTGAAGTAGCACTTCTCAAAAAGTTTTTTGTTTTATCATCAAATGATGGTTCTTGTGGTTTTGACATAATGTATCATAATCTGGTTTATTTAGAAGGTAGGTCCTTTAATAGTTGTGGAGTTGATTGTGCCTGTAATAGTGAAATTGTTACCTGCTCCACTTATTGATGCTCCAGCAGCTCCACCAGTTCCCAATTCATTATCACTACCATTACCAGCCTGGCCCCAGGTGCCACCATTACCACCATCCTCAGCGTCTCCGCCACCCCCATCCTCACCAATCAGAGATGCTGTCAAGTTGCCAACCCCTCTTCCAGCTGCACCATCACCACCGGCCCTCTGTTTTATATCTGTTGTTTGTGTTTGACACACTTGACATTTGCAACCAGTTTCAAAGTTATAACCAGTTGCACAACCCGGAGCTCCACCTGATGCATTACTTGGTTTGCCTTTATCACAGCTCCTTGCTCCACCATCGTCGTTGCAACCGACTATGTTGCCAAGGGTGTCGTATGCATATGTCTGAACTTGTGATGGATAATTAATAAAGTTTTTAATAGCCTCAGGTCCATCTCTGCCTCCGCGGCCACCACCTCCTCCTCCCCAGACATTAGACTGACTATTCAAAAAGATAACATTATTATTTCCATTTGTACTATTCAGATTAAATGCGGCACCTCCAGCTTGACCCTGCTGACCCAGCTTCTTACCTGAATTTTTGGGACTACCTGTTCCACCGTTACCGTGAAATCCCAAAACTCTTCCATCACCACCTATTTCAATCCTTACGTTTGATGCCTGAGAGTTAAATTGTGCTGCGGGGTTGCTGGCACTTTGAGCATTTATAGTTCCATTTACTCTAATTCTTTTTCTAATATTTCTATTGAGATTTACTTGATAATTAAGATCGGTTAGTGAATCAAAATCAACGTTAGTGTCAGTACCAGATTGTGTGACAAGATAATATTTGATAGTATCTCTCATTCTTGAGATTGCAAAATCTCCTGATGTAGGAACTCCATTGTTTGATGGACCACTCTCCCTATTCTCCTCACAATCAGGAACAATAGGGTCAGTTACTGTGTTATCAGTGTCTCTATACAACTCAGAAACACTAATGGATGCATTATCAGTATCAAAAGTCCCATCAATATTTGCAGCACGAAACTGCTCTCTAAGGTCACTCCAGGAAATGGGACCTGTATTGAAAAATGGTCCTTGTCTCGATACAGATACAGACATTTACTTCTCCAGTTCTTGAACTCTTTCAGTCAGCTCTTTAATCGCTTCAATCAGGAGTGGAACAAGTTTCTCATAACGAACTGCCTTATAACCATCCTCTCTGGTGGTTACAAGACCAGGAAGACCAAGTGACTCAATCTCCTGAGCAATCACACCACACTCACTACCACTTCTGCTTGATTCCTCATTCCAATCAAATGTATTACCAGAAATCTTCTTCATCTTCAGAAGAGCATTGGGGATAGGTTCAATGTTATCCTTCAGTCTCTCATCAGATGAAGCGAATGCTGTGATGTCTCCACCAACATTCAGAGCTCCTGCAATACCAACACCACCCAAACATTTGATAGCACCAGTGGATTTACTGGTTGATGCAGTGGTATCAGTAACATTCAAACTATCTGCTTCGAGGTCATCAATGGTTGTATTGCCAAAGTTGTTATTTTCACCTGATGCACTTACTGAACCACCTGAGACTGTAAGTAAGTCAGTACTGGGATTATATAAAAGTTGTCCATCAGTTTTTAAAGACTCATTTGTGGCACTGGAGTTATTACCATCTACGAATGTAATATTGAAATTTTGATTATCATTTGAATTTCGAGTCTTAATTTGGCTCGCTGAAGATGCATTACCAGTCAATGGACCAGTGAAACCAGTAGCATGGAGTTGACCATCATAGTTCAGTCTTATAGTGGAATCTGGGGTAGTTGTGCCACCATCAAACTGACCAGCAGTTTTAGTGGTACCATTGTATTCAACGAAACTGGAGTCAGCGGAACCAGCAGTTACACCTCTATCACCAGGAACCGTACCCGTTGATAGTTCAGATGCATTCAGTTCTGTGATTGTTGTTCCTTGTCCAACAAAACCACCGGCTGTCAGTACATTAGTGTCGGGATTATATGTGAATTGACTATCAACTCTTGGTCTGTTGTTTGTTCCATCAGCAGCGTCAGAAACAAATACAGGGAACTGAGATGCGTCAGTATTGTCATTTTGAGTATTAATATTGGTAGCATTTAAAGCTGTACCATTCAGGCTACCAATAAATGTACCTGCTGTCAGAGAGTGGGTGCTTGGATTGTATGTGAGTTGAGCATTGTCCTCATCAATGAGTACTCTCTGGAAAGTATTACCATTAGCTGTGACGAATCCAACTTGATATTCTTGGTTGTTATTCCTTTCATCAACCTGAACATTGTAGGCATCTCTAGATTCACCATTCAAGTTACCAGCAACTTCACCAACTGTTAAAGTGTGGTCTTGTGGGTTGTAAGTAAATTGTGCATCATCAGTATCAATTAATAATCTACCATATGTGGTAGTATTGGCTGTTACAAATCCAACTTGATATTCTTGGTCGTTATTTCTTTCATCAATATTGACGTTTTCTGCATTGGTAGCAGCACCATTAAGGTTGGAAGCTGTGATGATGCCAGAACCAACATCAATACCACCAGTCTTAATGATAGGAAGTGTTGAGACACCAGTCACTTCAATCTGTGTAACTGATGCACCTTCTCCACCAAGAGTAGAGAAACCAGTGACATTTAAGTATTCAAGATTTGCTTGGTTGATAGTAGCAACACCAGTTACAAGTAAATCCTCAGTTCCACCTGTGAATACACCAACAACCTTAATCTCACCATTCATTCCACCTTGGTTTGATGCCTGGTAGAATAACTCGGGTGGGGCATTATATGGGACTTTGAAGGTAATGATACCAACCTGAGCACCATTATTTTCTACGCCATCAATATATTGATTTGATGTGTTAGCTTCTTTGTCGAGTTTGATATAAAATGGATTACCAGAAGCGTTGACATTGAATCTATAATTCTGTCCTCTATTCAGGAAGATAGTAGGATTGATTGTATCCTCAGTGAATCCAATACCAATGGGTTCAGAACCACCTGACAGATATTTCCACTGAGTTCCACCAACACTCTCTACATTGAATACGTGGTATGATTCTGGAAGTGGAGCTTCAAGTTTTCTTGAAACTGTGAGAGTAGAGAAACCAACAGAACCACCATCAGTAATCTGACCAAGTAACTCTGTACCCTTAATATTACCAGTAACTTCTACATCACCAAAAACATAGAGAGCAGTGTTACCAGTTGACACTGTTCCAATGATGTCTGTGGTATATTGAGGAGTGGCAGAATTAATACCAACCTTTTTATTGAGTGTATTAGCACTCAGAACTGTTCCACCTGAACCAACATGCAAACCTTCAAACGAGGTTGTGAACCCAGTCATCTTGGCGTCATGTGTTGATAACGCAATACCAACTGAGGCGATACCACTGACAGAAGTATCACCCACCACATCCAGTTTTACACTTGGCGTAGTAATACCGATACCAACTCTGTCAGTATCGGTATCCGCGTATAGTAAATCCTCGTTTACTTCAAGGCCATTTTTTATTACAAAATCCTTATCGACAGCCATTCGGGTTCACTCTCCCCCTAGTTTTTTATTATTTAGGAGGAGATGTCTCCAAATGTCTTCCACTCATTATTAATGGTGTAAACCCAACCAACTGAACCACCATTCTCTGGATTCGCGTTATATACAATGTCACCAGGATTACCAGATTGTGATGGTGTTGAGATACCAACAGTAATCTTTCTTGAAATCAGTGCTGACCCTTGGATGAATAAACAGTTGGCTTCAATACCTTCCGATGATGTAGATGAAATCTTCTTCGAGAATGATACAGGACCATTAAACTCTGACAGAATTTCATTTGAGTCACCACCATCAACAATAACTGACCTTGACACTGTAAGTTTGTCACTATCAACATAATTCAGACCCAAGTCTTTCTCTGATGAACTTCTTGAATATGGGTCTTCACCAGCAATGGTTTGGATAGGTGTTTTGAATACCTGTTCTTTACCTGAGTTAGAGGAAATCTTCTTATTTCCAATGTAGTAATCACCAGCATCATTCATACCGGTATAGTTGTTGATACCAGCATTAGTCTCAAGAGACTGGGCATTAAGTTGTTCTGTAGGACTTAACTGCTTGGTCTGCTTACTTGGGAAGGCTGTTGAGTAGTTGCCAGGTCCATAACCAATGTATTCAAAGGTGTGACCAGATGCACGAATGATTGAGTTTCTTCTCAGTTCGATAGGATACACACCCACTCTTTGAACAACTGAACCAGCAACGTGGTTGGTAGCATTAGTACCAAGAACACCACGGAATACTGTAATCTGCGTATTGGAACCAGAATCATTTACAGTTGTTCTAATTCTCACTATTTCATTATCAATCTTGAGATAGTCTCCAATTTGGAGATTGTATCTATTCAGATTTGTGATATCAACTGTAGCTGTAGTTGTAGTGATGCCATTTACAATAGTGGTAGTGATACCAGCGTAACCATACTTACCTCTTCCTTCAAGGTCCTCAGTGATAACACCAACATCCCCACCTTGTGCGGCAAGTCCTGCTGGATGGACTTTCATAACACCAGCGATATCTGGGGTGATTGTGTTGATTCCAATTTTTGAAGTGAAAGTTGTGAGACCAATAGTTTCCTTGATGATTGCCTGACCATTATAGAAGTCATCAGTTGAACCATCAATGAATACTGTATTATTAACAGAGAATCCGTGAGCCTGTGTGGTTGTGACTGTCGCAATACCGGTCGTTTTATCATATTCAAAACTCTCAACATCAAGAGTGTGTCCCACTAATCTAGCAGAAGCTCTTGATACTACATCAGCTCCAACTCCAAGAGTGGCTATACCTGAGACCCCACCAACAGGTGTTACACCAATTCCTTGAGTGCCCTCCACATTCACAATTCTATACAGTTTGTTGAATGAGGTGAAGTTACTATCAAAAATACCCTCAACTTGTAAGGTATCTCCTCTGTTATCAAGGATTCTATTAACTTCAAGTGTAGCTGCAGAGAAACCAGTTGTAGTAGCAATACCAACAGCACCCAGTGTGTCACCAACAACATAAGATGAACCTGGATTCATAATCTCAATGTTAGACATCTGACCAGATGCATTTACTGTGACAACAGCTGTTGCGTTTCTACCAAGGGAACCACCACCAATAGCATCAAGTTTAACATTATAGAAGATTTCTTCTGAACCTGTACCATTACCATATCCCCCACCACCATTACTGATAGCAACTCTTGTGATGCCATTCAAACCATGGTCAATTGATGTGAAGATGGTGATACCAAATCCAACATCTGTGGTCTGGATATCGGTTAGAGCGACACCTGCTCTTGTATCAAGATAGAGTTGGTCAATAGTCTCCCTAGTCAAACTGTTTTCGGGGTTGTTAATGACAACCTCACCAAGATTGTCAGGAAGTGCATAACAGATAGCAGCATCTGGATTACTATGAGGATTATCTCTATCTTGTTGTGGGAAGATATTTCTAGTTGGTTGTGGAAGTGAATAAGATGATGTACTGAATGGAGCAATGGTTGGAATGTTGTTTGATGACTTGACAATCAGGTCATAGACACCATCCTGTTCTCCCAATACAAACTCATCTACCTCATTTACCTCATAGATGTAGTAAGAACCATCAAAACTAGTTCTCTTCATTGTTGGAAGACTTCTAGTTCTTACAGATGTATTGTTACTGAATGTACCAGGATCAGAGGATGAAGTATTGACACTAAATGTCAATGAACTACTGATACCAGATACAGTGAACTCTCCATTGTAACCAGACAGAGCTGCACCTACAACAGGGAAGTTAGTACTAGTGATATTTTCAATCTTGACCTTAGAACCTATTGACAGATTGTGTGGAAGTTCAGTAGTATAGTTTGAAATACCATTATCAAATGTTGCATTAGCGATGAAGGTAAAGTTCCTCATCTGTGCATCATTATTCATGGTCACAGAACCAGTATTATAGAAGTATTGAACTTCTGTGTCACTGGCTCCAGTTACATCATTAGACTCTTGAATAACATAACCTGGAAGTGGTGGTCTTGCAGCTGTTGCACTTGATGCGGGAATTACACATCTCATTCTGTATATTCTGTCAAGAGATGATCTATTATCTGGTTGTCTTACAAGATATGTTCTTGGGGTAGATTCTCCAAGTGATGCAACACCATCTTCAATCTTTCCATAGAGATTGTTTTCAGTGGAGGCAGTCGCTACATTAACATACCACTGACCCTCAGAGGTATCATATTGAATTGGGTGACCAGCTTCACCTGGTAACTTATCATTTACTCTACTCTCAACAGTAAGTCTTCCACCAAAACTATTGATAGTAATCTCATTACCAGCACTTGTGTCATTCAGTGTTTGTGCAATCCGAATCTCATCAGAAGATAAACCATCTGTAATAGCATAATATAATCTGTTTGCAGATAAACCATCAGGAAGTCTGCCATTGTCACTGATGACACGAATTGACTCACCATTTATAAGATTGTGATCCTCGGTGAATGTCAGAGTGGATGATGTAATACTATTACCTAAACCTGTTCTGCCAACAGTATTGACTTTCTTAGCAGATACCTCATTATCAGTATATTCCGTGTTTGGCATGATGATTCTTGCCTCAAACGGAGTAATAGTTCCACTTACCGAGAATGCAGCATATAATTTATCATTGGTCTTTGCACCAAATCTATATCCCTCTGATAGTGATGGTGGTCTGACATCAGCATTTTTGTATCCATAGATGTATGCTCTACTGGTATCACCAACCCCAGTTGTGACTCCAACGTCAATTGGGAAGAATTCTACCGTCATCGTCTCAGGTTCTATGAAACGAGGAGGAATCATCTGAGTGATATAACCATAATCATCTTGTTCATATGCACTATCTCTGAAACCATCAGATCTCAGAGCTCTCATACCGAAATTAGAGTTTGAGTTAGTCAGTGAGAAGTCACCACCAGACTCAACCCTGAAATGTTCTGCGTATCCTACACCAAAGACAGAAACCAACTGCATGAATGAGTTGTTTGAAGCTTTGATGTGATAGTTTTCATATTCTGGTTTATAACGAGCATCAATGTCAATATGAAGATTTTCTACAGTAGTTCTGTCTTCATATGTTCCACTGGTAGAATTATACTTGACAAAAGCATTGTCATCTAATTGAAGGCTGATGCCAGTGAACTGAGCAACAACCATTGACTTGAATCCATCTGCCTTTGATCCATCAGCATGCATACCACACATACCATAGACAGATCTCAGAGATACAGAGAAGACATATGGTGATGCACTGGATACAGTGTCAGTTGAAAGATCAACTGTTGTTCCTAGTGGGTTTGGAAGAGCATTAGTAGGAACTGTTGCTGATTCATATTGGAATTCAGTTACACCTTCTTCATTTGCGGCCAGAACTCTAGTAACACTGAATGTTCCATTATAAGCATCATCAGGAACACCTGTGACGATAACATTTGTATCAATATTGAGTCCAAAGATAGCAGAATTGGTTTCTACTGTAACTGTAGTATTAGGAGTAACTGCGTCTCCTGACTTAATACTTGTAATTCCAGCAGTTCCAGCTGTAGGTCCAACAATACGGAATTCGTCAATTCTTGGTTGAATGTCTACACCAGCTTCAGGGTAGTCTGGTTGGATATTTCTTCCACTGGATGCACCATAAGCTAATCCAATCTTTTCATAGTACATATCCAGATCTGTACGATCTGTCTGATATGTCAAAAACTCATCATCAATGTTGACTGGGTTTGCACCATCTGCAAACTCAAATACAGTCAATTTGTGGTGAGAGAAGGTACCAGTAAATGTATTTGTTGTGTAATCCTTGTAGATTCCTCTACTCTTTGGTGAATCAAATACTGAGAAGGAGAAGAAGTAGGTTGCACCAGTCAGTCTGAAGATTGAACTTCTTTCAATTAAATCATTCTCAGGATTTGGGACATAAAGTGGTTTGATCTTACATTTTCTAAGATCCTGACCAACAATCGATACACCTCTGGGTACGATTACACCACCAAAGACACTATTAAACTTATAGAGAATATTGTTAGAATCATTCAAGTCAAAATTAGACGTGCTGCTAAATGCTGGGAAATCACCAGTAGTCTGACCACTTCTTTGAACATATTGACTTGATCCCGTTGGAATATAACCAGGTCTGTTGTCAATTTGATATTCACCAGGTGCAAGGTAAATTGTAGTTCTTTCAAATCTATCATTATCCAAACCAACCTGATATGAAAAACGAGAAGCTTCAATCAGAGCTCTTTGTAAGGTTTTGAAAGGGCGTGACAAAGAATTACCCTGGTTTTCAATACCATCCGTAGAATCTAGGTTATTTGGATCAACATACAGAATATTTCCTTTAACGTTCTTTAGGAAATTATCTAATCTCGATAAAGGCATCTTTCTTGCACACGATATCTATTATGAGTTATTTAGTAGGCATAAAAAAAGGAGACCCCTAAGGATCTCCCCGCACTTCCTTCACACTTAGATATTATATCACCCCAATACTACTCTGTCAAGTTTATCGAGTTTCACATACCCAACCTTAAAAATTAACTCACCACCCTGTTTAATTTCACCACGATGGATATTGTAATAAACAATATCATGTGTTTTTCTGATAGTATCAAAATGTCTTTTCATTTCATCAGCGGTTCCAATGAAATTTGTATCGGGTTCATCCCATCTAATCTCATAAGTTTCATACTCATAAATGAAGTATGGATGATCTGAAACTGCTAAAACTTCACCAATGTATTTTTTGTAGAAAGTAGGTTCACACAGCATATCATCAATGTGATCTCTTTTTGCTTTTTTCACCTCTATATTGTATTGGTGAACAGATCTATAGTTATTTGTCATATCCCGGAAAGTGGGATTGAGTTTTAATCCCCAATATTGTTCTGGTATACTTTCTTCAACTTCCCACTCCCATTTTTTATTATCAGCAAAGGATACTATTTTATTGTATAAACCAACCACTCTCTCACAGTCATCTTTCTCTGAGTCAAAAAGTGGATTGATATTAACAGTGTAATCTGGTTCCTCTACTTCGGGTTTCTTGAAAACCTTCTTAAGTCTCTTGAGAGAATTCTTAATCATAATAAAGTCAGTGTGTAATGGTATTATATCACTGTAATTGGTCCGGGTCAAGTAAGTACTCTATGGTAGTGGCCACATCTGATAGAGCATCTTTAACATTTTTTCTACCACCACTTTCCTGAATGGTAGAATCCTCATCTGAGGTAAGTATCCATCTCCATTGATCAATATCTTTGGAGTACCAAAGTTTGATATTCATATTTCTTCTTCTTTTCGATATTTATGATACCCGTAGTCGGATTCGAACCGACACTGGAAAGATTTTAAGTCTTCTGTCTCTGCCGTTGGACTATACGGGCAAAAAATCAGAATAATGATAATTGGTCTTCATTACTCTGAACGTAAGTAGGTGGGTTTAACCTACAATACTCATTAAACGTTATCTTCATCTCCTTTTCCGTCAGACCGCAATTCTTCGCTGCTGTCGGTACATTCCATCGTGCCGCGAAAAGCATTTCCATTGATTGGCGTGTTTGAGGTCTCATAGAATTTCAGGATTTCTTGGTAAATTTCGGGTTTTAGGTGATTCATTCTCTATAGTTATGGTGGTAATAATAGAATCTATCGATGATGTATTCCGTGATAATAATGAATATCATGTATACACCAAAGACCTGCTCCCATGTAACACTAAATTCAACGTAGTATACGAGGAGTCCCCAGATAATAGTGGTGATGAGGAAAACAGAGACTAATCTTGATATGATAGTTTCTATCGGTTTGTCAACCTTTTTTAAATTTCGGTGGTTCATTGTTCCTCCTGTGGGCGCATTGCTTCTCTCATCATCTTTGCGAGAGTGCTATGTTTTGGATCAAGGTTTTCTAACCAAGTAATACACTGCTCCAACTGCCAATTAGCACCGGCTTGCATATGCATCTGCCAATCACCACAATAATATTCGTGACCATTTGGATCGTAAGGGTAGATCTCATTTGC